>Ga0307292_10000074_pt1 | contig 27730 bp, 28 predicted proteins | sample ER_DNA_149_FD_194471 | JGI IMG/M metagenome (GOLD analysis project Ga0307292, IMG submission 194471) | Bulk soil microbial communities from the East River watershed near Crested Butte, Colorado, United States - ER_DNA_149 | ecosystem: Environmental > Terrestrial > Soil > Floodplain | place...
CGGATGGCCGAGACGGTGGCCCGGCGTGGGGGCCTCGGTGTGGTCCCCCAAGACATTCCGACCGAGGTCGTCGCCGACGTCGTGTCCTTCGTCAAGTCCCGACACCTCGTGCACGACACGGCCATCACCGTCGACCCGACCGAGACGGTCGGCGGCACCCTGACCCTGCTACAGAAGCGCGCGCACGGCGCCGCGGTCGTCGTCGACGACCGGCACCACCCGATCGGCCTCGTCACCGAGGCCGACCTCACCGGCGTGGACCGGTTCACCCAGGTGCGCGACGTCATGAGCCGCGACGTCGTCACCATCGGGGCCGACGAGTCGGCCGAGGACGCCTTCGGCCGGCTCGGTGATGCCCGGCACCGGCTCGCCCCAGCCGTCGACGCCGAGGGTCGCCTGGTCGGGATCCTCACCCGTCCGGGCGCGCTGCGCGCCACCGTCTACACCCCCAACGTCGACCCCCACGACCGGCTCCGGGTCGCGGCCGCCGTCGGCATCAACCGCGACGTCGCCGGTCGCGCCAAGGAGCTCGTGTCGGCCGGCATCGACCTGCTCGTCATCGACACCGCGCACGGCCACCAGGAGAAGATGCTCGAGACCCTGCGCGCCGTCCGCGACCTCGGCCTCGACGTACCGCTGTGCGCCGGAAACGTCGTTGCGGCACAAGGGGTTCGGGACCTCGTCGACGCCGGTGCCGACATCGTCAAGGTCGGCGTTGGTCCGGGGGCGATGTGCACCACGCGGATGATGACCGGCGTCGGGCGGCCGCAGTTCTCGGCCGTGCTGGAGTGCGCGACCGCCGCCCGCGACGTCGGCGCCCACGTCTGGGCCGACGGCGGGATACGCCACCCGCGGGACGTCGCTCTCGCCCTGGCCGCCGGTGCCTCGAACGTCATGATCGGCTCGTGGTTCGCCGGCACGCTCGAGTCCCCCGGCGACCTCCAGACGACGGCCGACGGCCGCGCCTACAAGGAGTCCTTCGGCATGGCGTCGTCTCGCGCGGTCCGCACGCGCACCGCGACCGAGTCGCCCTACGACCGGGCCCGCAAGGCGCTCTTCGAGGAAGGCATCTCCAGCGCCCGGATGTTCATCGACCCGGCGCGCCCGAGCGTCGAGGACCTGCTCGACACGATCACCGCGGGAGTGCGGTCGGCCTTCACGTATGCCGGCGCGCGCACCGTCGAGGAGTTCCACGAGCGCGCGGTGGTGGGACTGCAGAGCACCGCCGGGTTCGCCGAGGGCGCCCCGCTGCTCAGCTCCTGGTAGGGGCGTCAGCCGAGCCGTGCCGCGGGCGACGGCTCGTGCTCCTGCTCGGCCGCCGGCCAGGTGGTGGCGAGGGGCAGTGCGGAGGGGTTGACGCGCCGAACGATCTCCTCGTGGGCCCGCCGCACGTACGGCTCCCCGACCCACAGGTGCTTCGCGCCGTCGACACCGACGACCTCCGCCTGCGGCACTGCCGCGAACCGCTCCTTCGCCTCCGCCGGTCGCAGGTAGTCGTCGAACTCCGGAACGAGCGCGACCAGGGGCTTGTCCGAATCCGCCCAGGTGGCAAGGTCTTCCGGTCTGGAATACCGCAACGGCGGGCTCAACAGGATGGCCCCGTAGACGGAGGGGTCGTTGCCGTACATCAGCGCGAGGTCGGTCCCGAACGACCATCCCACCAGCCATCGGTGCGGCAGCTCCGGCTCCTCGTGGAACTCGGCGTACTCGATCGCGGCGGCGACGTCGAACCGTTCACGCTCGCCGCGGCCGAACTCGCCCTCCGAGGTCCCTCGCGGCGACGTCACCCCGCGCAGGTTGAACCGGAGGATCGCCAGGCCGGCGACGGCCGGCAGCCGGTATGCAGCCTTCTTGAACACGTGGCTGTCCATGAAGCCGCCGTGGGTCGGCAACGGATGCAGGGTGACGAGGGTCGCGACCGGGTCGCGGTGCGCCGGCAGCGCCAGCTCGCCGACCAGCCGGAGGCCGTCGGCGGTGTGGAGGACGACGTCGCGGCGGCGCGCGGGAAGGATCGAGCTGGCCCGGATCTCGTCGGGGTCGCGGCTCATGGTGCGCAGGGTACCGACGCCGAGTCAGCGGTAGGCGCTGCCGGCCGGCCGGGCGTCCCGTCGCGACCAGCACGCCGTATGCCAGTGCCTGCGGTCGCCCAGCCCGCCCACACCTTCGGCCGGCCAGGCGACCACGTGTGGTGTGCCGACGGTGATCTCCTGCTGGCAGCCGGGGCAGCGGTAGGCCCGGGTCGCGCGGACGCCGCTGACCCGGCGCACGGTCCAGAGCGAACCCGCATACGGCTCGGTCGTCGTCTCGCCGAAGCCGCCCGCGGCGAGCGGGCGGTGGTCGGTGCGGCGGCGGTTCGCTCGCGGCATGGGTGCATTGTCCCGAGTTCTGTCGCATGCTGCGGTCATGAGGCTCGAGCTCTACGGCGCGGGAACGCATACCTGGCCGTACTGGCATCGCGAGCTGCACAACGCGTGGCCGATGCTCACCGAGGCCCTCGGCATCTGACCGCGGTTCCCGGTATGCGACGGGGTCAGCTCGCCGTGAACCGGCTGGTCGTGCCCGCGGTGAGGATCTCGACGAGTGCCGGGAACGTCTCGTCGGCCTTGTTGTGCGGGTCCTCGGGATCCAGGTACTCGTGCGGCGCCTGGAGCGACGCGGGCAGCTCGTAGACCGTCACCCGATTGCCCGCGTCGCGCTGCCGACCGACGAGTGCGCGAAACGCCTCGGGGTCGGCCGAGGCGTCCGCGGGGTTGACGACGTGGACGACGTAGGCGCTGGTGCGGGTGGTGCCGAGCGTCGAGCCGAGGTTCATCAGGCCGGAGAGGCTGCGGGTGGCGAACTTCGCGTAGTTGTAGCGGGGAACCTGGCTGCCCTCCTTGCGCGAGAGGTCCCACCAGACGTCCACGCTGGGAAGCAGGCGCATGCCGTTGGCAGTCGCACGGGCGAGCAGGTCCGGAACGGCGGCCGGACCGAGGAACGGCGCCAGCGCGACGACCCGCTGCACCCCGGCGTTGTGCTCGGCGGCCCACAAGGCAAGGGTGGCGCCGCCCGAGAAGCCTCCGACGACGGTGCGCTTGTCGAGCCCCAAGGCGAGGGCGGTCGTCCGCATCCCGAAGTCCGCGATCTGCTGCGCATCGACCGGCTCAGGCTCCGCGGTCGCGTTCGCGACGCCGTGCTCGGGCCAGCGGGGAACGAGGACCCGGAAGCCGGCCGAGGCGAGCCGCTCCGCCAGGGCGGCGAACTGGTTGGGACAGCTCGTGTAGTCGTGGAAGAGCAGGATCACGCCCTGCTGCGGCACGGTGGGGCGCACGTCGAGGGACACGCACTCGGGGAGCAACGTGGGATCCGCGCGATCCTTGGCGACCAGCTCCGCGTAGCCGGATTCGGCCTGTTCGGGAGTGAGCGCGCCGGGGCTCGTGGCCACGGGCGGCGAGTACGGCAGGAAGTTCAAGCCCATGACGACGGCGGTTACGACGGCGACGATCGTGACCAGCGTGGTGACGGTCCGGCGGAGCCAGCGCGGCACGCTCCGGCCGGTCCGTTCCGTCACCCCGAGATCGTATGCGGGTGCTACGCCCCTCGTCTGGTGACGTCCACTTGGCACCCGCCCCATTCCTCGAGAGATCGTGGGAACACGGTGACGTCACAGCGTCACCGTGTCCCACGATCGCTACAGGAGGGTCGGGCAGTGTCTCGGTCACCCGTAGGTGCGGAAGCCGCGGCCGGTCTTGCGGCCCAGATACCCGGCCGTCACCAGGTGCTCGAGGAGCGGCGCCGGCGCATACCCGCGCTCGCGGAACTCGAGGTAGAGCTGGCGCTGGATGGCGAGCGACACGTCGAGCCCGACGACGTCGAGCAGCTCGAACGGGCCCATCGGATACCCGCACCCGGTCTTCATCGCCGTGTCGATGTCGTCCGCCGCGGCGTAGTGCGCCTCGAGCATCCGCACCGCGTCATTGAGATACGGAAACAGCAGTGCGTTGACGATGAACCCCGACCGGTCAGTACAGGACACCGGACGCTTGCCGAGCGAGGCGCACAGGCCGACCACAGTCGTCGCGACCTCCGGCGCAGTGGACACCGTCGACACGACCTCGACGAGCTTCATCACCGCGGCCGGGTTGAAGAAGTGCATCCCGACGACGTCCTCCGGCCGCGATGTCACGGCAGCGAGCTCGACGACGGGCAGCGAAGAGGTCGTCGTCGCCAGGACCGCCCCCGGCCGGCACACCTTGTCGAGCGTCCGGAACACCTCCTGCTTCGCCTCGAGCTCCTCGACGACCGCCTCGACGACGAGGTCGACCTCGGCGAGGTCGTCCATGGATGTCGACGGAGTCACCCGCTCGACCGCGGACGACGCGTCGGTATGCGTCAACCGTCCCTTCTCGACGGCCCGCGCCAGCGAGCGAAACACCGCCGAGACCGCGCCGGCTGCCTTCTCTGGCAACCGCGCCACGACGGTCACCGGGAACCCGGCCCTGGCGAACACCTCGACGACGCCCGTCGCCATCGTTCCCGACCCGACGACGCCCACCCGCGTGATCGGCCGCACCGGATCGCCCTGGACCGCAACGGAACTCGGCGTCAACGCGTCCGGCACGACCTCTGACGACCCCGGCGACGCATACGTGTAGAAGCCGCGCCCCGTCTTGCGTCCCCGGAAACCTGCGGACACCATCTGCTTGATCAGCGGGCTCGGCGCGTGCAACCGGTCGCGCCCCTGCCGGTACATCGTGTCGAGGATCTCGTATGCGGTGTCGAGCCCGATGAGGTCCATGAGAGCCAGCGGGCCCATCGGCAAGCCGCAGCCCAGCCGCGTCGCCACGTCGATGTCCTCGCGCGACGCATAGCGCGTCTCGTACATCGACACCGCGTGGTTGAGATATCCGAAGAGAAGCGCGTTGGCGATGAACCCCGCCTTGTCGCCCACGACGACCGGCTGCTTGCCGAGCCGCCGAGCCAGCTCCACCACGTCGGAAACGACCTCTTCGTCGGTGACCACCGTCCGGATCACCTCGACGAACGAGACCACCGGCGCCGGGTTGAAGAAGTGCAAACCGACCACGCGGCGCGGGTTGGCGGTCGCGACGGCGATCTCGGTGACCGCGAGCGAGGAGGTGTTCGTCGCGAGGAGCGCGTCCGGGCCGACGCTCCGGTCCAGCGCCGCGAAGATCTCCTTCTTGAGGTCCAGGTGCTCGGGCACCGCTTCGACGACCAGCCCACAACCGGCGACGGCCTCGAGCGACGTTGCGTACGAGATCCGCCCGTGCAGCGCGGTGGCCTCGGGCTCGGTGAGCTTTCCCCGGGCGACCGCCCGGCCAGTGGAGTGCTCGAGCGCCTCCCGGCCGCGCGCGACGCCGGCCTCGTCCACGTCGACGCCGACGACGGGCAACCCGGTTCGGGCGAGCACCTCGACGATGCCCGCACCCATCGTGCCGAGTCCGACGACGCCGACGCTGACGATTTCTCGAGCCATGCCCCAGGGTGTCAGCCTATGCTACTGGCCGGTAGGGAACGAGGACGCGACGGTGGTCACACTCGAGCAGGGCGTCGCTAGGCTGCCCCGGTGCGTCTCGTCATCGCCCGGTGCAGCGTCGACTACGACGGCCGGCTGACGGCACACCTTCCGTTGGCCACCCGCCTGCTCGTGGTCAAGGCGGACGGGTCCGTGCTGGTCCACAGCGACGGCGGGTCGTACAAACCGCTGAACTGGATGTCGCCGCCGTGCGCGATGGTCGAGGTGGCACCCACGCCCGAAGAGCAGGCGGACGGGGTGACGGCCGTCTGGATCGTCCAGCACGCCAAAACTGCTGACCAGCTTCGGGTAGGCCTGCACGAGGTTCTCCACGACTCGCACCACGACCTCGGGGTCGACCCCGGCCTGGTGAAGGACGGCGTCGAGGCCCATCTCCAGCGGCTGCTGGCCGAACACATCCACACTCTCGGGCACGGGTGGAGCCTGGTGCGGCGGGAGCACATGACGGCGATCGGGCCGGTTGACATCCTGGCCCGCGACCATGCCCGCCAGCACGTCGCCATCGAGATCAAGCGGCGGGGCGAGATCGACGGCGTCGAGCAGCTGACCCGGTACCTCGAGCTGATGAACCGCGATCCCCACCTGGCCCCGGTGGCCGGCATCTTCGCCGCCCAGGAGATCAAGCCGCAGGCCCGAGTTCTGGCTGAGGACAGAGGGATTCGCTGCGTGGTGCTGGACTACGACGCCCTGCGTGGCATCGACGACGTCGAGGCGCGCCTCTTCTGATGGGGCTCGTCTTCGTCGACTGTGAGGCGACCGGACTCTCGCCGGCCAGCGGGGTCCTGACCGAGTTCGGCGCCGTGGACTTCTCGACACGCGAGACCTTTCATGGCGTCCTGTGGGACAGCGAACCCGAGCCGGAGCATCCGGCGACGTCACGAATCACCGGCGCCCGGTACGACGCGGTCGACGTCTTCAGCCGGTTCGACGCCTGGCTCGCGCGGTTGTCGGAGGGGCGCCAGCCGGTGTTCGTCAGCGACAACCCGGCGTACGACTTCCAGTGGATCAACTACGGCTTCGACGCCACGCTTGGGCGGAACCCGTTCGGCCACTCCGGACGGCGGATCGCCGACTTCTACGCCGGGCTGCACCGCGACTTCCGGCGCACCCAGGAGTGGAAGCGGCTGCGCCGGACCCCGCACGACCACAACCCGGTCAACGACGCCATGGGCAACGTCGAGGCGTTTTCCGCCCTGCTCGACGCGATCCGCGACGCCGAGGGCGGCCCGATCGCGGTTTAGGTCACCCCACGAAGTTCTCCGCTCCGCTCCGATACTTCGCGGGGACCCTGACTAGTCGCCGGTCCCCGGGCTGCCCACGTCAAGGTCCTGGAGCTCGAAGCTCTTGCCGGGCCAGGCGCCGACCAACCGCCAGCCGTCCGCGTCGATCTCCAGCTCGGCGACCCCGCAGTTGGGGACGTCGGCCTGTCGGGCCAGCTCCGGTGTCGTGTTTGTCGCGGTGTTGGGGATCGCGAGGGTCATCACGCCGCCGTGGCTGACGACGACCACGGTTTCGCCACGATGCCGGTCGGCGAGCGCGTCGACCGCCTCCACGAAACGGGCCACGACCTCCGTGCCGGTCTCCGCGCCGGGCCAGCGGCGGTCGAGATCGCCCAGGATCCAGGCGAGGAACGCCTCGCGCGACTCGGGCCCCGTTGCCGGTTTCCCGGCCAGCGATCCGACCGAGAACTCCTGCACGCCGTCGACCGTCGAGGGGGTCAGGCCCAGGCGGTCGCCGACGATCCCACCGGTCTCCTGCGCGCGTGCCAGGCGGCTCGTGTAGACGGCCGCGATCCGCTCCTCGCGTAACCCTTCGCCGAGGTCACCGGCCTGATTCTTGCCCCGGTCGGTCAACCAACCGCCTTCGTCGCTGAGCAGGCTCGGATCGGCGTACATCGCCTCGCCGTGCCGCGCGACGAGGACGCGAGCCGGGCACTGGAGGTCGCTCACCCCTTCACCGTACGGCGAGTGGGCGCGGCTCCTCCGGCACCCCACGCCCCGCGAGCACCTCCGCACGGTTGGCGGCGTACCCGACCATCCACGTCGGTTCGAGCCGGAACAGGACGACGTCGCCCCACGAGAGCGGCGAGGACCCGTAGTGAGCCGTCCAATGGGCGTTGACCTCGGCCAGCTCGTCATCCTCGAGCACGACGGCGACACCATGGGTGAAGACCGCGACCTCCTCCCCCTCGATGCACGCCGCACTGACCGCCGGACGAGCCAGCAGCTGCCGTCCCTTGGGCGAGCTGCGCAGCGTGCTCAACGTCCAGTGCCCGTGCAGGAAGTGGCCGTCGAGCGCACTGACCCGAGGTTCACCGCGAGCGGTCACCGTCGCGAAGCTCACCACCCGCATACCGGTCATCAGTGCGGCGATCTCCCGGGCCGAGAGGGTGCGCTGGTCGTCGATGATCCCGCGCAAGTGGTCGCTCGCTCCGCCGTACGAGCGATCGATAAGTGCCTGCATCGCGGCCAGTTCTTCGGCAGTCTCCTTCATGGGCACCAAGCAAACCGCGGACCGCCGACACACGGCAGAATCGTCGCCGTGACCGCCGCCGTCGCTGCGCCCAACGCTCTCGCCGTCCGCGCGGGTCTCGACGTCGTCGAAGCGGGCGGCACCGCCGTCGACGCCGCCGTCGCCGCGATGCTCGTCGCGATGTGCACCGAACCGGGCGTCGTCTCGCCGCTCGGCGGCGGGTTCGTCGCCATCTGGCCGCACGACGGGCAACCCGAGGTCATCGACGCGAACGTCGAGATGCCGGGCCGCGGACTGCCGGTCGAGCGGTTCGGTGAAGGGCTCGTGGAGTTCGCCCTGTCGTACGGGGGCGGTATCACGGTGTATGCGGGTCCCGGCAGCGTCGCCACGCCCGGCGCGGTGAGCGGGCTCGGGCTCGCGCACGAGCGGCACGGTCGGGTGCCCTGGCGCGATGTCGTCGCGCCGGCCGCCGCGGCGGCGCGTTCGGGATTCCCCCTCGGCGCCGCCGCCGCCAGCTACCTCGCCATCACCGGAGACACCCTCTTCTCATGGGACCGCGAGACCGCTGCGCTGCTCCTGCATCCGGGCGGCGAGCCGCGGCTGGCCGGCGAGAAGATCGTCGACCCCCATCTCGCCGACGCCCTCGACCGCCTGGGGGACGCCGGCGCCAGCGACCTCTACACCGGTGACCTCGCACGGAGCCTGGCCGTCGACCAGCAGACGCGCGGGGGCCTGGTCACGGAGGCCGACCTCGCCGCATACGAGCCCGTCGTCCGCGAGCCGCTGCGGCTGCGAGCCGGGGGGTGGGACCTCGCAACCAACGCACCGCCGTCGATCGGCGGGCCCGTGCTGGCCGTGATGCTGGGCGAGCTGGTCCGGCGCGGCCGGGTCGAACTGCCCGAAGTCCTCGAGATCCAGCAGCGTGTCCTCGGGCACCGGCTACGCGTTCACGACTTCTCGCGGGACCTCGAGAAGGACGGCTACGACCTGCTGGCCCTCGTCGAACGCCATGGGTTGGTCGGCCTGCCGACGTCCGGGTCGACGGCGCACGTGTCGGTCGTCGACGCGGCTGGGACGGCGTGCGCCATCACGTCGTCGGCGGGGTACGGCTCGGGCGCGACCGTTCCCGGAACGGGCCTCATGCTCAACAACTGCCTCGGTGAGCCGGAGCTCAACCGGCTCGGGCTGCACGCCTTGGCGCCCGGGACGCGCCTGGCGTCCAACATGTCCCCGACCGTGGGGCGGGCCACCGGCCAACCGTCCGGTGCCGGCCTGGTGCTCGCCATCGGCTCTCCCGGAGCCGACCGGATCACCACGGCGCTGATGCAAGTGCTCGGCCGGTTCTGCCTGGAAGGGCTGGACCTCGACGAGGCGATCGACCGGCCTCGCATCCACGTGACCTACCGCGGCGAGTTCGCCGACCCGAGCGCGGCCGCGGCGGACGCCGGCGACATGACCGTTCTAACGGTCGAGGAAACGGAAGCTGTGGTCCAGGTCGAGGACGACGACGACCTCGTGGCGGCCGTGCAGGCGACCGGCCTGGAGGCGGTGGTCCACCCGCGGCACTCGATGTTCTTCGGCGGCGTGGCCGCGGCCTACCGGCGGGACGACGGCACCCTCGGCGCCGCGGCCGACGCGCGTCGCGAGTCGGCGACCGGCATCGGCTGACGACGCTTTCCCGCTGCGTCGAGCCCGTGCGCGGCGCGGATCAGCCGGACGAACTCCGCCATGATGTCGGTGATCGCGAAATCCTTGGGGGTGAAGACCGCAGCCACGCCCAGCTCCCGCAATCCCACCGCGTCCGACTCGGGGATGATCCCGCCGACCACCACCGGGACGTCGTCGAGGCCAGCGGCGTGCAGCCCGCTCAGGACGTCGGGGACTAGGGCCCGATGCGACCCGGACAGGAACGAAAGGCCGACCAGGTGGACGTCCTCGGCGACTGCCGCCGCGACGATCTCCGCCGGCGTGAGCCGGATCCCCTGGTAGACCACCTCGAACCCGGCATCCCGGGCCCGCACGGCGATCTGCTCGGCGCCGTTGCTGTGGCCGTCCAGACCGGTCTTCCCCACGAGTACCCGCAGCCGGCGCCCGAGGTCCTCGCCCGTCCTCACGACCGACTCGCGCACCGCGGCCAGGTCCAGGGACAGCTCACCCGGCCCGACCGTCGACGAGACCCCGGTCGGTGCCCGATACTCGCCGAACACCTCCCGCAGCACACCAGCCCACTCCCCCGTGGTCAGCCCGGCGCGAGCGCACTCCAGCGTGGCGGGGACGAGGTTCGCATCTGTATGCGCGTCGAATCGCAGCCGCTGGACGGCTCGCTCCGCACGGATGCGTCGGTCCGGGTCGGCGTTGCGCTCTTCGCGCCAGTGCCGCACCGCCTCGGCGGCAGCCTCCTCGACGTCGGCGTCAACGGTCTGGATGGCGCTGCCGAGGTCGGCGGTGAGCGGGCTCGGCTCCGTCGTCGTGAACCGGTTGAGGCCCACGACGACCTCTTCTCCCGATTCGATGCGTGCTCGGCGGGCGGCGTGCGACGCGACCAGCGCGGACTTCAGGTAGCCGGACTCGACGGCCGCCACGGCCCCTCCGAGCGCCTCGACCCGGGCCATCTCGGCCCGCACCTCGTCGACCAGTTGCGCGACCTTGCCCTCCACGACCACGGAGCCCGCGAAGAGGTCGTCGTAGTCGAGCAGGTCCGACTCGTAGGCCAGCACCTGCTGCCACCGCAGCGACCACTGCTGGTCCCACGGTCGCGGCAGGCCGAGTGCCTCGTTCCACGCGGGTAGTTGCACGGCCCGGGCCCGGGCGTCCCGCGAGAGGGTGACTGCCAGCATCTCGAGCACGATGCGCTGGACGTTGTTCTCCGGCTGCGCCTCGGTCAGGCCGAGCGAGTTGACCTGGACGCCATAGCGGAACCGGCGCTGCCTCGGGTCAGTGACGCCGTAGCGGGTCGCCGCGAGTTCGTCCCAGAGCTGCACGAAGGCGCGCATCTTGCACATCTCCTCGACGAACCGGACGCCGGCGTTGACGAAGAACGAGATCCGCCCGACCACCTCGCCGAAGTCCGCGGAGTCCACGTGCCCCGACGACCGCACCGCGTCGAGCACCGCCACGGCGGTCGACAGCGCATACGCGATCTCCTGAACCGGAGTGGCACCGGCCTCTTGGAGGTGGTAGCTGCACACGTTGATGGGGTTCCAGCGCGGCATCTCGCGCACGGTGTAGGCGACCATGTCGGTAATCAGCCGCAGTGACGGCCCGGGCGGGAACACGTAGGTTCCCCGGGACAGGTACTCCTTGATGATGTCGTTCTGGGTCGTGCCGGTCAGGTCCACTACAGGGGCACCCTGCTCCTCGGCCACCACCTGGTACAGCGCCAGCAACCACATCGCCGGCGCGTTGATCGTCATCGACGTGTTCATCTCGGCGAGCGGGATGCCGGCGAAGAGCTCGCGCAGGTCGCCGACGTGGCTGACCGGCACGCCGACCTTGCCCACCTCGCCGCGGGCGAGCGGATGGTCCGGGTCGTAGCCCGTCTGCGTCGGGAGGTCGAAGGCGACGGACAGGCCGGTCTGGCCCTTGGCGAGGTTGGTCCGGTACAGCGCATTGCTGGCCGCGGCGCTGGAGTGACCCGCGTAGGTGCGCATCACCCACGGCCGGTCGCGCCGCCGTTCGGCACGCGCGGAGGCGGCGTCGTCCGGCATACCGCAGGACGCTACCGGCGGGTATCGCCGGTGCGGCAGGTCCTCAGGCGGTGAGAGGCGCCACAGTAGAGGGCGGCACGGCAGGGGTCGGCACCGGCAGGTGAAGCACCCGGTGGAGGCGGGCCGCCCGCAGCAGCCGACCGGTGCGCGGCGTGATGCTGGCCAGGACCAGTCGCCGGCTCGAGCGGCGCGCTCGGCGGTGCGACTCGACGAGCACCCCCAAACCCGTGGCGTCGCCGATCTCGACATCCCCCAGATGGAGGTAGAGGTCGCCCGTGCCGTGGTCGATCGCGGCGTGGAGTGCGAGCCGCAGGTCCGCCGCCGAGCGGACGTCGATGCGCCCCTCGATGACGACCTCTTGCCCTCGGGCGGAGTCGACGACATGAACCGCGGCGGTCGCGGTCGGCTGACGTGCCATTGGTCCCCCTCGTGGGCCCCCTGCCCCTCGTGGGCCCTATTGACTCATGCGCAGGAACGAGCGCGCACCAGTACGGCGGTAACGATCCGGATTTCTTGGAAGGGAGCGCAGCCTCGGTCGTCGTGATACGTGGTGGAGTGTCGTCGGCCCGTGGGTCGATGACTCGTCAAACGGTACGGGCGCCGAGCCCTCCTTATGGCAGGCAGATGCACCGATAAGCGCAGGATTGGGTAAAAACTTGGCAAAGCGTGGTCAAGCTACCCATCCGGCAGGAAACGCCCAGGATCAGGGGTAGAGGTCGTCGTCGGGCTCTCGGATCACGTCCGCGCCGAGCCGTTGCAGCTGCAGTTCGAACCGGTCGTACCCGCGGTCGACGTGGTGCGCCCCGCTGACGGAGGTCACGCCGTCGGCGACCAGTCCGGCGACGACCAGCGCCGCGCCCGCCCGGATGTCGCTGGCCTCCACCGGCGCACCCGAGAGCAGCGGCACGCCGTGGACCATGACGTGATGGCCGTCGATCCGGGCGTCGGCCCCGAGCCGGGCCAGCTCCTGCACGGTGCGGAACCGCGCCTCGAAGAGGTTCTCGGTGACCATGGCACTGCCGTCGGCCACGGCGTTGTAGGTCAAGGCGAACGGCTGCAGGTCGGTCGGGAAACCCGGGTATGGAAGCGTGGCGACGTCCACGGAGCGAGGCCGCCCCTGCGGACCCACCACCCTGAACCCGTCCGCCGTCGAGGACACCGCCGCACCCGCCGCGGCCAATAGGTCCAGTGAGATCTCCAGGTGCTCGGGGCGACCGCCGACGACCTCGACGTCGCCGCGGGTGGTGGCCGCCGCGAACGCCCAGCTTCCCGCCGCGATGCGGTCGGGCACGACCTGATGCTCGGTGGGACGCAGCGCGTCGACGCCGTCGATGTCGATGGTCGAGGTGCCAGCGCCGGAGACCTGCGCGCCCATGGAGACCAGGAAGTCCGCGATGTCGGTGATCTCGGGCTCGCGGGCGGCGTTCTCGATGCGGGTATGCCCCGTGGCCAGCACCGACGCCATGAGCACGTTCTCGGTCGCCCCGACACTGGGAAACTCGAGACGGATGTCGGCGCCCTGCAGGCCCTGCGGCGCCGCGGCGATGAGGTACCCGTGCGCCACGTGGACCTTGGCGCCCAGTGCCTCGAGGCCCTCGGCGTGCAGGTCGAGGCCGCGCGAGCCGATGGCGTCACCGCCCGGAACCGCGACGTCCGCCTCGCCAACCCGGGCGATGAGCGGTCCGAGGACACAGATGGAGGCGCGCAGTGCGCGCACGAGCTCGTAGTCGGCCCGGTGCCCGATGCGCTCCGGTACGTCGATCTCGACGACCCCCTCGTGAGCGCGCCAGTCCACCTCGCACCCGAGCCGCCGGAGCAGCTCGGCCATGATCGTGACGTCGACGATGTTCGGGACGTTGGTCAGCCGGGTGCGGCCGACCGCCAGGAGCGCCGCCGCCATGAGCTTGAGTGCGCTGTTCTTGGCCCCGACGACGGACACCCGTCCCCGGAGGCTGGCACCACCGAGCACCCGGAACCGTTCCCGCACCCGCCAACCGTAGCGACCCGGTCCGGCGGCAGATCGTCGTCCGGATGGCACGCTTGACCCATGGTCAACCTCACGCGCATCTACACGCGTACCGGAGACGACGGCACGACGTCCCTCGGCGACTTCAGCCGGACCTCCAAGAACGACCCCCGGCTGGTCGCCTACGCCGACACCAACGAGGCCAACGCTCAGATCGGAGTCGCGCTCGCGGCCGGCGACCTGGGCGACGAGGTGACGAGCACGCTGATCCGAGTGCAGAACGAGCTCTTCGACGTCGGCGCCGACCTGTGCAACCCGCTCCAGACGTCGTATCAGTACGCGCCGCTCCGCGTCGCGGAGCCGTGGATCGACGACCTCGAGGCCGACTGCGACCGCTATCTCGAGCGGGTCGAGCCACTACGGTCGTTCATCCTGCCCGGCGGGACCGTCGGCGCCGCTCACCTCCACGTCGCCACGACCGTGGTGCGGCGCGCAGAGCGCAGCGCGTGGGCCGCCATCGCCGCCCACGGCGACCAGCCCGGCGAGGGAAAGGGCGTTGGTGGGGTCAACCCGCTGACGGCGACCTATCTCAACCGGCTCTCCGACCTGCTGTTCATCCTCGCCCGGGTGGCCAACGTCGAACGCGGAGGCGACGTGCTGTGGCAACCGGGCGGCGGACGGGTGGAGAAGCCGGAGCGAACGGGCCGCCGCTAGTCCGTCCCCGCGAAGTGTCGGAGCCGAGCGGAGAATGTCGTCGGGCGGTGACCTAAGCGACACTGGCGGCCGAGCCGGGCGGCGCCGCCTCGGCCCAGGACCGCAGCGCCGTGTAAGCGCCCGGCGTGAGCGCGAGCTCGAATCGCCGGCCATGTTCACTGCACGGCACCGGAACCGCATCAGGCATGAAGTCGATGAGGTCGGACCGGCGCCGTGGCCGCGGCGCCTCGAGGTCGACGCCCACGCGGTCCCATCCGCGTTGCGGTCGCGCGGAGAGCCCGAGCAGGCTGAACCACTCGAGCCGGGTGTTGTCCAGCCGCAGATGGCCCAGGCGCCAGCGGTTCCGGCGGTTGGCTCGCCAGCCGCATGGGACGAAGAGGATGGCCCCGCGCGAGATCACCCGACGGCGCGCATACGTTGCGACGATGAACGCGAAGAGGAGGACGAGCAGCACTCCGAGCGCGATCTCGGCGGAGAGGAGTGCGGTCGGCATCAGGCGCTGCGGTGATGCTCGAGCCGGTCAGCTCTGACCGGATGTCTCTACCGACTCGGCCACGATCGTGACCCGGTCGTGCTCGACGGAGAGGAAGCCGCTGTCGATGGTTGCCGTCTGGTCACCGCCCTCGCCGTGGATGACGACGTCGCCCGAGACGAGTACGCCGAGCAGCGGAGTGTGGCCGGGCAGGATGCCGAGCTCGCCGTCCATCGACCGCGCGCGCACCATGCTGGCCTCTCCGGTCCAGACCCGGCGGTCGGCCGCGACGAGTTCGACCTGCAGTGGGCTCACGAGATCCTCCGGTTCGGGTGGGGGCTGCTACCGGCGTGATGCGCGCAGTCTAACCGTCATCCGGCGTCGCATCGGGCACCGCGCCCACCGGCACGCCCCCGTATGTGTCGACGACCCGGTCGACGACGAAGCGCACGTTCTCGTCGCGGACGGCCGGGGGTATGCGTGGCAGATATTCTTCCCAGAGCGGGAGAAACGACCCCAGCAGCTGCGGGACGCGGGCGGGGCGACCCATCACCCACCAGTGCAGGTGCGCCGATCCGTCGCCCCAACGACAGACGTGCGCCCGGCCGACGCTCGGCAGCGCCTCGACGGCGGCAGCCACGACCACGAGGAGTCGGCCCATCTCAGCGGCGCGCTCCTCGGGCAGGTCGACGAGGTCCGCGTGCCGTCGGGGTTCGAGAAACAGCGTGACGGGGATGCCGGATTCCCGGGAAGCGCCGAGGACCCAGTGAGCGTCGCGCCAGACAATCTTCGCCTGGACGTGATCCAAATTGGCATCGACGCGACGACACCAGCAATCGGCAACGTCCTCAGCGGATCGGGGTCGTTCGGAGTCGAGGAGCGGACCGATCGGCCGGAGTCGCCAGGAGGAGCTGTCGAGCGGGAAGGTCTCCCAGTCCTCCACGCCACGGCGAAAGGCGAGCCGGCCCTCGTCGTCTGCGGCGGCGGCGATCCGCGCGTAGAACTCCTCAGCGCTCTCTGGCATACCCGCCCGTTTCCGCACCGGACTCAGTCCCGACCACCGGGTCTGAGTCCGGTCGCGAGGTGCTACAGGTTCTTCTGGATCTCCGCCCACTGGCGCTCGACGTCGTCGAGACCACCGCACATGAAGAACGCCTGCTCGGCGACGTGGTCGTACTCGCCGTCGGCGATCTTGCTGAAGGCCTCGATGTTCTCGTCCAGCGGCACCGTCGACCCCTCGATGCCGGTGAACTGCTTGGCCACGTAGGTGTTCTGCGACAGGAACCGCTGGATGCGACGGGCCCGGTTGACGAGGATCTTGTCCTCCTCGGAGAGCTCGTCGATGCCGAGTATGGCGATGATGTCCTGCAGCTCCTTGTTGCGCTGGAGGACCTGCTTGATCCGCACGGCGGTGTCGTAGTGCGCCTGCGAGATGTAGCGCGGGTCGAGGATCCGCGAGGTCGACGCCAGGGGGTCCACGGCCGGATAGATGCCGAGCGACGCGATCTCGCGCGAGAGCTCGGTCGTGGCGTCGAGGTGCGCGAACGTCGTCGCCGGCGCCGGGTCGGTGTAGTCGTCCGCGGGCACGTAGATCGCCTGCATCGAGGTGATCGAGTGGCCACGGGTCGAGGTGATCCGCTCCTGGAGCACACCCATCTCGTCCGCCAACGTGGGCTGGTACCCCACCGCCGACGGCATCCGGCCGAGCAGCGTCGACACCTCGGAACCCGCCTGGGTGAACCGGAAGATGTTGTCGATGAACAGGAGGACGTCCTGGCCCTGAACATCCCGGAAGTACTCCGCCATCGTCAGCGCCGAGAGGGCCACCCGCAGGCGGGTCCCCGGCGGCTCGTCCATCTGGCCGAAGACGAGGGCTGTCTGGCCGAGCACGCCGGCCTCGTCCATCTCGGCGATGAGGTCGTTGCCCTCACGGGTGCGCTCCCCCACCCCGGCGAACACGGACACACCACCGTGGTCGCGCGCCACCCGGGCGATCATCTCCTGGATGAGCACGGTCTTGCCCACACCGGCGCCGCCGAACAGGCCGATCTTCCCGCCCTGGACGTAGGGCGTCAGCAGGTCGATAACCTTGATGCCCGTCTCGAACATCTGGGTCTTCGACTCCAGCTGGTCGAAGTCCGGCGCCTGACGGTGGATGCCCCAGCGCTCCTTGACCTCCAGGGTTTCGCCCTCCTCGAGGTTGAGGACGTCGCCGGTGGTGTTGAAGACCTTGCCGAGCGTGACGTCGCCGACCGGCACGGTGATCGGCCCGCCGCTGTCCTCGACGGCGGCGCCGCGAACGAGTCCGTCGGTGGGCTGCAGCGAGATGGCGCGGACCATGTTGTCGCCGATGTGCTGGGCGACCTCGAGGTTGATCTGCTTGACTTCGCCGCCGAGCTCGACCTCGGTCCTCAGCAGGTTGTACTGGCCGGGGATCCCGTCCGGAGGGAACTCGATGTCGACGACCGGACCGGTGATCCGGGCGACCCGACCGTTGGGGCCGCCACGCTGCTCCTGGACCTCGTCGAGAGCGGTGAGAGTCATGGTGATTCCTTTACTTCGCAGCCGCCAGCGCGTCGGCACCGCCGACGATCTCGCTGATCTCTTGGGTGATCTCAGCCTGGCGGGCCTGGTTGGCCAGCCGGGTGTACGTCTTGATGAGGGCGTCGGCATTGTCGGTGGCCGACTTCATGGCCCGCTGCTGGGCGGCCAGCTGCGACGCGGCGGCGCCGAGCAGACAGGTCCAGATGCGGGCGGTGACGTAGTTGGGTAGGACCGCGTCGAGCACCTGGGCGATGCTCGGCTCGAACTCGTAGAGCGGCAGCACCTCGTGCTGATCGGGGGTGTCCTCCTCGTCGTCGTCGACGATCTCGATCGGCAGCAAGCGCAGCGCACGCGGCTCCTGGACCACCATCGAGTTGAACCGCGTGTAGACGACGTGGACCTCCTCGGTCCCGCCCTCGTCGTAGTCGGTGAGGAAGTCCTTGACGATCCGCGCGGCGATCTCCTTGGCCGCCTCGTGCGTCGGCTGGTCGGAGAAACCGCCCCACTCCGCGGCATACTGCCGCCGGCGGAACTTGTAGAAGTTGATGGCCCGATTGCCGACGAGGTAGACGATGACCTCCTTGTCGTCCTCCCGGAGCTTGCGGATGAGCTGTTCGCTCTCCTTGAGCACCGAGGAGTTGTAGGCCCCAGAGAGGCCACGGTCGCCGGCGATGATGACGACGCCGGCACGGCGCACTTTCTCGCGCTCGGTCGTAAGAGGGTGGTCCTCGTTTGAGTAGGTCGCAAGCGCCGACAGCGCGCGGGTGAGGGCGTGCGTGTACGGCGCCGACGCGGCCACCCGCTGACGGGCCTTGACCACCCGCGACGCGGCGATGAGCTCCATCGCGCGGGTGATCTTCTTGGTCGCCTGGACGGACCGGACGCGCTGACGGTAGACCCGCATCTGCGCTCCCATGTCGCCTCCCTCTCAGCCTGTATGCGCGTCAGCGGCGCTGCCGCTTGATCTGCTCCTGGTCGACCGAGTCCGCGTCGAGGTCCTCGGCCTCCGCCTCGGTGCCGACGTCGGTGCGCCGGTCGTCCACCGGCTCCTCGGACGCGAACTCCTTGCCGAACTCCTCGACCGCCTTGTCCAGCGTCGACCGGGCGTCGTCGTCGAGCTTGCCGGTCTCCCGGATGCCGTCGAGAACGCCCTGGTACTTGTGGTGGAGGAATCCGAGGAAGTCTCCCTCCCAGGTCCGCACGTCCTCGACCTTGATCCGGTCGAGCTTGCCGGTCGTGCCGGCCCAGACGCTGACCACCTGCTCCTCGACCGGGAACGGGTTGCTCTGCCTCTGCTTGAGCAGCTCGACGAGCCGCGCCCCGCGGGCCAGCTGCGCCCGAGACGCCGGGTCGAGGTCCGAGGCGAACATCGCGAATGCCTCCATGGCGCGGAACTGCGCGAGGTCGAGCTTGAGCCGGCCGGCGACGTCCTTCATCGCCTTGATCTGCGCGTTGCCGCCTACCCGGGAGACCGAGACACCCACGTCGATGGCGGGGCGCACGTTGGCGTTGAAGAGGTCCGACTGGAGGTAGATCTGGCCGTCGGTGATGGAGATGACGTTGGTCGGGATGTAGGCCGAGACGTCGCCCGCCTTGGTCTCGATGATCGGCAGACCGGTCATCGAGCCCGCGCCGAGATCGTCGGAGAGCTTGGCGCAGCGCTCCAGGAGCCGGCTGTGCAGGTAGAAGACGTCACCGGGGTAGGCCTCGCGACCCGGTGGGCGGCGCAGCAGCAGCGACACGGCCCGGTACGCCTCGGCCTGCTTGCTGAGGTCGTCGAACACGATGAGGACGTGCATGCCCTGGTACATCCAGTGCTGGCCGATGGCCGAGCCGGTGTAGGGGGGCTAGGTACTTGAACCCGGCGGCGTCGGAGGCCGGCGCCGCGACGATCGCGGTGTACTCCATCGCGCCGGCTTCCTCCAGGGTGCCCCGGATGCCCGCGATGGTGGAGCCCTTCTGCCCGATCGCCACGTAGATGCAGCGCACCTGCTGCTTGGGGTCGCCGGACTCCCAGTTGCGCTTCTGGTTGATGATCGTGTCGACCGCGATCTGGGACTTGCCGGTCTGCCGGTCGCCGATGATGAGCTGGCGCTGACCCCGTCCGATCGGGGTCATCGCGTCGACCGCCTTGAGGCCGGTCTGGAGCGGTTCGTGTACCGACTGGCGCTGCACCACGGTCGGCGCCTGCAGCTCCAGCGCGCGACGGGTCTCCGGCTCGATCGGGCCCATCCCGTCGATCGGGTTGCCGAGCGGGTTGATGACCCGGCCGAGGAACCCGTCGCCGACGGGGACCGAGAGGACCTCACCGGTTCGCTTGACCTCCTGGCCCTCCTCGATGCCGCTGAAGTCGCCCAGCACGACCACACCGATGTCGGCGACGTCGAGGTTCAGGGCGATGCCCAGGGTGCCGTCCGCGAACTGGAGCAGCTCGTTCGTCATGGCCGAGGGGAGGCCTTCGACGTGGGCGATCCCGTCACCGGCGTCGATCACCCGACCGACCTCCTCGCGGGAGGCCGCATCCGGCTCGTAGGACTGGACGAACGAGTCCAGCGCGTCCCGGATCTCCTCCGGACGGATCGAAAGCTCCGTCATGGTGTCTCTCCTGTCGTCGGCTGCTGCCGAGGTCCTGTCGTTATGTGTCTGCGTGGCTGGGCGGGTCAGGTCAGGCGGTGACGTCAGGCGCCGAGGTGGCGCTTCGCGGCGTCGAGGCGGCGCAGGATCGTGCCGTCCACCACATCGTCGCCGATCTGGACGCGAATGCCACCGATGACCGCGGGGTCGACGACGACGTTGAGGTGCACTCGCTTGCCGTCGTAGAGGTTGGACAAGGCCGCGGCGAGACGTCGGCGCTGCTCCTCGTCGAGGTCTACCGCCGTGGTGACCGTCGCCGCGAGCTGGTCGCGCCGCGTTGCTGCGATGCCGAGGTAGCTCTCGAGCACCCGGTCGAACCGCCGTCCCCGCGGTGACCGAACCGCCTGCCGAACGAGCCGCAGAGTCTCCGGGCTCGCCTTGTCCTCGAGCAGTGACGAAACGAGGCGCTCCTTCCCCTCGGCGGAGGCACGGCGGTCGGTGAGGGCGTCGCGCAGGCCCGGGTTGCCTGCGACGATCCGCTCGAACCGGAAGAGCTCATCCTCCATCTGGTCGGCCCGGCCGTCGCGCTCCGCGCCGGCGACCACCGACGCGACCGCGAGCGACTCCAGCGTGTCCGTGAGGTCGCGATCCCCGGACCACCGCTCCGCCGCGGCCACCTTGACGAGGTCGAGCGCGTCGTCGCCGATCTTTCCGTGGAAGAGCCGCTCGACCAGGGCCGCCTTGGCCTCACCGGGTCGCGACGGGTCGGCGACCGCGCGTCGCAAGGAGATCGTCCCGTCGATGGCCGACGTCACCGCGAAGAGGTCCTCGCCCAGCTGCTGACGGTCCACCTCTCTGCCTAGCACCCGGTCGACCGCTCGTCCGACGACGCCGGTCACCCCGCCGGCGTCGGCAGCCGTGCCGGCGTCCAGCTTGGCCGCGAAGGCATCCTCCACAGCCGCGGCCGAGGTGCGCGACGAACCGCGCATCAGGTGTCCTGGGGGCCGGAGCCCGTAGCACCGGAGCCGCTCGAGCTGCTCGAGCCGGTCGGGCTGGTCGAGGCCGCCTCGGCGTCACCGACCGACTCCGGTCCCGCGGTGCTGGACCGCTCCGGGGCGAGGGTGCCCGACTCGAGCTCGGCGAGGAACCGCTCGACGATGCCGCGCTGGCGCGTCTCGTCCTCGAGCGACTCGCCGACGATGCGGCTGGCCAGGTCGGTCGAGAGCCGGCCCACCTCGCCGCGCAGCTGAGTGATCGCGTGCTGGCGCTCGGCCTCGATCTGCTTGTGCGCACTGTCGCTGATGCGGGCCGCCTCCTGGTTGGCCTTGTCGCGCAGCTCCGCGATGATCTGGGTACCCTGCGCCTTGGCGTCCTCGCGGATGCGCGTCGCCTCCTCACGCGCCTCCTGGAGCTGGGCGTTGTACTGCTCGAGCGCCGCCTGGGCCGCCGCCTGCGCTTCCTCAGCCTTGGAGATGCCTCCCTCGATCGCGGCAGTGCGGTCGGCGTAGATCTTCTCGAGCCGGGGCATGATGGTGCGCCGCACGACGACGTAGATGATCGCCAACACGGCGAGCCCGAAGAAGAACTCCAGCGGGTGCGGGACGATCGGGGCTGCCGTCGCCCAGAAGCCGCCTTCCTCGCCGCCCTCCGCGGCCGGTGCCATGGTCAAGAGGCTGGACGCATACATGGGGTTCTCCCTGGTGAGCAGTGGTCTCGGGCCGCGGAGTAGGGGTCAGCCGCGGAAGACGAACGCGAGCGCGATACCGAAGATGGCCAGCGCCTCGGTGATGGCCATGCCGAGGAACGCGATGGGCTGGAGCATGCCGCGCGCCTCGGGCTGACGGGCGACGCCGTTGATGTATGCCGCGAAGATGAGGCCGACACCGATACCGGGGCCGATGGCGGACAAGCCGTAACCGAGGATGGCGATGTTGCCGGTCATGGGGTTTCCGTTTCTTGTGTGGTGTCCCGATGGCGATTGCCACCGAGGCCTTTCGGTACTTCTGGGGTGGGGCAGGGTATTCGGGCGGCCGCCTAGTGCTCGTCGGCGACGGCCCCGGCGATATAGAGGGCGGAGAGGAGGGTGAACACATACGCCTGGAGGAACTCGACCAGCAGCTCGAAGAGGAACATGACGAAGGCGAAGATCCAGGTGACGGCGCCGGCCACCGACAGCACGCCACCGCTGGTGAGGAGGTACCAGCCACCGGTGATGAACAGCACCAGGATGAGGTGCCCGGCGAACATGTTCCCGAAGAGCCGCAGAGCGAGGGTCACCGGCCGCGTGAAGAGGTCGGTGATGAGCTCCAGGAGAAAGATCACCGGGACCATGCCCCCCGGCAGGCCCGAGGGCACCAGGGACTTCCAGTAGCCCAGGAACCCGTGTTTCCTCATGCCGACGACGTGGAAGGTGACCCACACGATCAGGGTGAGGGCGATCGGGAAGCCGATCCGGCTCATCGTCGGGAACGAGAACGGCGCGATCACGCCGAAGATGTTGTTGAGCAGGATGGTCATGAAAAGGGCGAACAGCAGCGGGACGAACCGAAGGAAGTCGCGAGACCCGATGAGGTCGCGGGCGATGCCGTTGCGGACCAGGCCGTACATCGCCTCGGTCGCCATCTGGCCCTTGTCCGGGACGATGGCCGTCTTGCGCGTCGTCGCGTGGAGGTACCACAGCAGGAGGCCCGCACTGACGACCATGAGGATGGCCGGCCGGGTGATGGCGAAGGCCCCGTCACCGATGAGCGGTTGCCAGAACTCGCCGACTCCGGGCGCCTCGTAGTCCATGGGGACAGCGACGGCCGGGACGCTCACGGGTCACTCCTTTGTACGCGCGGGACACAGCATGCTAGTTGGGTCGAGCGCCTGACCCGGGACGGGCGTCTCACCAGCCGAAAGACTGGTGGGACGAGGACGTCCCGCGGGGCTGCCGAGCTCATCTGGAACCGTACCGGAACCAGATCAGGTAGAGCGACAACGCGACGCCGCCGACGATTCCCACCGGCAGGAGGAACGCGGTGCCCAGCCAGGAGTCGAGCGCCCATCCGATCCCGCCGTATAGCAGCGGTCCCGCCACCAGGTACCCCACGACCTTCGTGTACATCTCGCTGTCGCGCCGATCCGCCGCCCGCTGGACCTCGTCGGGCCCATCCGGCTGGTCGGACGGGGGGGACGGCGTCTCGGACGGTGACATGACGGCCTCGATTCTCGCTCACGGGCGGTCCTCCCGCTCGGGCAGGGCGGCGGCGCCGTTCGGGTCGTAGGCGAAGATCCGCAGCCGCTTGTACGCGCGCAGCTCGAAGAACAGCCACACCAGAGCGCAGACCGTGATCGTCACGCCGACGGCATACCCCGACAACCACGGCACATCGCGCACCGCGAACATCACCAGCCCGAGCACGAGCACCTTCACGGTGTAGGTGACCATGACGACGAGCATCACGGTCGTGGGCGGCAGCTCGGCGGTCCGCTTCATGACGAGCAGGGTGACGCTGAAGAAGCCTACGACCAGCGCGGCGCCGAGCGCCGCGGACCAGGCCGCCTTGGGACTCGAGACCACGCCGACCACGACGCATACCCCGGCGGCGGCGACGGTGGGCCACAACGAGCCCCGCAGCAACTCTGAGAAGGCGTCGCTCTGGGCGCCGGGGCGGGCGTCGGTGCTCATGTCGGACCTGCTCTGTCGTTGTGGCAGAGCCCTTTTCAGGACTTCCGGATGCTTGTGAAAAGTATCACAAGCGCTTCGGCCGAGTCCACCTGGGTAGCCAGACGGTTAGCGTGACGGCCACCGCGAGGCACAGGCCGATGACGATCGCCGCCCGCCAGCTCTCGACGAAGGCGAACGACACCGTACCGAGGGCCAGCAGGGCGGCCCACATGTAAAGGAGGAGCACGGCGTTGCGATGGCCGTGCCCGAGCTCGAGCATCCGGTGGTGCAAGTGCTTTCGGTCGGCGTCCCACGGGTTCTTCCCGGCGAGCGTCCGACGCAGGACGGCGAGGACCATGTCGAGGAACGGCAGGCTCAGCACCGCAAGCGGGACGGCCAGCGGCAAGAGAGCGGCGATGAGGCCGCCACCGTTGGCCGCGCCCGGGTCGACGTTGCCGCTGAGCGAGATCGTCGCCGCGGACAGCAGGAGGCCGAGCAACAGCGCCCCCGAGTCGCCCATGAACAGACGCGCCGGGTGGAAGTTGTGCGGGAGGAACCCGACGCAGCAGCCGAGCACCGCGGCACAGATGAACGTCGCGTTCGAGAAGACGTTGGGCGGGTTGTAGCTGCGCGACACGTAGTACGAGTAGATGAAGAAGGCCAGTGCGGCGATGGCGACGACGCCGACCGCGAGACCGTCCAGGCCGTCGATGAAGTTCACGGCGTTGGCCGTCGCGAGGACGACGAGCACGGTCACCGCCACGAGAACCGGGGACGGCAGCACCGTGTTGGTGCCGAAGATCGGGATGGCCAGGAGCTGGACGCCCTTGTAAGCCATGACACCCGCGGCGAGGATCTGGCCGGCCAGCTTGGTCAGCCAGTCAAGCTCGCGGATGTCGTCGATGGCCCCCACGAGACAGACGATGGCGGCACCCATGAGCACGCCGGAGATCTGCCCGCTGCTGTAGACCCCTTTGAGGAAGGGCAGCTCCCTGGCGACGAGGCTCGCGGCGGCGAAGCCCAGGAAGATCGCCACTCCACCCAGCCGCGGCGTCGGCGTCGAATGGACGTCACGCTCGCGCACCGGCGTGAACGCGTTGGTGGCGACGGCCACTGCCCGAACGAGAGGGGTCGCGACGTAGGTGATCGCTCCGGCGACGACGAAGATGAGGAAGTACTCGCGCACGGGCTCGGGTCAGGACGTTTCAGGTCGTCTGGGCTGGCCGCCTCTGAGGTCAGGGACGGGGGTATGCGGGGAACCGGGTCACCAGGTCGGTCACCGAGGCCCGCACCTCCTGCGAGACGGGGTTCTCGGGGTCCGCGTCACCCTTGGTGATCGCCGTGGCGATGAGCTCGGCGATCGTCGCCATCTCGTCGGTACCCATGCCCTGCGTCGTCGTGCACGCCGTGCCGACGCGGATGCCCGAGGCGATGTTGGGCTTCTGGGGGTCGAACGGGATCGCGTTCTTGTTGAGGACGATCCCGGCCGCGTCCGCTCGCGCCTCCGCCTCGGCACCGGTCACCCCGACGCCCTGGAGGTCGTGGAGAGAGAGGTGGGTGTCCGTGCCGCCGGTGGTCGGCCGGATGCCGTGCTCCCCCAGGGAGGTCGCCAGCTGCTGGGCGTTCGCGATGACCTGCCGCGCGTAGTCCGCATACTCGCGAGTCGCGCACTCCTTGAAGTTGACGGCCTTCGCGGCGATGACGTGCATCATCGGACCGCCCTGCATCATCGGGAACACCGCCCGGTCGAGGGCGGCCGCGTGCTCCGCCTTGCAGACGAGGGCACCGGATCGCGGGCCGCGCAGCACCTTGTGCGTCGTGAAGGTGACGACGTCCGCGTACGGGATGGGGCTGGGGATCGCCTTGCCAGCCACGAGACCGATGAAGTGGGCCGCGTCTACCCAGAAGATCGCCCCGATCTCGTCGGCGAGGTTCCGGAAGAACTCGAAGTCGATGAGACGGGGAATGGCGCTGCCTCCAGCCACGATCACCTTGGGCCGGTGCTCTCTGGCCAGATCGGCCACCTGGTCGTAGTCGATGTCCTCGGTCTCGCGGTTCACGCCGTAGTGCACGGCGTTGAACCACTTGCCGGAGACCGAAACCTTGGCCCCGTGAGTCAGGTGCCCGCCCATGGGGAGGGCCATGCCGAGGAAGGTGTCGCCCGGCTGCATGAATGCGCCATAGACCGCCTGGTTCGCGCTCGCGCCGGTGTGCGGCTGGACGTTGGCGTGGTCGGCGTCGAAGAGGGCCTTGCACCGCTCGATGGCGATGTTCTCGGCCTTGTCGACCTCGGAGCACCCGCCGTAGTAGCGGCGGCCCGGATAGCCCTCGGCGTACTTGTTGGACAACGTGGAGCCGAGCGACGTGAGCACCGCCGGCGACGACATGTTCTCGCTGGCGATGAGCTGCAGTCCGCCGCGGATCCGTTCCAGCTCGGAGAGCAGGACGCCGGCGATGTCCGGGTCGAAGGACTGGAGGGCGCCGAAGTCGGAGCCGTAGAAGGTGTCGTCGGTGTGGTGCGTCAAGGCGGTCTCCGGGTGAGGGGCGGGCAGTGCGACCTCAACTGTAGGCCCGCCGGGACCGGGCGCTCCGACGATCGGACCGGATGCGGCACGGTCTGGGCCGGGAAACCTCTCCCGTCATGGGTCCGGCTCTGTGAGACTTCCTGACGTCATGGCCAAGCCGACCATCCTCGCTGTCGACGACGACCCCGGCGCCTCACGAGCCATCGCTCGTGACCTCACCAACCGGTACGGCGCCGATTACACCGTCGTGCGGGCCACGTCGGGTTCCGAGGCGCTGGCCCAGCTCGACCGTCTCGAGCTGCAGGACCGCCGCGTGGCGCTGGTCGTCACTGACCAGCGGATGCCGGGGATGACCGGCATCGAAATGCTCGAGGAGGTCCGCCGGCAGTCACCGGACTCCAAGCTGCTGCTGCTGACGGCGTATGCCGACACCGACGTCGCGATCAAGGCCATCAACGACATCGGGCTCGACTACTACCTGGTCAAACCGTGGGATCCGCCGTCGGAGCGGCTGTACCCGGTCATCGACGAGCTGCTCAACGACTGGAGCGCCGACCATCCTCCGGAGACGCAGGAGGTCCGGGTCGTCGGGCATCCGTGGGCGGACCACACCTACGAGGTGAAGACCTTCCTGACCCGCAACTATGTGCCGTACCGCTGGCTCGACGTCGAGCAGGACGAGGAGGCCGGCAAGCTCCTGCAGCTGGCCGGGTTCGGGGACGTCGACCCGGAACAGCTGCCTGTCGTCGTCATGCCGTCGGGCACCGCGCTGCCCGCTCCGTCCAACCTCGAGCTGGCTGGCGCCCTCGGGTTGCGGACCCAAGCGCAACAGCCGCTGTACGACCTCTGCATCGTCGGGTCGGGGCCGGCGGGCCTCGCCGCCGCGGTGTATGCGGCGTCGGAGGGCTTGTCCACGGTGATCGTCGAGCGTGACGCGCCTGGTGGCCAGGCCGGCCAGAGTGCCTCGATCGAGAACTACCTCGGCTTTCCGCGCGGACTGTCCGGCGCGGACCTGACCCGTCGGGCGGTCGCCCAGGCGGCCCGGTTCGGGGCGGAGACCGTCCTCGCGCGCGACGTGGTCCGCTTCGAGACCAGGGGTCCGGTCCGCGCGGTGGTCCTCAGCGGCGGTGACGCGATCGAGGCTCGCGCGCTTCTCGTGGCGACCGGCGTGTCTTACCGGCGGCTCGAGGCGCCGGGCATCGACCGCCTGACGGGCAAGGGCGTGTACTACGGATCGTCGGCCGCCGACGCCGTGCAGTGCGAGGGCCAAGACGTCTACGTCGTCGGCGCGGCCAACTCGGCCGGCCAGGCGGTGCTGAACTTCGCCCGCCACGCCAAGCGCGTGGTCATGCTCGTCCGCGACACGGGGCTCGAGGCGACGATGTCCATGTACCTCGTCCAGAGGATCCGTCGCACCGAGAACATCGAGGTGCGGCTGCGCACCCAGGTCGTCGGCGCGCACGGGTCGCACCACCTCGAGCGGCTCACCCTCGCCGATCGCGCCGCGGGTACCGAGGAGGAGGTCGACGCGGGCTGGCTGTTCGCGTTCATCGGCGCGTCACCGCATACCG
>Ga0307292_10000077_pt1 | contig 27601 bp, 26 predicted proteins | sample ER_DNA_149_FD_194471 | JGI IMG/M metagenome (GOLD analysis project Ga0307292, IMG submission 194471) | Bulk soil microbial communities from the East River watershed near Crested Butte, Colorado, United States - ER_DNA_149 | ecosystem: Environmental > Terrestrial > Soil > Floodplain | place...
GCTCGCGATCGGCGCAGTGCTTGCGATCGCAGCTGCCCAGCTCGTGCTTGGCGACGTCGATCCGCTCGAGAACATCCCGCCGGCACCGCTCTTCGTCGCGCCCGTCGCCCTCATCTTCGCCGCGGCGGCGGCCCTTGCAGGGATCGCGCTCGTGGGTGGCCTCCTGGCCAACAGAGCCGCCGAGCGGGCGAACTTCGCGGAGGTGATGCGCCTTGCCGACTGAACGCCCCGTCGCCGCCTGCCAGGCGCTTGTGAAGACGTATGCGACCGCAAGCGAGCAGGTCCAGGCGTTGCGAGGGGTCGACCTGTCATTTCGCCGCGGCGCGCTGGCCGCTGTCGTCGGCGCCTCGGGAAGCGGGAAGTCCTCGCTCCTCCGCCTCCTCGCAGGGCTCGATCTGCCGACGAGCGGCAAGGTGCTCGTGAACGGGCTCAACCTTGCGGCCATGTCGCCCAGGCGCCTCCGCGCGGTGCGAAGCTCGACCGTCGGATTCGTCTTCCAGCGGCCCTCGGACAACTTCGTCCCCTACCTGACAGTCGACGAGCACATGCGCTTGGCTGCGCGGGCAACGAAGCGCGTCGACGGCCCCGGAGCAGACGAGCTCCTCGATGCTCTCGGAATCGCACACCGCCGGGACCATCTGCCAGAGGAGCTGTCGGGAGGCGAGCAGCAGCGGGCCGCGTTCGCGCAAGCGCTGACGGCCGGACCGGCAATCATCGTCGCCGACGAGCCGACGGCGGAGCTCGACAGCCGGTCGGCGGAAGATCTGCTCGCCGTCATCCGGGGCCTCTCGGAGCATGGCGTCGCCTTCGTGATCGCGACCCACGATCCTGGCGTGACGCGGATGGCCGACGACGTTGTCGAGCTCGACCATGGCCGCGTGAAGCGCGACTCGCTCGGATCGCAGCAGGGCATCATGATCAAGGCTCCCGAGCCCGGGCCGGGCGCCGGCGGCGATTCGGTCGCGGAGGTCTCCGGCTTGACGAAGACGTACCGGCGCGGGCCCGAGGAGGTCCACGCCCTCGACGAGGTCTCGCTCCGTCTCGCGCCGGGCCGCATGGTCGGGCTGATGGGCCGCTCGGGCTCCGGAAAGACCACGCTTTTGAACGTGCTCGCGGGCTGGGAGCGTGCCGATGCCGGGTCGATCTTCTGGCTCGGCGATCTCGAGGCCCGGCTCCCCGAGCGCCGCTGGCACGAGATCGCCGTTCTCCCGCAGAAGTTCGGGCTCATCGAAGAGCTGACCGTCAGGGAGAACATCGAGTATCCCGCCCGCTTGCACGGCTCCCTGGAATCCGCGCGGAAGCGGATTGAAGAGCTTCTAGGCGCCCTCGGACTGGAGGAGCTCGAGCGTCGGGCGCCGAGCGAGACGTCGGTTGGGCAGCAGCAGCGGACGGCGCTCGCGCGCGCGCTCGTGCTCCGTCCTCGTCTTCTCCTCGCCGATGAGCCGAGCGGCCACCAGGACGCCATGTGGGCGCGAGGCGTCTTTGGCTGTCTGCGGGCAGCCGCTGCCGACGGCACCGCGTGCCTCGTCGCGACGCACAATGAGGAGGTATCCGGCTACGTCGACGAGGTTGTAAGGATGGCAAACGGCCGAGTCGAGCAGGGGTTGGAAGCGAGCCCCGAGGGTGCTACCGTCAAGCGGTCAATTCCGGGATAGGGGTCTCAAAGGGGAGGTAGCCCAGTGCGAAAAGCTCTTGCGGTGCTGGTCGGCGCTGCCGTGTGCACGGTGGCAGTTGGCGTGGCGGATGCGGTCAACGGCCCGCCTAGCAACAGCTCGACTGGATCGGGACAGGTGTTCTTCCCGAACCCGGTCGCTCAGCTCCAGAATCAGAACCTGACCGACCAGAAGGACGCGGACTATGCGGCGCTTGCACCTGCGTACCGCACGGTCACGCTCACGAATCTCGATGGCAGTGGCTTCCTCGTCGGGGACTACGCCAACGTCCTCAGCGAGACGGGGGATCCGGCATTCTCGTCGACGAACACGTTCATCTACCGGCGTAACGACGATCGTTTCGAGCAGGTCATGGCGTACTACTGGGTCACGCAGGCCCAGCTCTACATCCAGAGCCTCGGCTTCGGGTCGGGCAAGTACCGCCCGGTGAACAAGGAGTCGCAGGACCTTCGGATCAATACCTACGGCGTCGACAACTCGTTCTCGTGGGACAAGCACGACTACCTTCGCTTCGGCAAGGGCGGCGTCGACGACGCCGAGGACGCTGAGGTGATCCTCCACGAGTACGGCCATGCGGTCCACGACGCGCAGGTGCCCGGCTTCGGCTCGACCCTCGAAGCTGGATCGATCGGAGAGGCGTGGGGCGACTACCTCGCCGTCACGGTCTCGAACGTGGTTGCGCCGACTCCCGACGCACCCTGCGTCGCTGACTGGGACTCGGTCTCGTACACCACGACCGTGCCGCACTGCCTGCGGCGGGTCGATCTGAACCTGCACTACCCCGAGGACGTGCGGGGCGAGGTGCACGCGGACGGGCGGATCTGGTCTCGCGCTCTGTGGGACATCCGGCAGGCGCTCGGCCACACGAAGGCCGACACGATCATCCTCGAGGCGCAGTTCTCGTACGCCCCCGACACGTCGTTCAAGGCTGCAGCATTGACGACGATCGCGACCGCGAAGCAGCTCTACGGAAACCAAGCAGAGAAGGCCGTCCACGACGCCTTTGCGGCTCGTGGATTCGTCTCCTAGCTAGCTGACGGTGGAGTAGGGGCCGGCAGTTCCGGCCCCTACCAGCCGCTCTCGTCGTGGTTGAAGACGGGCTCGCCCTCGACCAGGGTGAGCAGCACGCGGGCGCGGCCAAGCTCTTTCGTGTCTCCCGCGAACAGGTCCCGGTCGAGGAGCGCGAGGTCGGCAAGCTTGCCTGCCTCGATCGAGCCCGTCTCGCGCTCGAGCCCGTTGACGAAGGCCGAGCCGATCGTGAAGGCTGCGAGCGCGGTCGGAAGCTCGAGCCGCTCGTCCGGGAGGAACGGCTCCGAGTCGCCTTCATCAGGATCGGCGCGGTTCACTGCGACCTGAATCTGTGGCAGCGGGTTCGCGGTCGAGACCGTCCAGTCGCTTCCCATTGCAATCGTGGCGCCCGCACGGTGGAGGCTTCCGAACGGGTACATCGTCCGGGCCGTCTGTTCGCTGATGAAGGGAAGCGTCAGATCCTCGACGTAGCCCGAAAGGGTCGCCCAGAGAGGCTGTGCGTTCGCGACCACGCCCAGCTCGCGGAAGCGAGGCACATCGTCGGGATGGATGAGCTGGATGTGCGCGAGGTGGTGTCGTGAGTCGCGCGTACCGTTCGCCAGTCGGGCTGCCTCGAAGGCGTCGAGTGACTCCCGCACGGCACGATCCCCGATCGTGTGGATGTGCACCTGAAAGCCCTCGACGTCCAGGAGAGTGACCATGTGGGCGAGCTCCTCGGGCTCGTGCATTCCGAGCCCCTTTCCCTGGGTGGAGCCGCCCTTTCCGTCCAGGTAGGGCTCGAGGAGGGCCGCCGTGAAGTTCTCCATGACGCCATCCTGGAAGATCTTCGCGCCGCGGATTCGAAGCCGGCCGGCCGTGCCCTTGCTCCGAAGCTCGACGAGATCGGCCACCTGCTCGTCTCCCTTGTCCCGCGTCCAGAGAAGGTTGCCCTCGACCCGGGCGGTCAGCTCGCCCCGATCCGCCAGCGCTCGGTAGGCGTCGAGGGTCTCCGGCACGACCATCGCATCCTGAATCGCGGTGATCCCAAGGGTGTGCAGATACGCCTGGGCGAGCTTGATCGCTCGCTGCCACTCCTCGGAGGATGTCTCCGGGACGAGGCGCTCGACGAGGCCCATCGCGCCCTCCTGGAGGGTCCCGGAAGGCTCACCGGTCTCGTCTCGCTCGATCCTGCCATCCCTCGGGTCGCCGGTCTCGCGTGAGATTCCTGCCAGATCGAGCGCCTTCGAGTTCACCCAGGCCCCGTGCCCATCCCGGTTCGTGAGGAGGACCGGGCGGTCGGGAACGATCGCGTCCAGGTCGGTCTTCGACGGAGTCCCGCCGGGGAACGCGTCCATCCCCCAGCCGCCGCCGAGGATCCAGACGTGCTCCGGGTGCGCGTCCGCGTAGCGGGCGACACGCTCGAGACTCTGCTGCCGGGTCGACGTCCCGTGCAGGTCGCATCGGATTTGCATGAGGCCGCCACTCGTTGGATGCAGATGCGCATCCTGGAAGCCGGGCAGAAGCATGCGATCGTGCAGGTCGACCACGTGCGTCTCGGGCCTGTGCAACGCCTCGATCTCAGTGCTCGACCCGACCGCGATGATGCGCCCCGCGCGAACGGCGACCGCCTCGGCCCAGCTCCGGGCGGCGTCCATCGTGTAGACGCGTCCGCGCGTGAGGACGAGATCGGGTGCTCCGTTCGTGGTCACGATGCGACCCTCTCCAACAAACCCCTCCCCGTGCAAGCGGGAACCGGCTCTAGGCATCCGTTCGCTCAGGGTCTACCCTCCTCGTAATCCGAGAAGGAGGAGCGATGCGAAAGCTCATGACGTGCATCGCCCTTGCCGCACTTGTCGGCGCGACCGTTCCCGCGCTCGCCTCAGCCGAGCCAGGCACCTTCGCGACCGCGCGCAAGGGCACCCTCGACGTGACGAGCAGCATCTTTGTCACGTCGAAAGCCGTCGACCAGAGAGGCGGCTGGACGGACGAGAGCAAGCCGTGCACCGCATTCCGTGCCCTCCGGGTAACGGCCGAGATCTTCCGCACGCGGCCGGACGGAACCGGGCAGCACCGGATCAGAACTCGGCAGTCCGCCGTCATGAACTGTGCCGAGGGCGGTCCGAACCTCGGCTTCAGCCGGACTGCGGCGTCGGTCGGCTTGGCGTGCCCCGACGGGCGCTGGAAGCCCGGGCGCTATGACTTCGTGACGCGCACGAAGCACCTGGCGAGCGGGCTCGTGGCGCTCGGGACCCTGAGCTGGGTCAGACGGGGGACCTGCTAGGAGGGCTACTAGAGATCGCGCCTCGCGAAACCAAGTAGCGCGAGGCCGACGAGGGCGGCCAGGTAGGCGAACGCATACGGCCAGAGCAAGGCCCCGCCTGCCTGGGCGCCCCCGAAGGGGCCCAGTTGGAGTGCGACCTTGGTCAGGCCGAAGCTGTCGGCGCTGATCGCATTCAGCCCGTCCTGGTAGAGCGCCTCGAAAGGGAGGAGCCAGGACGAGATGGTGGCGACGCGCTCCAGCGTGTGCGAGTTGAGCGCCTCGCCGATCTGTCCGAGGAGCCCTGCGACGAGCCCCGCCCCGAACGTCATAAAGATCGCAATCCCGTTTGCGGTCGCCGACAGGAAGACCGAGCCGAGGAGCGAGAGTGCTGCGACGATCACCACGCCGCCTGCGAGCGCAAGCGCGGGGGTGACGACACGGTCAGGCCACCAGCCCCCGATCCAGTGGGTGATCAGGAGGGTCGCGGTGTACACGAGGCACACGTAGACGGCACAAACGACGCTCGCGGCCAGAAGCCGCGAAAGGAGGAAGGTGGCCCGGCCGACCGGGCGGACGACGAGGGGCTGGAGGAGACCTCGCTCGGCGTCGCCCCGGACCACGCCGAGCGTCAGGAAGATCGCGAGGACGGCGCCGAGAAAGAGTGTGCCGAACATCGAGAGCCCGAAGAGCGTGGCCCCGGCGAGGGTGGTCGCGTCGAGCCCGGCCGTGACGCCGCCCGCAAAGTCCTCCACGTCCTTGAAGGCCTGCCGTGTGCCCAGCGCATAGAGGCCGAGAAACGCCATCGTCAGGATGAGGACGACGAGGAATACGCGGCGTCTAAGGCTTTCGCGCAGTGTGTACCCGACTATTGTCGCGACTGCGCTCATCCACCCGCCCCCTCGATCGCCTCGATGTAGGTCTCCTCGAGCGACGCGGTGACCACGCGGACGCCGTAGATCTGCTCGCCGGCTGCCACGAGCTCGGCAACCAGGCGGGGAGCCTCCTCGCGGCCCGCGCCCGGAAAGCGCCGCACTCCTTTCGCTGTCTCGATCTCGATCACGCCCGGCTCGGCCAGGTCCGCGGGCCGTCCCGCCGCGACCACGGCTCCCCGGCGCAGGATCACGACCCGGTCGCACACGAGCTCGATCTCACTCAGCAGATGCGAGTTCAGAAGGACGGACACGCCGCGACGGCGCAGCTCCTCGAGCAGCCCGCGCACCGTGCGCCTGCCGACCGGATCGAGTGCGCTCGTCGGCTCGTCGAGGAGGAGGAGGCGCGGCGATCCGACCAGGGCCTGGGCGATTCCGAGGCGCTGCTGCATCCCCTTCGACATGGCGTCGACGTTCCGCTCGCCGGCGTCCGTCAGCGCGACGAGCTCGAGGAGGTCGGCGCGCTCTTCGGCGCCACCCTCGGACCCCGCCAGGCGCTGGTGGAGCTGGAGCACTTCGTTGGCGCTCGCCCAGCCGGGGAACCGGAAGAGCTCGGCGAGATAGCCGAGCGAGGCTCGCGCGGCCCGGGAGCCCGCCGGCGCACCGCAGATCTCAGCCGAGCCTGATGAGGGTCGAACCAGCCCGCAGGCGATCTTGACGAGCGTCGACTTGCCCGCGCCATTCGGTCCGAGCAGACCGACGAGCTCGCCCTCACGGATCTCGAGGTCGACTCCGCTGAGTGCCTCGATCGTCCCGTATCGCTTGGCCAGGCCGCGGGCGGCGAACGCGAGAGCCATTGCTGGCTAGGGTAGTCGGCCGTGGAGGACGACGTTCGCAAGAGGATTCGCGGGCTCGGCTTCGGCGAAGATGCGACCGAGGTTCTCGCCGGCCATTTCCTGGACGCGGAGGCGCGAGGGCGCACGGGACACGGCCTCACACGGGTGGACTGGCTGTCGACGCTGCCCGGACTGCACCCGGAGGCGGAGCCAAAGCGGCTGCTCGCAGAGCCCGGCTACGAGCGCTGGGAGGGCAACGGCGCGCTCGGGTACCTGACGCTCGACGCGATCGTTCGCAGCCAGCTCGAGACGCCGCCCGAGCGGTCGCGCGTCATTGTGGCTTCGCACTGCTTCCCGACCGGTGTTCTCGGGTACTGGACGCGGCAGCTTGCGGAGGCAGGACTCGCAGTGGCTCTTACCGCCACGTCGCCGGCCCGTCTCGCCTCCCCGGACGGCGGCCCTCCCCTCGCCGGGACGAACCCCCTCTCGATCGCGGTCCCGAGCTCCGACGGACGGCCTCTGGTGGCCGACGTCTCGATGGGGAAGGTCACCCACGGCGACGTGCTGGCCGGGAACGCGACGCCCGCGGAGCTCGTGCCCTTCGGCGGGCAGCAGGCGCACAAGGCGTTCGCGCTCGCGGTCGGGCTGCAGCTCTTCGTCGACGCGCTGGTGGGCGAAGGGCATGGCGCGGTGCTCGTTGTCGCCCGACCCGAGGCCGATCCGGTCCCGGCGCTTCGCAAGCGTGCGGGCCGTATCCGGCTTCCTGGCGACTAGCGCTTGCGGAGCTCGGCGAGGACGACGGGGTCGATCCGCTCGATGCCGTTAACGCGATCCTCGAGGTTCTCCGTGCCCGTCCATTCGGTGAACGCTTTCTCCAGGCTCGCGTCGGCGTAGCCTAGGGCGGCCAGGCGGCCTCGGAGCTCCTCGGCCAGCGCTTCGTCCACCAGGAGCCATTCGCCGGCCGGCGTCTTTCCGAACAGGAGCTGGTGCATGCCGTAAAGGCGCTCGAGCTCTGCCACGGGCTCGGCGTGATCGTCGACCCGCAGGTCGACGAGGACGTCGTCCATGCCTCCGTAGCCGCCGTCCTTCTGGACGACGAGGAGCCCCGCCGCTTGCTGGCCACGCCGGTCGCCGCCGGCGAGCTGGGCCGCAGCGAGCGCCTCGACGATCCTTTCGGCGAGAGGGCGACCAGCGTTCGCCTCGAAGCCGTGCACGAGGCCGGCCACGGTCTCCTCCGACACCAGGATGTTTCCCTGGGCCGCGTAACCCGGACCGGACTTTCCTCCCGCCCAGTCGAGGCAGGCCTTCCCCGTGTACGTCGCGGCTCGGCCCTGGGCGTCCACGATGCCGACCTGGCGGTCGTCCCGCCCCTCGTCGGCCTCGACGAGTGCCACGAGCGTCTCGTCGGCGGAGAGCCCGTCGCGAAGGTGCGCGAGGCCGTTGGGGCCGTAGCGCGGGTTGGCGAGCGCCTGGGTCGCGACCGCGCCGACACCCGGCTCGGCCCAGGGAACGATCGACCCGGCGGCGAGGAACTTCGACTGCACGCCGACGCCCCACTCTCCTCGTTCGAGGTCGCATGCAGCGATCGAGTACGTCGAAACGAGAGGCGCGTCGCTACCCATACTTCAGGCGCCGCAGATCTAGCTCCTTCAGGTCGTCGCGTCCGGGCGGGACGAGCACGCATGCCACTTCAGGGTGCTCGAGGGCTGCTGCCACCTCTTGGGCGCCGGCAGCCCGAATGACGACCGGCGTTCCGCGCAGGTGCGCCTCGTGGAGCGCCTCCAGGTCTCCGATCTCTTCGAGGATGAGGGCCTCGATGTCGCTTTCGCCGATCCGGATGTGGTGGTCGTCGAGCGTCTCGACGTCCTCTCCTTCGATTGCAATCTCGGGCACGCGGACACCTGTCGCACCCAGCCAGCGGGTGCGCACTAGACCGTCACCGTCTCCCCGGGCTCCGGCGAGAGCACCTCGGCGTCGACGCCCGCCTGACGCAGGTTCTCCCGCAGCTCGTCCGGGGTCCCCGTCAGGAGCCCAAACGTGCCGTAGTGGCACGGGATGCACGTCTGGGCATGGAGCAGCTCGAGCGCGACCGCGGCTTCGGGTGGATCCATGGTGTAGTGCCCGCCGATCGGAAGGATGGCCACATCCGGACGGTAGATCCGCCCGATCAGCTGCATGTCGCCGAAGACGCAGGTGTCGCCAGCGACATAGATCGTCGTCCCGTTCTCGAACGTGACCACATAGCCGGCGGCCTCGCCGACGTAGCTGCCGTCCTGGCAGCTCGAGGAGTGCCTGGCATCCGTCATCGTGAATCTGGTGCCGTCAGCGTCGACCGAGCCGCCCTTGTTCATGGCACTGCTCATATCTTCGTCGACCCCCTGACCGGTCAGCCAGCCGCGGAGCTCGACCATCGCGATCACCCGGGGCGCGAACCTCTTGGCGAGCTCGACGGTCTCGCCCACATGGTCGTCGTGGCCGTGCGTAAGCGCGATCACGTCGACGCGCTCCGGATCGTGCTCCCCCTCCGGGCACTTCGGGTTGCTGAGCCACGGGTCAATGTAGATTCGCTTGCCCCCCGGCGTGTCGATGCGAAAGCTTGCGTGGCCGAGCCAGGTCACGGGCACGTCCGGCATCCATCCTCCTTGGTCGCGGAAACGGGATGAGGGTAACGAAGGAACTCTCCCCCGGGCGCCGAAACCGAACGCGATGGAAAGGGGTAGCGCAGCGAGCGCGATGGCTGTCGAGCTGACTGCCGGCCTCCTCTTCGCCACCGCGGTCTCGGACGCGCTCGGGTTTGCATCGGTCTCGTTCCTGCTCTTGCTCGTCGGCGTGCCCGTGTGCGCCACGGCAGGGCTCGTGTGCCTCGCGCGTCGCGTGGAGGCCGATCGGGATCCGCTCGGCACACTTCAGTCCGCGCTGGCAGGGATCCTCCTTGCCCTTTTCATCGTCGGCGCGGCGGCGCGCGCGCCCATGACCGCGGAGGGCATCCCGGCGGTCGGCAGCGGTGCCCTAGCGCTCGCCTTCCTGGTGCTGCTCTGCCAGGCGCTCGTCGCTCTGGCCGCCAGACCCCTCCGCGAGTAGACGGCGCAGGACGAAGGCGGCTATCGGCCGCTCCTTGCCCTTCACCTCCAGGTCACCGATTTGCTCCACCTCGATCGCGCGCGGAAGGCGCTCCCGGGTGCCGGCGCCGATCACTACTTCTCCCGCCCGGGCCTGCCCTTCGAGGCGCGACGCGAGGTTCACCGTGTCCCCGACGACCGTGAACCCGCGGCCGCCCTCGGCTCCGAGGAGGCCGACGCTCGCTTCGCCGGTGTTGATCCCGACGCGGAAGGGGGGCCAGTCCGGATGGCGGTCGCGGATCCGTCCGGTCTCCCGCTGAAGCGCGAGGCCTGCGAGGGCAGCGCGCTCGGGATGGTCCGGCTGGTCGCCACGCGTGTTGAACGTGACCATGATCGCGTCTCCGATCAGTTTGTCCACTTCGCCTCCGTGCTTGCCCGCGACGAGCGGGACTGCGGTCTCGAAGTACTCGTTCAGCATCCGCTGCACCTCGTCCGCGCCAACCTGCTCGGAGAATGTCGTGAAGCCCTGAAGATCTGCAAAGAGGACACTTATCTCGCGGATCGAGCCGCGAATCTCGTCGAGGTAGAGGTCGCTGAAGCGCTCCTCGTGCCATTGACGCCGGGCTGCGTAGCCCACGAGCCCGAAGGCGACCAGCATCAGCAGGTGCCATTCCCACCAGGTTGCGTGCCAGTTCCGCGAAAAGGCGATTGCGAGCATCGCCTCGGCGAGCAGGGCGAAGGCGGTGACGACGGCGGCGGGCAGTAGACGGCGGCGCGCGCGCCACACCTCCGCATAGCGGGCCGCCGCGTAGCCGTAGAGGAGGACACCAACCGAGGCGAGTGCGATCAGCGGTGGGCTCCCGACCTCGGCCGGAAGCTCGCGGTCGAGTGGCGGCAGCGACGTCAGGGACCAGACCGCCCAGACGACGAGGCAGACGAGAATTAGGCTCCGCAGGGGCCGGAGTCGGCGTATGTCCGTTCCGCCGGCGCGGGCGGAAAGCGCGGCGAGGGCCCCCGCGGCAAGGAGGCCGATCGGTGTGGCGATCACGAAGCCGGCGTTCTTCCCGTCCAGGAGGACACCGGGCGTCGCGAGTGCGTGCATGCCGAGGAACCCGGCGCTCGTGAGGAAGGCGAGGGAGATCACGAAGAGGCGCGAGTCCCCTCGGCGCTGAGCGGCTTCGCCGGTTGCGTAGGCGAGAACGCCGTTGATCGCGGCGGCCGCGACCACGAGCCAGAAGTGACCTGGGTGGTTCTCCCAGAGGAGGTCGAGCCACGGCGCTGCGAGCAAGACCCAGAGCCCGGCGACGGGGAGCGCGATGAGGAGTGCCCAGACCGCGAAGCGCGTTCGCGATGACAGGGTCAACCGAGGGCTCGCTTTACGAGACCCTCGAGCTGGGCGCGGTAGCCCTCGGTCTCGAAGTCATGTAAGGGATGAGGCGGGCAGACATCCTCGTGCAGCTCTCCGCTGCTGCGGAGGTAGAGAGCCGGGTAGATCCGCGCCTGGTCGTCCATCTCGACGGTGACTGCGAGCGCATTCCCCTCGCCCTCGTCGAGGAAGGCGGCGAGCGGCTGGATCCCCTCGTCGGTCGGGCCTGCGTCCGGGTCGAGCCCAACCACTCGTGCGAGATATGACTTCTGCGTCCAGAGCTCGGGCGCACGGGTCAGCTCCGAAGCAAGGAAGGGGACGACCTCGTCGCGTTCGAGCGCCAAGCGCTGAGCGGCGTGGCCGAAATGCTTCTCCGCGATGCGTCGTGCGAGGAGCCGTGCGTTGTAGCGAGAGCCGCTGACCGTTCCGGACGCGCTTCCGACTCCGTGCTTGCGGAGCCCAGCGGCCGCCTGGGTCGCGTTTCCGGCGAAGTAGATGCCCGGCACGGTCGCGCTCTCCCAGTGATGCGTCTGCGCGGCCAGGACTCCCTGTTTTACGGTCGAGCAGCCGAGGTCCGTGAGATCGCGCAGGGGGGTGCAAAAGCCCGTCGCGGCAATTGCAACGTCGGCCTCGATCTCCATCGCGCCCGGATGGGTCGTGCCGTTCGCGACGATGCGATAGCCGCTGGACGTCTTCTCGATCCGCTCGATCGCGGCGTCGAGGGCGAACGTCCCCCCACCCCAGGAATGGTCCTCGTAGGGCTGGAGGTACCGGACGCGAACCGTGGACAGAGCGAGAACGTCCGCGGCGACGGGCCGCGGCGAGACGAGGAGAACCTGCTTCGCCCAGGGGACCATCCCGTCGGCGATCTCAAAGCCCGAGTTCCGTTTGCCGATCACGATGACCCGCTTTCCTTCGTACTCGTGCGGCTTCCCCGTCTCGACGTAGTGCGGGACGTCCTCGATGCCCGGAATCGGCATCTTCAAGGGCTCGGTGACGCCGATTGCGAACACGGCGACCTGGCAGCGGTACTCGCCGTCGGAGGTGACCAGGACGAAACCGTCCTCCTCACGGCGCGTTGACTCCCAGCGGCAGCCGTACCGGACGGCCACTCCGGCCCGGTCCGCGAACGCCGCCAGCCCCTGCTCCATCTCCGGGCGGGACGGAACCATCCACGTGCGGTCCATGAACTCGGCGACGAGGGCCTGCTCGCCGCTCTCCTCGCCCAGCAGGCTGTTGTGGTCGTACCACTCGTAGGCACGGGTACCCCGCTCGACGGGCGCGTTGGGCTTTGTCCAGGAGAGGAGGCGCTGGTAGATCGGCCACTTGCGGAACATCCCGCCCGGGGAGTCGTCCTGGGAGACGACCGCGTGCTCGATCCCGAGCCGCTTCAGGCAGTAACTCGCCTGCAGGCCGCCGGGGCCGCTCCCGACCACGACGACGGGATACTCGCCGGGAGGGAAGGGCCGCGCGTCTAGCTCAGCCACGCGAGGGTGGTCCGGAGGCGCCACGTGACAGACAGGAGCATCTGGAGCATGACCTCGGGGTGTGCAAGCAGGAACCCGCGGAGCTGGGGGCCCGGGATGACGAGGCAGCGAAGCGTCGTCTTCGCGACGATGTCGCTCGTCGGAGACTCGCCGAGCAGGATGGAGACTTCGCCGAAGAACTCGCCACGCTGGAGGCTCGCTCGCTCCTCGCCGTTCAGGACGAGGCCGGCCTCTCCTTCGAGGATCACGTAGACGTTCGAGCCCGAGAGGCCCTGCCGGAGGACGCGCTGGCCCGCAGGGATGACTTCCTCGTCGAAGGTGTGCGCGATCTCCTCGAGCTCGGGCCGGTCGAGATCGGAGAAGAGGCGCAGCCCGGCGAGGGTCGCGGCTAGATCGGTGTCTACGCTCACGGCGGGTAGAGGCTAACGCGGCGGCGCAGGGCCGCGCAACGGTCGTTTCTACCCGGCGAGTTCCCGGGCGGCGAAGAAGATCGCCTCCGAGAAGGTGGGGTAGGGCTGGATCGAGTCTACGAGCACGTCGAGCGGCACCTCGGCGCGGATCGCAAGGGTCAGCTGTCCGAGCCATTCGCCCGCTTCCGGGCCCACCGCCACGGCTCCTGCCAGGATGCGGCGGTCGGGCTTGGCGAAGAGCTTCACGAACCCCGAACGCTTCGGCCGCTCGTACGTCGAGGTCCGCGAGGTCTTGTCGACGGCCCTCGAGGCCGTGACGAGTCCCTCCGAGTTCGTGTCCCCGGCCGAGGCGACTTGAGGATCCGTGAACACGACCGCGGGAATGGCGCGGTAGTCGGCCCGCGCCTCCTTCCCCGCGACATCGTGGGCCGCGACCCGGCCCTGGTACTTGCCGACGTGTGTGAAGAGCGCGACCCCGCATACGTCGCCGATCGCCCAGACGTTTTCGCCGGCGCGCATCCGTTCGTCGACCTTTATTCCGGACTTCTCGATCTGGAGCCCGAGCGGCTCGAGGCCCTCGACCCGCGGCCTTCGGCCCGTCGCAATGAGTAGGCGCTCGGCCTCGAGCGGCTCGACGTCCGGAAGCTCGACCCGGAATCGCTCACCGCTTCGGGCGCACGCGATCTCTTCCGTGTCCGCACATAGATGGACCCCGATCCCCTCCTCCCGGAATGCCTCGGCAACGAGCTCGCTCGCCTCGGGGTCCTCTCGTGGGAGGAGTCGCTCGGACACATGCACGAGGTCGACGTCGGCGCCGAGCCGGCGGTAGGCCTGGGAGAGCTCACACCCGACGGCGCCGCCGCCGATCACGACGAGGCTCTGCGGCACCTCTTTGGCTCCGGTCGCCTCGCGGTTCGTCCAGTAGTCGAGCTCGTCGAGCCCGGGAATCGGAGGCGCCGCGGAGCTCGAGCCCGTCGCGACTACGAGCTTGTCGTAGGGAATCTCACGGCCCGCGGCCTCGATGACGCCGGGCTCGCGGACGGTGCCGCTGGCGCGGACGAGCTCGATCCGCCGCTCCTTCAGCCACGTCTCCTGGCTGGAGTCGTCGTAGTCCCCGACGACCTGATCGCGCCACCAGAAGACCCGGTCCGAGGCGAGCTCCCCGTCCAGCGCCTCTGCTGCCCCGGGGGCGCGTTTCGCGGCCGCCACGAGCTCCGGTGACCGGAGCAGCGTCTTGGAGGGCATACACGCCCAGTAGGAGCATTCGCCGCCGACGAGCTCCCGCTCGACCAGCGTGATGTCGACGTCGGGATCGAGTCTCCGGAGCGCCGCGACGAACGCCTCCGCGGCCGCCCCTCCTCCCAAAACGACCACGCGCTCGGCCATCAGAACGGGAACCGCAGGAACTCGACGCCGTCACGCGCGAGGTCGATCAGCGGGCCCGCTGCGAAGAACGTCCCCACCGTGACGGCGAGCGAGGCAGCGACCGCGGTCGTGAGCGCAGGGTCGCGGGGCGGCGAGCCTCCCGCGGGTGCGAGGCGAAGCTCTCCCGGGCTCACGTACATGGCGCGAACGACTCCCAGGTAGTAGTAGATCGAGACTACGGTGGCGACGACACCGACGATCGCCAGCCAGGCCCACCCTCGCTCGACCGCGGCCGAGAACGCGTAGAACTTTCCGAGAAAGAGCCCGGCGGGCGGCAGGCCGATGAAGCCGAACATGAAGATCGCCATCGCGATCCCGTGAAAGGGCCGTTCCCAGCCCATTCCGGACAGGTCGGATAGCGTCACGGGCCGCGCGAGCTCGCGCTCGCGCGCCGCGACGATGGCGAACGAGCCCACGTTCATGGCCGCGTACGGCATCAGGTAGTAGAGAAGCGCCCGTCCGCCGAGCGGTGTGCCGACCGCGATCGGGATCAGGAGGAAGCCGGCGTGGGAGACGCTCGAGTACGCAAGCAGTCGCTTGACGTCCGTCTGGACGAGGGCAGCGAGGTTCCCCCAGGCCAGCGAGATGCACGCGATGACGGCGAGGGAGAGTGTCCAGAGCTCCTCCTGGCTCCCGAAGGCCGTGGTCAGCAGGCGTAGCGTAAGGACGAGCCCGGCGACCTTCGTCGCTGCGGACATGAAGGCAGTTACCGGGGTCGGTGCGCCCTGGTACACGTCTGGCGTCCACATGTGGAACGGCGCGGCCGAGACCTTGAAGGCGAGGCCGACGAGGAGCATCGCGAGACCGGTGACGAGCAGGAAGCGGTCGCCACCCGCGGCCGCACGCTCGATCGCCTCGAAGCCGATCTCGCCCGTCGCGCCGTAGACGAGCGCGCTTCCGAAGAGGAGGATCGCCGACCCGAAGCTTCCTACGATCAGATACTTGAGCCCGGCCTCGAGGGACCCGAGCCGGTCGACCGCGATCGCGCACATGATGTAGAGCGAGATCGAAAACCACTCGAGTCCGAGGAAGAGGGTCATGAGGCTGTTCGCCGAGACGAAGAAGCACATGCCTCCGACGGCCGACAAGAGCAGGGTGTAGTAGTCCCCGATCCCCTCACGGCGGCCCGGCTCGCGGTAGGAGACGCCGATCGCGAGGAGCCCGGCGCCGGCGAGTATGACCTGAGCGAGCTCGGCGAGCCGGTCGCGCCTGAGCGCATCGGCGACGATCCCGCGCCCCGAATCGTCGTGCGCGAAGAGGATCGCTGCGGCGACACCGGCCCCGATCAGCGCGGCAGCCGCGACGAAGGCCGAGAAGCCGCGCCGCACGCCAACCGGGAGGAAGAGCGGGACGAGCATTGTGAGCGCCGCGCCGCCGAGCAGCACGAGGACGGGCGAGAGCGCCGCCCAGTCGATGTCTGGCTTGACGAAGGTCTCCATCTACTCCGAGAACCTCGTTGTCACGGCCTGCTGGGGCTGGCCGCCGAAGACGTGGTTGGTGATCCCGGCGGGCCAGAACGAGAGCGCCAGGAGGGCGATCACCAGCATCCCGACCAGGCTTGTCTCGCCCGGTCGCAGATCGAGCGCAGCGTCCGGAACCATGGTCCCGACGTCGCGATGGAGGACGGCGGAGACGAGCCGGAGTACGTACATGGCCGCCAGAACCATCGCAGCGGCGCCGACCACCGCCCAGCCCCAGCCGACCGGGAAGATGCCGTTCAGGACGAGGAACTCCCCCGCGAACGCGGTCGATCCGGGCACGGCCAGAGCGACGACGCCGACGACGATGAAGAGCGTCGCGAGCACGGGCCGCCCGCGGGCCATTCCTCCGAGGAGGTGGAGGTCGCCGGTCGCAGTTCGCCGCTCGACCGTTCCCGCCAGCAGGAAGAGCGAGGCGGAGATGAGCCCGTGATTCACCATCTGGAGCAGCGCGCCGTTCAGTCCCGAGTCGTTGAAGGCGAAGAGCCCGATCACGATCAGGCACATCTGGGCGAGGCTCGAGTAGGCGATGACGCCTCGCACGTCGGGCGCCCGGAAGGCGAGGAGCGAACCGTAGACGAGCCCGATCGACGCGAGGACGAGGACGACGGTCCGCCAGTCGGCCACCTGCTCGGGGAACGAGGGCAAGACAATCCGGAGGAGCCCGTAGGCGGCCGTCTTCGAGACGACGCCGGAGAGGAGCGCCGACACCTCCGCCGGGGCTTCGCGATAGGCATCCGGCAGCCAGCCGTGGAAGGGCCAGAGCGGTGCCTTCACGGCGAACGCGATCACGAAGCCGAGGAAGATCCAGGTGCTGTCGCTCGTCCCGAGCTCCGTCATGTCGAAGCTGCCGCGGTCAAGGCCGAAGGCGATGATCGCGACCAGCATGAGGAGCGAGCCGCCCATCGTGTAGACGATGAACTTGATCGTTGCGCCCGTCCTTCCGGCGCCGCCCCAGACCCCGATCAGCACGTAGAGCGGGATGAGCATCGCCTCGAAGAAGACGTAGAAGAGGAGCAAATCCTGGGCCGTGAAGACGCCCACGGTGGCGCCCGTCAGGAAGAGGAGGAGGCCGAAATAGGCACCCGGCCGGACGCGGCCCGCCCACATGCCGTAGCCGATCGACGCGACCGCAACGAGCGCGGTCAGCCCAACGAGCCAGAGCGAGAAGTCGTAGAGGCCGACCTTGTAGGAGACGCCGAGGTCCGAGAACCAGGTCCGCTCCGCGTCGTACTGGAGCCCCGAGATCCCGAAGTCGAAGTTGACCACCGTCCCAACCCACAGCGCGAGCTCTCCGAGCGCGACCAGCAGCGCGAGCCCACCGGCGGCGGTGCTCGTCCGCCAGGGCAGGATCCAGAGGACGAGTGCGCCTGCGAACGGCAGGACGATGAGGGCGGTCGTGATCATCAGGTGACCGCCAGGAAGACGATGGTGATCACCGCGAGCCCTGTTGCGAGCGCGAGCGCGTAGGAGCGGACGAGCCCGGTCTGCGCCGCAGCGACCCGGCCGGCAAGGAGGCGGACCCCGCCGCCGAGACCCGTCAGTGACCGCAGAACGAGCGGGCGCTCCACGAAGCGCGTGAGGCCTGTCGCGAGGCGGGTACTCGGTTCGTAAAAGACGACGTCGTAGGCCTCGTCGAAGTAGAGCTTCCGCTCGAGGGCGGTCGCCGCCCACGGCCAGCGGCGGCGAGCGCGGGCAGGTCCGTAGCCCCGCCGCCCGTACAACGACCAGGCGAGCCAGATGCCGGCGAGCGAAAGGCCAAGCGCCGCGAGGGCAGAAAAGAGCGCTGTCGAGCCGGACGCCTCCTCGATGGACTCGGCCACGGGGTTGATCCAGTCGTCGATCGCGTGCCAGGCGCCGGGGATCTGGAGCCACCCACCGATGACCGACAGGACGGCGAGCACCGCGACAGGCCACACCATCGCGAACGGGCCCTCAAACTGCTCCCTGTGCAGGTGCTCGCGCACGAAGCCCGACGGCTCGCCGCGAAAGACTATGAAGAGGAGACGGAAGGTGTAGAGGCCGGTCAGGAAGGCGCCAAACGCTCCGGCGCCCCAGAGTGACCATCCGAGCGTGCCTTCATTCGCGGCGCTTGCAAGGATCGCGTCCTTCGAGAAGAAGCCCGCGAAAGGAGGGATCGCGGCGAGTGCGAGCGCGCCCACCAGGAAGAAGCGGTACGTCCAGGGCAGGGCGCGGCCGAGCCCGCCCATCTTCCGGATGTCCTGCTCACCGGCGAGTGCGTGGATGACGATGCCGGCCGCCAAGAAGAGAAGCGCCTTGAAAAAGGCGTGCGTCATCAGGTGGAAGAGGCCGGCGCCGTACGCACCCAGCCCGACGCCCACGAACATGTAGCCGATCTGGCTCATCGTCGAGTAGGCGATCACCCGCTTGATGTCGGTCTGGACGAGGGCGATCAGCCCGGCCACGACGATCGTGGCGCCGCCAAGAATCGCGGCCAGGTGCTGGATGTCGGGGGCGAGCTCGAAGAGCGTGTGCGTGCGGGCGATCAGGTAGACGCCGGCCGTCACCATCGTCGCCGCATGGATGAGCGCGCTGACCGGGGTCGGGCCTTCCATCGCGTCGGGCAGCCACGTGTGGAGCGGGATCTGAGCGGATTTCGCCACCGCGCCGCCGAGGAGACCGAGCGCGACGAGCGCAGAGAGTGTCGTCCCGTCCCCGAGTGCCTCCGGAGCCTGGTCGAAGACCGTGGCGAAGTCGAGCGCGCCGACGTGTTGGGCGAGGATGAAGAGGGCGAGCGCGAAGGTCGCGTCCCCGACCGCGTTCATGATGAACGCCTTTTTGCCCGCCGCCACCGCCGTCTCCCGCTGGTGCCAGAAGTTAATCAAGAGGTAGGAGGAGAGCCCGACCATCCCCCAGCCCGCGAGCAGGAGGAGGAGGTTCCCAGACTGGACGAGCAGGAGCATCGAGAAGAGGAAGAGCGCCTTATAGGCGTGGTAGCGCCGCTCCTCGACGTCGCCTCGCATGTAGCCGACCGCGTACGAGAGGATCAGGAAGCCCACTCCCGAGACGACCAGCATCATGAAGACGGACAGCGGGTCGACGACGACGTCGAGCTCGATCCGGAAGTCTCCGGCCGAGAGCCAGGTCCAGAGAGTCGACCCGTGTCCGACGCGCTCCTCCGGCTCCTCTCCCAGGAGGACGACGAGGCAAATCACCGAGGCGACGAACGACACGAAGGCGGCGAGCGAGGCGAGCACTCCGGCCGCGAAACCTGGAATCCGGTCGCCCGCGAGCGCGATCAGGGCGACCGCGACGGCAGGCGAGGCAAGGCAGATCCAGGCGGCAACGTCCACGTCAGCCCCTCAGGGTCCTGAGCTTGTCGACGTCCAGCTCGACGTGCTTCCGCGACATCGCCACGATGAGGCCGAGGCCGACCACGGCCTCCGAGGCTGCGACCACCATCACGGTCAGTGCGAAGATCTGGCCGTCTCCGTCGGCGAAACGGCGCGAGAAGGCGATCAGCGCCAGGTTGCCTGCGTTCAGCATGATCTCGAGCGCGAGCAGGATGATCAGGGGGCTCCTGCGGATCAGGACACCGAGCGCACCCGTAGCGAACAGGATCACTGAGACGATCAGATAGGCGGCAATGCCCGGTCCCATCATCGCTCCGCGCTCCTCTCGACCCTCTCGTCGCTCGGAACGGCGCTACCGAGGATGACGCCGCCCACGGCAGCGACGAGGAGGATGATCGAGGTGACCTCGAAGGCGAGCAGGTGGTTGGAGAGGAACAGGCGCCCGATCTCCGCCGGCGAGCCAAACCGCGCCCCGATCTCGTCCGTGTCGTTCAGCCGGTCTCCGGCCTTGAGGGCGATCGCGACCACGACCTCGACCCCGATCGCGCCCGCGGCGACGATCGCTCCTACGACCTGGAAGGTGGGCCCGCCGGCAAGCGGGGCGTCCGCCCGGCCACCGAGGTAGGCGATCACGAAGAGGAACATGACCACGACCGCGCCCGCGTAGACGAGCACCTGGGCGGCCGCGACGAACTCCGCCTCGAGCAGCAGGTAGAGGACCGCCAGCGACGCGAGGTTCAGGATCAGCGCGAGCGCGCTGTAGAAGGGGTTCTGAAACAGGATGACCGCGATCCCCGATGAGAAGAGCGCCGTCGCCGCGATGATCCAGACGGTCCAGACGAGGATGTTGCCGACGTCAGGCATCAACCATCGATCTAGCTCTCCGTTCTCCAGACCGGGAGCGGGGTGTCGTAGAGGTCGGCGTCCGCAACCGGGACCCTCTTCACCGGCGGGGCGAGCAGCATCTCCTTCGTGTAGATCTGGTCGTCTCGGTTGTACTCCGAGAGCTCGTATTCGTTCCCGAGCGTGATCGCGTCGAACGGGCATGCCAGCTCGCAGTAGCCGCAGAAGATGCAGCGGCTCATGTTGATCTCATAGATCCGGGCGTACCGCTCTCCGGGCGAGACGCGGTCCTCGGGATCGTTCTCGGCAGCGACGACCCGGATGCAGTCAGCCGGGCAGGCCGCCGCGCAGAGCGAGCAGCCGACGCACTTCTCCAGCCCGTTCTCGTGGCGGTGAAGCCGGTGCCGGCCCCGGAAACGCGGGTAGAGCGGCCGCTTGTACTCCGGGTACTCCTGCGTGATCGGCTTCTTGAAGATCTGCCGGAAGGTAACCGCGAAGCCTTTCAGCGATCCGAGTGGTTGCGCGGTCATCAGTCGATCACCGTCACGAGGACCGCCGTCACGACCGCGTTCGCGGTCGCCACGGGCAGGAGGACCTTCCAGCCGAACTTCATCAGCTGGTCGTAGCGGAGCCGCGGCAGGGTGGCGCGGAGCCACATGAACACGAAGATGAAGGCTCCGAGCTTCAGGAGAAACCAGATCGGCCCGGGGAGCCACGGCCCGCCCCAGCCGCCCAGGAAGAGCGTCACCGCGAGCCCGGAGAGCGTCACCATGTTGATGTACTCGGCCGTCTGGAAGAGGCCGAACCGCATTCCGGAGTACTCGGTGTGGTAGCCGGCGACGAGCTCCTGCTCGGCCTCCGGGAGGTCGAACGGCGCGCGGTTGGTCTCCGCGATCCCCGAGATGAAGAAGACGATGAAGCCGACGAACTGCGGGATCACGAACCACATCGTCGCCTGCTGCTTCTCGGCGATGTCGACGAGCGAGAGCGACTGGCCCATGATCACGACCCCGAGGACGGAGAGGCCCAGCGAGACCTCGTAGGAGACGAGCTGGGCGCACGTCCGCATGGCGCCGAGGAGCGAGTACTTCGACTCGCTCGCCCAGCCTCCGACGACGAATGCATAGATCCCGATCGCGCTCAGCGAGAAGAGAAGGATGAGCCCGATCGACACGTTCACGACCCAGCCGGTGACGTCGTAGCTTCCCCAGTGCCAGACGCCGCCGAACGGGATGACGCTGAAGGCCGCGAGCGCCGTGAACCCGGCGACGACCGGCGCCGCGTAGTAGAGGATGTCGATCCCGGCGGCGGGCTCAAAGCTCGCCTTCCGAAGCAGCTTGACGAGATCGGCGATCGGCTGGAGGAGCCCGAAGGGGCCGGCGCGGTTGGGGCCGTAGCGGTTTTGCATGCGCCCGAGGACCTTCCGTTCGGTCCACGTGAGGTAGGCGAAGGCTCCGAGCACGAGGTTGACGACGATGAAGGCCTTGATGACGTCGATCCACCACGGCTGGTTTAGCTCCATCAACCCCTCCGCTTCGCTACAGGTTTGATGGAGAGTGGAGCCTCGAGGCCCACAGCGTGATCCTCGGCGATGCGAACCACCCCTTGCAGGAGCCGACGGTTGACCTGCGCACGGAGCTCGCGGCTCGTTCCGTTCGATTGCACCGACACGATCGCGCCGGGCGCGATATCGCGGGCTTCGGCGTCCTCCCAGGCGAGCTCGACCTCCGCGGCGGGGCGCTGGAACTCGAGCTCCTTGATCCGCTCGACGGCGGGCCCGGAGAAGAGCGGCCGGTAACGGACGAGCTCGAGGCCCGAGCCGGATGGGGTCGGAGGGGGCATCGACTGGTCCGCCTCGACCGGTTTGCGCTTGTTTCGCGGCTCCAGCTCGGCCTGCTCGGCGGGGAGAAGCTCGGCCCACGGTGAGACGGCGACCCCGAAACGCTCGGCGAGCCGGGCGAAGAACTCGAGCTCGTCCCAGCCGGCCGGCGGGGTGACCACGCGGCGCTGACGTTGCCGGCGGCCCTCGAGATTGACCGTCGTCCCGTCCCGCTCGAGATAGCTCGCGCCCGGAATGACGAGATGGGACTGCAGGGTGTGCTCGCCCATGAACATGGCGGTCGTCAGGACGAAGCGCGCACGGGCTGCAAGCCCGAGAACGCGCGCATCGTAGACCGCCTCGTCGCCCGAGATCACGAGCGCGCCGATCTCCCCTTCCTCGGGGAGGCCGGGGCCCCGCCCTTCCCCCGCTCCGTACCACGCCGACGCGACCCCACGGCCGTTCGGCGTTCGAGGCAGGACGTAGAGCGCGACTTCGCCCGGGAGCGACGCCGCAAGCGCGGCCACGGCCCGGCCACCGTCGGGCGCATCCTGTGACCACACGATCGCGACGCTTGCCGCAGCCTGGAGCCGCTCTGCGACTTCGGGGGGCGGGGAGGCGCAGAACGCGCCGGCGCCGCCCGGAGCGACTTGCACGCGCCCGGTCGGCCCGGCCAGGATCACCTCGGCGCCCTGGCGCCGCGCGGCCTTCAGCCAGAGATCGACGACAGGAGCGCGCTCGACGACCGGGTCGTCGCCGACGACAAGGCAGACCTCCGAGTCCCGGATCGCGGAGAGCGGTGCCCGGAACCCGTCGAGCACCGGATCGAGGTCGTCGGGGATGAGCGCCACCCCGGAGGCGCCGAGGCCCTCGCGGACGAGGCGTGCGAGCGCTGTCGCGTGCTCGACGGACTCTCCTCCGGAGAACGCGACGACGACGGAGCCGCCAGCCTCACGAAGCCCCCGCTCAGCCTCGTCGAGCGCCTGCTCGATCGGCACCCGGTCGAAGCCGCGCCGGCGGACTCTAAGCAGTGGTTCGCGGATCCTGTCGTCAGCCCGGAGATGGCCGAAGGCGAAGCGGCCCTTGTCGCAGAGCCAGCCGTCGTCGACCTCGGAATGGTTTCGGGAGAGCACGCGCTGCGCCTTCCCCTCGCGGACCGTGACCCACGTGTTGCAGCCGACGGGGCAAAGACCGCAGACGGTTGGGACGTTGTCGATCTCCCACGGGCGAGCCTTGAAGCGATAGGTGGACGGCAGAAGCGCGCCGACCGGGCAGAGCTCCGTCACGTTCCCGGAAAAGTGCGCCCGGTATGGCTCATCCTCGAAGGTCGCGATCAGCGAGCTCGCGCCGCGGTTCTTCGCCACGAGCTGGCCGTCCTCCGAGACGCCTTCTGAGAAGCGCGTGCAGCGGTAGCAGAGGATGCAACGCTCCCGGTCGAGCGTGATCGTCGGGGAGATCGGGATCGGCTTGTCAAAGGTCCGCTTCGGGAAGACCATGCGCGTTTTGCCCGGGCCCCAGCGAAACGTCAGGTCCTGGAGCGGACACTCGCCGCCCTTGTCGCAATCGGGGCAGTCGAGCGGATGGTTCAGGAGGATGAACTCGAGCACTGCGTCCTGGCCCTGCGCCGCCTTCTCGCTCGTCTGGGCAGTGCGGAGCACCATCTCGTCCTGTGCGGTCATCGTGCAGGCCGCCTGTAGCTTCGGCATGCCCTCGACCTCGCAGAGGCACATACGACACGCCCCGACGGGCGGCCCGAGGCGTGGCTCGTAGCAGAAGACCGGGATCTCGATGCCTGCCGCGAGCGCCGTCTCGATCATGCCGGTGCCCTTCGGGACGCGGATCTCGCGGCCGTCGACAGAGACGGTGACGAGCCCGGGCGTGCTCATCGGCCGCCCTTTGCCCTACGAGCGTGTGGAGGGGGTGTGGGGGAACCGGGAGGTTCCTCCACGTTGGACTGTAAGAAGGGGGCTCGCGGGGAAACCATGGTTTCCCCCGCGGGAGCGAGCCGAAGGCGAGGGACCGTCATGCGAGCTCGTGCACCGGTACCTCGATCTGCGCACGCATGTGCGCGTGGTGCTGCTCGACCGGGGCGAGGACGTGGTCGAGGGTCGACTCGCCGCCGAACGGGCAGCCGCCCTCGTCGATGTGCCGCCGGAACTCGTCGCGGAACTTCGCCACGTAGCTCGCCACCGGCATCGCGGCGGCGTCGCCGAGTGGGCAGAGGCAGTTGCCGAGGATCCGGTCACAGACGTCGAGCAGGAGGTCGAGGTCGCCGTGCGACGCCTCGCCCTGCTCGATCTTCTTGAGGATCTGCACCATCCAGCGCGTCCCCTCGCGGCAGGGCGTGCACTTCCCGCACGACTCGTGCATGTAGAACTGCGCGACCCGGAGGCCGAGCTGCACCATGCAGCAGCGGTCGTCGATCACGATCACCGCTCCGGAGCCGAGCATCGTGCCCACCTTTGCCATCGAGTCGAAGTCGAGCGGTGTGTCGACCTCGTCGGCGCTCATGACGGGAACTGACGAGCCGCCGGGGATGATCGCCTTCAGCTCACGCCCGCCTGGAACGCCGCCACCGAGATCGAAGATCAGCGTGCTGAGTGGCGTGCCTAGCTCGAGCTCGTAGTTGCCGCCGTTCACGACGTTGCCGGAGAGGGAGAAGACGCGGGTGCCTGTCGAGTTCTCGACTCCGAGCTTCGCGTACTCCTCGGCGCCGAGCCGGATGATGTCGGGCACGGTGGCGATGGTCTCGACGTTGTTGATCAGCGTCGGCGAGGCGTAGAGGCCTGAGATGGCAGGGAAGGGCGGTTTCGATCGCGGCTGTCCACGCTTGCCCTCGAGTGACTCGAGGAGCGCGGTTTCCTCGCCGCAGATGTACGCGCCGGCCCCTCGATGGAGGACGATCGTGACCGAGGTGTCCGAGCCGAGCACGTTTGGGCCCACGTACCCGGCCTCCAGCGCCTCCTCCAGCGCCGCCCGGATGATCTCGTACTCGGTCAGGTACTCCCCCCGGATGTAAATGAAGGCAGTCTCGGCGCCGATCGCGTGGCTGACGATGACCGTGCCCTCGATGAGTGCGTGCGGGGTCGCGAACATGATCTCGCGGTCCTTGAACGTGCCCGGTTCAGATTCGTCCGCGTTGACGGTCAGGTAGATCGGCTTTTCCGTCTCGCCCGGCTTCGGGAGAAAGCTGGCTTTGCGCCCTGTCGGGAAGCCGGCTCCACCACGGCCCCGGAGACCTGAGGCGAGCAGGCGCTCGACCAGCGCGGCGCGGTCGGTTTCGAGCGCCTTTCGGAGCGAGCCGTAGCCGCCGACCGCCTCGTACTCGGAGAGCTGCTTTAGGTCACGGTCGCCGGCGTGCTCCAGGATGAGGTTGCGGACAGGGTTAGCGGCCACGGAGCTCCTCCACGATCCCGTGCACGTCCTCGGGCTTCACCGGCTCGCGGTAGCGGTGGTCGATGCTCACGACGGTGCCCCAGCCGCAGCCGCCGGCGCACTCGAGCGTCCTGAGCGTGAACTCGCCGTCGTCGGTCGTGTCGCCCGCGCGGATATCCAGCTCCTCCTCAAAGGCCTCGAGCACCTGTTGGGCACCGACGAGAGCGCACGAGATGTTCGTGCAGACCTCGACCATGTGCCGGCCGATCGGCTGGAGGTGGTACATGTCGTAGAAGCTGGCCACGGCCTGGCAGTAACCGGGCGTCAGGTCGAGAGCGTCCGCGACCTCCTGGAGGGCCTCCGGAGAGAGCCAGCCGTACTGCTTCTGAGCTGCGTGGAGCGCAGGCATGATGGCCGAGCGGCGCACGGGATACTGCGCAGCCAGCTCCTGAATCTCGTCATAAAGGGCAGTGTTAGGCACTTACGCAGTCCTCCCGAGCGAAGCGACGGGACAAGCTCCCCCCGATGGGAAATGCGCAGCGTTTCTCATCGATCCACCTCGCCCATGACGTTGTCGAGGGACCCGACGATTGCGATTAGGTCGGCCACGAGAGCGTCCGTCATCACGGTCGCCGTCGCCTCGAGGGCCACGTAGGAGGGTGCGCGGAACTTCACGCGCCACGGTCTCGGGCCTCCGTCCGCGACCAGGTAGCACCCGAGCTCGCCCCGCGGCGACTCGATCGGGATGTAGACCTCTCCCTCGGGGACCCGGTAGCCCTCCGTGACGAGCTTGAAGTGGTGGATGAGGCTCTCCATGGACGTATGGAGCTCGTGCCTGGGCGGCAGGACGACCTTGCGGTTGTCCGCGATCCAGGGTCCCTGGGGCATTCCGTCCAGGCATTGCTGGACGATCCGCACCGACTCGCGCATCTCGTTCAGACGCACCTTGTAACGGTCGTAGACGTCGCCGGCCGTGTAAACGGGCACGTTCCAGTCGAGCTCGTCGTACGCCAGATACGGCTCGCGCTTGCGGAGATCCCAGTTGACGCCGGAGGCACGGAGGACCGGTCCGGATTGCCCCAGGGCGAGCGCGTCGTCGGACGAGAGGAGCCCGATTCCTTTCGTCCGTTCGAGGAAGATCGCCTGTTTGTCGAGGAGTGCCTCGTAGTCGTCGATCCGCGCCGGCATGACGTCCGCGAACTTGCGGCACTCGTCCCAGAAGCCGACCGGCACGTCCTCGGCTAGCCCGCCGGTCTGGAAGTAGCGGGTGTGCATGCGGAAGCCGGCGACCAGCTCGAAGAGATCGAGGATCGCCTCCCGCTCCCGGAAGCAGTACCAGAGCATCGAGATCGCGCCCAGCTCGAGGGCGCCTGTCCCCAGCCAGATCAGGTGCGAGTGCAACCTGTTCAGCTCGCACAGGAGTGTTCGCATCCAGGTCGCCTTCGCAGGCACCTCGATTCCGAGCAGTTTCTCGATCGCCAGGACGAAGACAAGCTCGTTGTTCTGAAAGGAGACATAGTCGATCCGAGGGGCGTACGTGATCGCCTTCCAGTACGTCTTCGCCTCCATGTTCTTCTCGAAGCCGGTGTGGAGGTAGCCGACGACCGCGTTCAGGCCGACGATCCGCTCTCCGTTTAGATCGATGACGAGCCGCAGCACCCCGTGTGTGGAGGGGTGGTTCGGCCCGAAGTTGACCTGCATGACGTCGCCCTGCTCCCGGATTGCAGGATCGACCTGGAGCATCGTCGGCACGGGCGAGGGGATGCGGCTCCGCTCGTAGACGGTCGGCCCGACGAAGACGCTGTCTCTCGTTGCGACCGCCATCGCTACTCCGCGTCCGAGAACCGGACCGGCTCGCCTCCGAGCGGATAGTCCTTGCGGAGCGGATGCCCCTCCCAGTCGTCCTCGGTCAGGAGGCGGGCGAGATTCGGGTGGCCCTCGATGTTGATGCCGAGCATCTCCCAGGCCTCGCGCTCGTGCCAGTCCGCGGTCGGCCAGACGGAGACGACGCTCTCGACAGGCTCGCCCTCGTCGCACCAGACCTGGAGCCGAACTCGGACGGGCTCGTCCCGTAGGGCGAGCAGGTGGTAGTTGACCGAGAATCGCTTCGGCTTCGGCGCGGGCGTTCGCTGGAGCCCCCAGGATCCCGGAGCGTTGATGTCTCGTCCGCCGGCCGTGCCCCAGTAGCCGGCGATTCCCTTCGAGCCCCAGCCGAGGTAGTCGGTGGCGGCGATGTCGGCGAGCACGTTGAACCCGAGCTCGTCACGGCAGTGGAGGGCAGCCTCCACGAGGCCCTCGCGCTCGACGACGACTGTCACCTCGCCGTGCGCCCGCCGCTCCTCCACGAACCCCGGCACGGCGTCGTAGCTCATTGGCCGA
>Ga0307292_10000079_pt1 | contig 27464 bp, 31 predicted proteins | sample ER_DNA_149_FD_194471 | JGI IMG/M metagenome (GOLD analysis project Ga0307292, IMG submission 194471) | Bulk soil microbial communities from the East River watershed near Crested Butte, Colorado, United States - ER_DNA_149 | ecosystem: Environmental > Terrestrial > Soil > Floodplain | place...
GATCAGGATTCGTGCCTCGCCCTCGAGGATGACGAAGAAATGGCCGCCGCTCATTCCCTGCCGAAGGACTCGCTGCCCCTCGCCGAAAACCTCCTCCTCCAGCGTGTGGGCGATCTCCTCGAGCTGGGGCGAGCTCAGGTCGGCGAACAGGCTCAGCTGCGCGAGCGTCTCGACGACGGTCTGGGGTTGGGCGCTCACCGGAGCGAAAGCCTAAGCCGTCGCGCCTAAAATGGCTGCATGAGCACGAGCCCGAAAATCGGCGTTCTCGCCCTGCAGGGCAACTTTCGCGAGCACGCGGCGATGCTCCGGCGCCTGGGCGCGGACGTCATCGAGGTTCGGAAGGCGGAGCAGCTCGAGGGCCTCGACGGCCTCGTGATCCCGGGCGGGGAATCGACCACCTTCATGCGACTGATGCGCCTCTACGGCTTGGATGCGGCGATCGGGGCGTTCGTCGGCCCGGTCTTCGGCACCTGCGCGGGAATGATCGTGCTCGACCGCAATCACCTCGGCGCGATCGACCTCGAGGTCGACAGGAACGCCTTCGGCCGCCAGGTCGCGAGCTTCGAGTCCGATCTCGAGCTCGCCGGCGACAGCCGGCCGCTGAGAGGCGTCTTCATCCGCGCACCTCGGGTGCGCGAGGTAGGCGACGAGGTCGAGGTTCTGGCCGAGTTGGACGGCGAGCCCGTGCTCGTCCGCGACGGTCGCTTTCTGGCGGCTTCCTTTCACCCGGAGCTGACCGAGGACACCCGCGTGCACGAGCTCTTCCTCGCCGCGGTAGAAGAGGAGCGCAGTGTCAGGGCATAGCAAGTGGTCTTCGATCAAGCACAAGAAGGGCGCCGCGGATGCCAAGCGGGGCAAGCTCTTCTCCAAGCTTGCACGCGCGATCATCGTCGCGGCGCGTGAGGGCGGAGCGGATCCGGCCAACAACCTCGCATTGCAAAACGCGATCGAGAAGGCGCGCTCGTACTCGATGCCGAAGGACAACATCGAGCGGGCGATCGCGCGCGGCTCGGGAGCCGGAGCCGACACCGAGGCCTTCGAGCAGATCACCTACGAGGGCTACGGCCCGAACGGCGTAGCCGTGATCGTCGAGGCTCTGACCGACAACCGCAACCGCACCGCCTCGGACATCCGCCACGTCTTCACGAAGAACGACGGCAACCTGGGCACCTCGGGCGCCGTCGCCTGGTTGTTCGAGCGCCGCGGCATCATCGTGGTCGACGCGGATCGAGCCGACGAGGACAGCGTCATGCTCGCGGCGGCGGAAGGTGGAGCTGAAGACGTCGTCCAGGACGGCTCGAGCTTCGAGGTGACGACCTCTCCCGAAGCGCTCAGCTCCGTGCGTGAGGCGCTGGAGCAAGCCGGGATCGAGGTGGAGTCGGCCGAGACCGCAATGGTCCCCAAGACGACCGTCGAACTGGGCGACGAGGCGGCGGCGAGGAAGACACTCCGGCTCGTGGACGAGCTCGAAGAGCTGGACGACGTCAACGAAGTCCACGCGAACTTCGACATCCCCGAGCAGTTGCTCGAGGCCGTCGCCGGCTAGCGCTTACCGCGGCTCAGCGTCAGGCTGACGCGCGCACCGCGCGCGCGCTTCACGCCGGCTATCGGGCGCTGCGAAATGACGAGGCCGGCACGCATCGACGCTGAATAGGCGCGCACAACCTTGCCGAGGCCGCAATGGCGAGCGGCGAGGCTCGCCCGCGCCCGTGGGAGGGTCTTGCCGCGAAGGGCCGGGACGACACACCTGACTGCGCGGGTGGTTCGACTTGGCCCGGGTGGTGGCGGCGGCGGAGGCGGCGCCGGCGGTGAAGGCGGCCCCGGTGGGGGAGGTGGCGGCGGTGGAGGTGGCGGCGGTGGTGGCGGCGGAGGCGGTGGAGGCGGTGGCGGTGGCGGAGGTGGCGGTGGAGGCGGTGGAGGCGGCGGCGACCCCGATCCGGCCGTGACCGTCCCGGTCATGGACGGGTGGATCATGCAGTGGTAGCCGAACGTGACGTTGGTCGAGAAAGTGACGCTGTAGGTCTCTCCGGGAGCAATGCTCCCCGAGGTCGGAGTGCCATTGTTGGAGGTGACCGTGTGGGCGACCGCCCCGGTGTTGGTCCAGCAAACGGTCGTGCCGACCGGGACGCTGACCTTGGCGGGCATGAATCCGAAGTCGAAGATGGTGATCTTGGTGTCGCCGGACCCGCAGGGAGTCGTTGCTGCCGGCGCCGACCGGGTACCACCGGGCAGAGCGAGGAGGATGCCCGCGGCAGACAGCGCGATCAGCGCCTGAGGCGGTCTCACGCCACGACAATACGCGTATGCGTGGAAAGCGGTTTTCGGCCGGCTCACGACGACGCAGGAACGTCCGATCCGGTCCGTAACCTCGTATCGTGAAAGTTCTCGGTATCGACCCGGGCACTGCTGCATGCGGATGGGGAATCGTCCACGAAAGAGGCGGCCGCCTCCGGGCGGTGGAGTGGGACTGCTGGCGAACGCCGTCGGGTCGCCGCCCCGAGCTGCGCCTGAAGACGATCTTCGACGGCGTGCAGGAGCTCGTAGCGGAGTTTGCGCCGGACGCCGTCGTGCTCGAGGAGTCCTTCGTCGGCGCCGACGCCCGCACCGCGCTCTCCGTCGGACAGGCGCGAGGTGCGGTCATGGTCGCGGCCGCGGACGCCGGCGTCGAGTGCGCTGAGTACGCGCCCGCGCGCGTGAAGCAGACCGTGTGCGGCTACGGGCGGGCCGAGAAGGCGCAGGTACAGCGGATGGTGATGGCGATCCTCGGGCTCAAGCAGCCGCCCACGCCCCATCACGCCGCCGATGCGCTGGCGGTCGCGATCTGCCACGCGCTCGCGCCGCCGCTGCTCAAGATCGCGTAGAGGATCGTCCGGCGCCCCGCCTAACCTGACCCCATGATCTCGCGCCTTCGCGGGGAGGTCGTCTCGCGCTCGCCGAACGGCGTCGTCATCGACGTTGGCGGCGTCGGCTACCTCGTCAATCCGACCGCGAGCGCTCACAAGCTCGCGCAGCCCGGAGAGGAGGCTGCGATCGAGACGTATCTCCACGTGCGCGAGGATGTGCTGCAGTTGTTCGGCTTCGCAGAGGTGGCGGAGCGGGAACTGTTCGAGTTGCTGCTCTCCGTCCAGGGGGTCGGCCCGAAGGTCGCGCTGGCGATCGTCTCCGGCTCGTCGCCGGCGGAGCTGCGTCGGGCGATCGCGCTCGAGGACACCGACCGCTTCCAGGCGATTCCCGGCATCGGCAAGAAGACGGCCCAGCGGGTGGTGATGGAGCTGAAGGAGAAGCTTGGCTCGCTCGGCGAGACGGCAGAGGCGACGCCGCTTTCCGCCAAGCCACACCTGGTCGCGCGTGACGCGCTGGTCGAGCTTGGCTACTCGCTCGTCGAGGCGGAGGAGGCACTCGCCGGCACCGATCCGGAGGCGCCGCCGGAGGAACGCGTGCGCGACGCGTTGAAGAAAGCGGCATGAGCCAGGCCGCCGCCGAAGAGACCCAGTTCCTCGCACCGAAGATCCGACCGGACGAGGACGAGCTGGAACGCTCGTTACGCCCCCGGAGCCTGGACGAGTTCGTCGGCCAGGAGCGGGTCAAGGAGCAGCTCTCGATCACCCTCGACGCGGCCAAAGCGCGCAAGGAAGCGCTCGACCACCTGCTTTTGATCGGGCCACCCGGGCTGGGGAAGACGAGCCTCGCCTACATTGTCCGCGAGGAGCTCGGTGTCGGGCTGCGCTCGGTGGCAGGGCCTGCCCTCGAACGCAAGGGCGACGTCGCCGCGATCCTGACCGGCCTGGAGGAGCGCGACGTGCTTTTCGTCGACGAGATCCACCGGCTCTCGCGCGCGGTCGAGGAGATCCTCTATCCGGCGCTCGAGGACTTCCGGCTCGACATCGTCGTCGGCCAGGGCCCGGCCGCGCGCACGCTGACGCTCGATCTGCCGCCGTTCACGCTGATCGGCGCCACGACCCGCACCGGGCTGCTGACGACGCCGCTCCGTGACCGCTTCGGGATGACCTTCCGGCTCGAGCACTACGAGCCGGACGAGCTGGGGCTGATCGTCCGACGCTCCGCGCGGATCCTCGGCGTCGAGATCTCGGACGACGCCGCCATGGAGATCGCGTCGCGCGCGAGGGGCACCCCGCGGATCGCGAACCGGATCCTGCGCCGCGTCCGCGACGTCGCCGAGGTTCGCCACGAGGGCAAGATCACGCTCGCGATCGCGCAGGAGGCGCTGACGCTGATGGAGGTCGACGCGGACGGGCTCGAGCGCTCCGACCGCGCGCTCCTGCACGCGATCGTCGAGAAGTTCGACGGCGGCCCCGTCGGGCTGTCGACGCTGGCCGTGGCGCTCGGCGAGGAGCCAGACACGATCGAGGACGTCTACGAGCCCTACCTGCTCCAGCTCGGCTTCATCCAGCGGACCCCTCGCGGGCGGATCGTGACGAAGCTCGGGCGTGCTCACGTCGGCGCTACCGAGGCGCCCCCAGCCAGCCTCTTCTAGCCTGATGTCCGAGCTCTGGGTGCCAGGCACGCCGTCCGCGGACGACTTCGTCACGCGCATCCACCAGCAGATCGCGCGCTTCGGCGAGACGCATGGCCTCGAGCAGGTGATGGTGGAAGTTGAGCTGCGCGACGGCCGGCGCTACGTGCTCGACACGCTCTCCCCGGAGCCCGGCTACGGCTTCGTGACGCTGCGACCGCATCCCGAGGACGAGGGCGAGCGGGAGGAGCTGATCGTGCCGCTGGCGCTCGTCGCTCAGATTCGGATCTCGCCTGCCGAACAGGAGCCGCAGTTCGGGTTCGCGCTGCCTAGCGCCTAGCGCCGGAACTGCAGCTCGTGCCAGGAAGGCACCGGCGCGACCTCGAGCAGGGCTCGGTCGCCGCGCGGGTCGACGTACGCGAACTCGCCGGTCTCGTCTTCCCAGGACACCTCCAGGCGCCCGTCCTTGACCCAATGGTCGAGCCAGGCTCCGCGGAAGACGAGTTTGCGCAGCCAGTAGACGAGCGACTCGCCACCGACCAGCGAGAGCTGCTCCCAGTGGCGGACGAGGTAGATCCCCAGCCCGCTGCGCGGGTCCGCGATCCGTCCGTCCGCGGTCAGCTCGACCAGATCCGCCGCCTCGTCGTCGTCGAGGTCGTTCCCCTCGACGAGCCCGAGCTTCACCGCTGCCGCGGTGACGCGCTGCTCGAAGTCGAAGGCATTGAAGCTGAAGCGATACCCGAGGAACTCGACGACGTATTCGTCGCCCGAGGAATAGCTCGGCTCCTGCATCGACGAGAGGATAGCCAGGGCTAGAGTCAGGCCTGTGAGCGCCAGGGCAGCAGCGATTTCGGGGCTCGCCGTCGGCGTCCTCGTGCTCGCGACCGCCTGGCTCTTCGACGTCTCGGTCGGCCATGTCATGCTGTTGGCGCCCGTCGTCGTGCTGGTCGCGGCTGCGATCGCGGGACTCGGCGTTTTCTGGGCGCGAGCCGCGGCCGATTCGATTCGAGGCTCCAGGCACCCGCGCCTGATCCTCGGCGCAATCGCCGCTGTCCTGGTCGTCGGCGTGGTACTGACGGTGCTCGGCGTCGAGCTTCCGCGCGAGTAGGCGCTGCCTCTGTGACGATTGTGCGCCGGTGGTGGGCCGAGCCCCCGGTTCCGCCGACAGGATGAGAATCCCGCCCTCGTTCCGTCCGGCGCCCTCCCTAGCGTGGACTGCCCATGAACGAGGGCAGCTGGACAATCGAATCTTGCGCGCGCGAGCGGGTCGCGGAGCTCGCACGTGAGCTCGAGATCAGCCCGACGACGGCCGCCGTGCTCGTTCGCCGCGGCTACGGCGAGGTCGATCGCGCGCGTCTCTTCCTCGAGGGAGCGCTGCCCGGCCACGACCCACTGGCGTTCGGAGACATGGCCGCCGCTTGCGAGGCGATTCGCGCTGCGATCGCGGCAGGCCGAAAGATCTGTGTGCACGGGGACTACGACGCCGACGGGATTTGCGCGACCGCGCTCGCGGTTCTGATCCTGCGAGAGCTCGGCGCCGAGGTCGAGTCTCACCTGCCCAGCCGTTTCGACGAGGGCTACGGCGTCCGTGACGAGACGCTCAGCCGGCTGGCCGAGAACGGCTGCGGGCTCGTGCTCACGGTCGACTGCGGGATCACGGCGACCGGCGAAGTGGCCGCCGCCAAGCTGCTCGGCCTCGAGGTCGTCGTCACCGACCACCACCGCCCCGCGGACGAGCTGCCCGACTGCCCACTGGTCGGCCCATATCGCGGGTCGACCTACCCCTTCGGCGAGCTCTGCGGAACGGGAGTCGTCTACAAGCTCGGGCAAGCGCTTCTGGGTGCCGAGTCGGAGGTGTTGCAGCGCCACCTCGACCTGGTCGCGGTGGCGACGATCGCCGACGTCGTCCCGCTCGTGGACGAGAACCGCGGGCTTGCGATCGCCGGCCTGCGGACGCTGGCGAGCACCCAGAAGCCCGGGCTCCGGGCCCTGATGAAGGTTGCCCATGTCGACCCGGCTGCGATCGACGCTGCCGCGGTCGGCTTCCGCCTCGCTCCGAGGCTGAATGCCGCAGGCCGCCTCGGGCATCCCGAGGCGGCGCTCGAGCTGCTGCTGACGGACGATTCCGACGAGGCCGCCCGCCTGGCTCACCGTCTGGACGAGCTCAACCGGGACCGACAGGCCGTCGAGGAGCGCATTCTCCGCGAGGCGGTCGAGGAGATCGACTCGTGGCCGGAAGCCAAGCAGCGTCATCGCGGTTACGTGCTCGCACGAGAGGAGTGGCATGAGGGCGTGATCGGGATCGTCGCCTCGCGGCTCGTCGAGCGGTATCACCGGCCGGTCGTCCTGATCGCGGGCAACGACCGGGGATGGAAGGGGTCAGGACGCTCGACCGGGAGCTTCGACCTCCACGGAGGGCTTGCCGCCTGCTCGGAGCACCTGACCCGCTTCGGCGGTCACAGGGCAGCCGCCGGCCTCTCGATCGAGCCCACGAAGGTCGAGGCGTTCACGGCCGCCTTCGCCGAGCACGCGGACGCGAATCTCGCGGAGGAGCAGCTGCGGCCGGTGACGCGCATCGACGCCCTCGTCCATGGGTCCGAGCTGACGCTCGACCTCTGCGCCGAGCTCGCCAAGCTGGCTCCGTTCGGGCTAGGCAACCCCGGCGTGACGCTGCTCGTCGCCGGCTGTGAGGTGAGTGACGTCTCGCCTGTCGGGGACGGCAAGCACCTTCGCTTCCGGGTCAAAGACGGCGCTCGCGATGCCGGCAGCGCGATCGCATTTGGGTTCGGGCGCCAGCTCGACCGCTTCCGGCAAGACGGGCGCTTCGACGTCGCTTTCCGGCTCGAGGAGAACCGCTGGAACGGCACCGTAGCCCCGCAGTTGGTCGTCAAGCGCGTCTTCGACGGCGAGCCGCGCTACCGCGAGCTTCGTGACTGGCTCGGCCGCCTCTGGCGCGAAGGTGACGCCGCCTGGCCGCCGGAAGCGGCGACGATCTTCGCCGAGCTCGACCTCGGCGAGGGCGCCGAAGGGCGGCGGCATCTACTCGAATCGGCGACCTTCCGCGGCCTGCTCGAGCAACCACCGGGGCTCGCAACGGCCGCGTAAAGCGGGGAAGGTGGCGACGAAGGCCGAAGGCATCGCTTGCGATGCCGGATAAGAGGCCGCGCGATTCACTCGCGCGGCCGCTTAACCCGGCTCAAGGAACACCTAAGTTTCGGACGAAGGTGACGGCTTAGGCCCGGAGTACACTTTTTGTATGACGGTCCTCGAAACCAGCGAGAAGCATCAAGAGCTGCTCGATGAGCTGATTTCGGACGTCGAGAGCTACAACCCAGACGTCGACCGCGAGCTGCTGGCGAAGGCGTTTCGCTTTGCAGCAGAGGCCCACGAAGGCCAGCAGCGCCGTTCGGGGGAGGCGTTCATCCGCCACCCATGGGGCGCCGCGAAGATCCTCGCCGACCTACGGCAGGACGAGCAGACAATCGCCGCGGCGCTTCTGCACGACGTCGTCGAGGACACCGATACGGAGATCGACGAGGTGCGCTCCGAGTTCGGCGACGAGATCGCCCAGCTCGTCGAAGGCGTTACCAAGCTGACCCGGATTCACTTCCAGAGCCGGGAGCAGGCGGAAGCCGAGAACTACCGGAAGATGATCGCCGCGATGGTCGGCGACGAGCGGGTGATTCTGATCAAGCTCGCGGACCGCCTGCACAACATGCGGACGATCGAGTACCTCGGCAAGCAGAAGCAGCTTCAGAAGGCGCGGGAGACCCTCGAGGTCTACGCCCCGCTCGCTCATCGCCTCGGTATCCACAAGCTCAAGTGGGAGCTGGAGGACCTCGCCTTCGAGACGCTGCACCCGCGCAAGTACGAAGAGATCAAGCAGATGGTCGCCGAACGGCGGACCGACCGCGAGGGCCACGTGTCCGAGGCCTCGCGGATCCTGCAGCTCGAGCTCGACAAGGTCGACATCCCCGCCGATATCTCAGGACGCGCGAAGCACTTCTACTCGATCTACGACAAGATGGCCAAGAAGGGCCGCGAGTTCAACGAGATCTACGACCTGACCGCAATGCGCGTAATTGTCGAGCGGTCCGGAGACGAAGGAACACGCGACTGCTACGGCGCGCTCGGGCTGATCCATTCGCTCTGGAAGCCGATGCCGGGTCGCTTCAAGGACTACATCGCGATGCCGAAGTTCAACGCGTACCGGTCGCTGCACACGACCGTGATCGGCCCCGAGGGCCGGCCGCTCGAGATCCAGGTGCGGACGCGCGAGATGCATGAGATCGCCGAGCTCGGGGTCGCCGCGCATTGGCTCTACAAGCGCGGCAAGCGCGACCCGCAGTGGACGGCCTGGGCCAAGCAGCTGATGGAGTCGCAGGCCGACGAGGCCGATCCGCGCGAGTTCATGAAGACCTTCCGTACGGACCTCTTCGACGAGGAGGTCTACGTCTTCACGCCTCAGGGCGAGGTCAAGTCGCTGCCGGCCGAGTCGACGCCGATCGACTTCGCCTACGCGGTGCATACCGACCTCGGCCACCGCACGGTCGGCGCCAAGATCAACGGCCGGATCGTGCCGCTCCACTACCGCCTGAAGAGCGGCGACGTTGTCGAGATCCTGACCACGAAGACCGGACGCGGCCCGTCGCGTGACTGGATGTCGCTCGCTGCCTCCTCTCGTGCGCGCAACAAGATCCGCCAGTGGTTCTCGCGCGAGACCCGAGAGGAGACGGAGCGCAAAGGGCGCGAGGCGCTCGAGCAGTCGCTGAAGAAGCAGAGCCTCCCGTACAAGAAATTGGTCGGATCCGCTGTGCTGGCGCAGGTGATCCGGGAGACCGGCTTCAAGAAGGCGGAGGACTTCTACGTTGCCCTCGGCTCCGGCAAGGTGCCGGTCGGCCAGATCGTCAACAAGGTCCTGAACCGCCTCAAGACGGAGGAGGTGGCGCAGGAGGAAGCCGTTCCGCTGAAGGCGCCGAAGGCGCGCCGCGCGATCGCCGGCGACGACCTCGGAATCAAGGTCAAAGGCGTCGAGGACGTGCTGGTCCGCCTGGCCAAGTGCTGCACACCGGTGCCCGGAGACGAGATCGTCGGCTACATCTCGATGGGCAAGGGGATCACGATCCATCGCGAGGACTGCTCGAACGTGAAAGCGCTCCGCCGCAACCCCGAGCGCTTCACCCCGGTGGATTGGGACGGCGGGGCAACGCACAGCTTCCTCGTCCAGATCGCCGTCGACTCATGGGATCGGCCGCGCCTGCTCGAGGACGTGGCGCGCACGTTCGCCGAGCACGGAGCGAACATCGTCGAGTACGGCGGCCATGTCGAGGATCAACTGGCGAAGAACTGGTACACGGTCGAAGTCGGCGACGTGAAGGCGCTGCGAGGCCTCCTGACCGCCCTCCGCAACGTCGACGCGGTCTTCGACGCGTATCGCGTCACGCCCTCGTAGTTCCGTCCGCGCGACGAACATGGGGGAGAGACGCCCCTGAAACGAGTGACTTGTTCGCAACGGCCACTCTCCTGGGGCACCCCTAACCCACCACCCAGCCGCAATCGTAACGCGGAAAATATGCCCAATTTGCAGCGACAACGTGACGAGTTAGCGCTCAAATCCGAATCCCTCGAATGAGGGATCGTCCCTCGAATGCGCGGGGTACCTCGATCTAGGGATAGCGCCTTTCGCAAGGCGGACTTACAACGTGACTGGGGAGAGGGTCAGCGCAAAGCTGTGGCGCCCGCCCGCTTCGAGGACGGCGGGTGGGTGCCCCGGCTTTGCGACGCAGCCCCCGGGGGTGGCGCCGCTCAGGACGGAGCTTGCTCGCAGTCGTCGCCTTCGAGGGCGCCGATCGCCTCGCGGTACCAGCCGGGAATCGGCCGCGCCTTTCGCTCTTCGAGATCGACGAGCACGAGCGTCTGCGTGGCGGTCACCATCAGCACGTTGTCCTCGACTCTGTAGGCCGCGCATTCGTAGGTGGCGCTCGTGCGGCCAAGCTTGCGCATGCGGATGAAGATCTCGATCAGGTCGTCGAACTGTGCGGGCGCGAAGTACTCGACCGTCGAGGCGCGCATCACGAACTGCTCCTCGCCCATGGCCTCGCCGAGCAGGTCGAGGTGCCGGTGGTACTCCACCCTCGCCAGGTCGAAATAGGGCAGGTAGCGCCCGTAGTAGACGATTCCCTGCGCGTCGGTGTCGGAGAAGCCCACGCGGGTGAAGGCGGAGTACTTGAAGGGCGGCTTTCGGTTGGTTGCGTGGCCGAGCTCGATGCTCACGAGCGGATCGCCGCCAGCACCTCGTCGCGCTTCCGCTCCATCAGCTCCGGGGTGCGGGCCTCGAGGTTGAGCCGCAACAAGGGCTCGGTGTTCGACGGCCGGACGTTCATGTGCCAGTCCTCCGCGTCGACCGAGACGCCGTCGAGATGGCTCACCTCACCTTCGCCGCCGAAGCGCTCTTGCAGCTCCCCCAGCTTCGACTCGACGTCCGCTACCGGGGTGTTCAGCTCACCTGTGAGGAAGTACCGGCTGCGGTAGTCGGCGAGGATCTCCGAGAGCTTCCGGCCCTGCTTCGAGACCAGCTCGAGCATCAGCAGAAACGGGACGACTCCCGAATCGGCCTGGGAGAAGTCGCGGAAGTAGTAGTGCCCGGAGACCTCACCGCCGAAAGCCGCGTCCTCCTCGCGCATCCGGTGCTTGATGAACGCGTGGCCGACGCGGTTGATCAGTGGCACGCCGCCGGCGCGCTCGACGGTCTCCGGCAAAGCGGTGACGAAGTCCCCAGGGACGAACTCGCCGGTGTCGTCGACGAAGAAGCAGCGGTCGGCGTCCCCGTCGAAGGCCACGCCGAAGTCGGCCTGCTCCTCGAGCGTCTTCGCGACGATGAACTCACGGTTCTCCGGCAGGAGCGGATTGGGCTCATGGTTCGGAAACGTCCCGTCCGGTTCGAAGAAGCAGCGAACGGCTTCGATCGGCAGCCGCTCGAGCACAGGTGGGAGCATCGCGCCGGCCATGCCGTTGGCCGCGTCGATCACGACCCGGAGCGGCTTGATCGCATCCACGTCCACGAACGACAGGACGCGTTCGACGTACGCCGGCCAGATGTCGTGCGTTTCGACCGCGCCCGCGGACTGTCCCGCGACGGGGCCCGGAACAGCGAGCGCCCGATCGCGGATGTCGAGCAGCCCCGACTCGCCGCCGACGGGAAGCGCGCCGCGGCGGACGATCTTCATCCCCGTGTACTCCTTCGGGTTGTGGGAAGCGGTGACGGCGACGCCGCCGTCGAGCCCGAGGTCGCCGACGGCGAAATAGACCATCTCGGTGCCGACGAGCCCGAGCGCGAGCACGTCCGCGCCTGCGTCCGCCGCGCCGTCGATCAGCGCCTGGGCCATCGCGGGGCTGGAGCTGCGCATGTCGTGCCCGATGGCGATCCGCTCCGGCCGGAATTGCTCGACGAAGGCGCGGCCGATCGCGTAGGCGCCGCCCTCGTCGAGCTCGTCCGGATAGATGCCGCGCACGTCATAGGCCTTGAAGACCTTCGGATTCAGCACCCGCGGGATGCTAACGGCGCTGCGTGGTCACGGTTTTTTGGCTTGAAAGCAGGATTTTCGGGACTTTTCGCGCCCCGGCGTTCGTTCATACACTTAGGCCGTGGAACGAAAGCTGGCAACCGTTCTCTTCGTCGATCTCGTCGATTCGACGTCTCTTGTCGCGGGCGCAGATCCTGAGGTTGCGCGGCGGCGGGTGACCCAGTTCTTCGAGCGGGTCTCGCACTGCGTGACCACGCACGGAGGCATCGTCGAGAAGTTCGCGGGCGACGCAGTGCTGGCCGCCTTCGGGATCCCGCAGGCGCACGAGGACGACGCCGAGCGGGCGATCCGCGCCGCGCTGGCGATGCTCGACTCCGTCAAGGAGCTCGGGTTGGTCGCGCGTGTCGGCGTCGAGTCCGGGGAAGTCGTGGTCGACGAGAGCGAATCCACTTTTGCGACTGGCGAGGCAGTGACGCTGGCAGCGCGGCTGCAGCAGGCGGCAGGGCCGGGCGAAGCTCTGATCGGGCCACACGCGTACCGGCTGAGCTCCGGCCGCGTCCAGGCCGAGGATGTCGGCCCGCTCGACGTCAAGGGCTTCGGCGAGCGGATCTGGACCTGGCGGGCCGTCGCCGTCCTCGACGAGGCGCCGACCCCGACCGCGCTCGCGGCGCCGCTCGTCGGCCGGGAGGCCGAGCTCGAGCTGCTCCAGAACACCTACGACCGAGCGATTCGCAACCGCCGCGCGCACCTCTTCACGATCTACGGCGACCCCGGGGTCGGCAAGAGCCGGCTCGCGCGAGAGTTCGTCGAGGGCCTCGAGGGCGCGACGGTCCTCGTCGGCCGCTCGCTGCCCTACGGGGAGAGCGTCACCTACTGGCCCCTGGCCGAGATGGTCAAGAACGCTGCCGGGATCACCGACGACGATCCGCTCGACGTGGCCGTCGAGAAGCTGCGCGACTCCTGCGAGAACGAGGCGATCGCCGACTTGCTCGGGCTCGCCTCCGGAGTACTCGAGGCCGTCAAGGGCGAACGGAGCCAGCAGGAGATCGCCTGGGCCGCGCGCGAATGGGTGGAGCGAATGGCCCACGAGCAGCCCCTCGTGCTCGCCTTCGAGGACATCCACTGGGCCGAGGACGCACTGCTCGACCTGATCGAGCACCTGGCGGAATGGGTGCGCGACGCGCCCCTGCTGATTCTCGGGCTCGCTCGCGCCGAACTTCTCGACGTCCGCCCCGGTTGGGGCGGCGGCAGGCTGCGCGCCACGGCGATCGAGCTCGAGCCGCTCGGTCGGGCCGAGAGCGAGGAGCTCGTCGACGCCCTCTCGGCTGACGGGGCGATCGCCGGGGAGGCACGCGAAGCGCTGCTTGAGAAGACAGAGGGCAACCCGTTGTTCCTCGAGGAGACGGTACGCATGCTCGCCGAGTGCGAGGGGCGGCCGCTGACCGAGTTCGCCGAGCGGATCCCCGACACGTTGCAGGCGCTGATCGCAGCGCGCATCGACCGGCTGCCGCCGGACGAGAAGGCAGTGCTCCAGCGCGCCTCGGTGATCGGCCGAATCTTCTGGGGCGGCGCGATCGCGGAGCTCGCCCCAGACCTTGAAGAGCTCGACAATGTGCTCGACAGCCTGCTGCTGCGCGAGTTCCTCGTGCCTGAGGCCCGGTCGACGATCTCCGGCGAAACTGCTTACCGCTTCAAGCACGTGCTGATCCGGGAGGTCGCGTACTCCGGCTTGTCGAAGTCGATGCGTGCCGACCTCCATGCCCGCTTCGCAGGCTGGTTGCACGAGCGCGCGGGCGAGGAGTTGCTCGAGATCCGCGCCTACCACCTCGACCAGGCCGCCGCGCTGATCACCGAGCTCGAGGGCGGGCCGTCGCCTGAGCTGGCGCACGAGGCCGCCGAGGCGCTCGAAGCCGCCGGCCGGCGCTCGCTCGCGCGTGAGACGAACCGCTCCGCCCGAAAGCAGCTGCTGCGCGCGTTCGAACTCGAGCCGACGCTGGAGCGGCGCTACCAGGCCGCCCGCGCCGCTTGGCGTCTGGGCGACATGCCGATCGTCTCGAAGGAGATGGAGACCGTCCGCGAGGAGGCCGCTGCCGAGGGCGATCATTGGTGTGAGGCGCGGGCCCTGTCGGCGCTCGCCGAGGTGGCGCTGAACCGGGGCGCAGACGTGGGGGAGGCAGAACGTCTCGCGCAGCTTGCGCTCGACGTCGCCGATGCCGACGATTCAGAGCCGCGTTTCGATGCGCTTCACGTCCTCAACACTGGCGCCTGGTGGCGCGGCCGTCTTACTGATGCGGAGCGCTACGCCCGCGAGCAGCTTGCGCTGGCGCAGGCTTCGGGCCGTCCCGACCTCGAGAGCCGAGCCGCCGTCGATCTCGCCCGTGCGCACACTGCCCGCAAGGAATACGACCTCGCTGAGACGGTGCTTGGCCAGGCGCGGGAGCTGGCGGCCGAAAGTGGCTCGATCGTCGCGCGCGGCTACGCCCTCAGCGCCTCCGGCGACCTCGCGATCTACCGTGGCCAGTACGCCGAGGCAAAGCCCCAGCTCGAAGAAGCCCGCGTCCTGTTCGAGGAGTCGGGGGTTGCCTCGGCACTTGGGCGCGTCCTCTACAAGCTTTCCGTCGTTGCCTGGCACCAGGAGGACATCGAGGGCGCCGAGCGGCTGAGCCGTGAGTCGATCCGAACGCTGGTCAAGCTCGAGGACCGCGGGACGCTCTGCGAGGCCCAGCGGCAGCTGGCCGAGACCCTGCTCCTGCAGGGAAAGCTGGATGAGGCCGAGCGCTATGCCGAAGCGGCGCTCGAGACGGTTGGGCCGCAGGACATGAGCTCACGAGCGTCGACGCGCTACACGCTCGCCCGCATCCGTCGCGCGCAGGGGAGGCTCGGCGAGGCCGAGAAGCTGCTGCGCGAGGCCGTCGCGATCATCGACGAGACCGAGTACCGCGAGTTCGGTTCGGATTCCCTGCGCGACCTGGCTCAGCTGCTCCGCGAGCGCGGCGACGAGGAGGCGGACGTCTTCGAACGCCGCTTGGTCGAATCAGCCGCCGCGGACTCGAGAGCCGCCCGAATCGCCTGATGTGACGCCTCGTCCGGCGACTCGCTGATCACGGTCGCCGGGCGCTCGAAGCCTGCGAGCGCCTCGCCGAGGGGCTCGGCGCGCAGCGTCCCTTGGCCGTACGGCAGGTGCTTCGTCTCGTTGCGGTTCGCATAGGCGATGTCGGAGAAGTGCACGTGGAAAGGCGCGCCCGGCTCCATCACGTCGTCGGCGGCCTCCAGCACAGTCGCGAAGGCATTGGTGTCGGTGAAGGCACCGTCGCTCGTCGCATGCATGTGGGCGAAGTCGAGCACGGGGCGAATCCACCCGTCCAGTCGACGAGAGATCTCGATCACGTCGTCCGCTGTGCCCAGGTCGCGCACACGGCCCATGACCTCGACGCCGAAAGGCACGAGCCGGTCCTTCGCCTCCAGCCGCTCGCGGAGGAGACCGAGCTGGCGCACGACCGCGTCGATCGCATCGGCGCGTTCGCGGCCGAGCAGGAAGCCGGGATGGAAGACGATCACCTCGGCTCCGACCGCCTTGGCGAGCCCGGCCGTGTGGTCGAGCATCCCCAGCGCCATCTTGAACTTCTTGCCGTCGTCGGCGTGGCCCATGAATGCCGCAAGCGGCGCGTGAACCGAGAGCACGACATCGGCCGCTTCGGCAGCAGCGCCCAGCTCTGCCGCCTCGTCGTAGTCGAGCCAGAAGCCGCCGACGAAGCCGATCTCGCAAGCCGAATAGCCGCGCCCCCGCAAATCGGACATCGCCGCCGCGAACGACGGCGCGTCAGGCAGGTCGGCCGGGCCGAATCGAAGCTCGCCCACGGCCGAACCGTATCGGTCTGGCAGCGTGTTGTCCGACCCCGTTTCTACGCTTTTTGTATGCCAAGGCGCCCAAGCCGAATCGACCTGCTCGAGCTCGACATCGACCTCCGTCTCGCCGACCTCTGGCGCGAGGCCGGAGAGATCGACGACTGGAACATCGAGGTCGTTGCAGCCTTCATGCGTGCCGCCTACGGCAAGGGTTACTGCGACGCGCTGACCGAAGACTCGCCCGGCTCGCTCTGTGAAGAGCACGGGTATCGCGTGCCCTCACGGCGCGCCGCGGCCTAGGAGGGCTTGACGAAACAGAGTCTGTGCCTCCGGGCCGCGCTGCTCGCCCCCTGGCAGCGTCCTCAGTCGCGCCCATATCTACGGATACGGGCGCTCCCTGCGTCCTCCCCAGGGAACGAGCATCGCGTCCCGGCGACGAGCTCCGTTCCGTCAAGCCCTCCAAGCCCCGGTCTACCATTCGGCTGTGAGCCCGTGGGTCTTGCTGGGCGTGCTGCTCGCGGTCGCCTCCGTGATCGTCGTCGCGCTTCCGTTTCTCCGCCGCCCCGGGATCACCGCGGCGGAGGACTCGCTCGCCAGGCCGGACGCCCTCGAGCGCCGCCGCCTCGAGCTCTCGGAAGAGCGAGACCGTTCGCTCGCGGCGCTGAAGGAGCTCGAGTTCGACCACCGGACCGGCAAGATCTCGGATGAGGACTACCGGGAGCTCGTCGGCCCGCTGAGGCGTCGCGCCGCCGAGGCGCTGCGCGCGCTCGAGCCCCGCTCGCGGGAGTCCGCGAGAGCCCGTGTCCGCCGCTAACTGCGGCAATTGCGGCGCCGCCCTGCCGAAGGACAGCAGGTTCTGTCCCGAATGCGGTGTTCGGACGTCGGAGGCGAACGACGTCACCGCGGTCGAGGAGGTGCCGCCCGACGAGACCGGGCGGGTGCCGGTCAGCAAGGTGGCTGTAGCGCCGCGCTATTTCGGCGTTGCCCCACCGGCGGCCCTGTTTGCCATTGCGGTCGCCTCGCTCGTCCTGGCGATCGTGGTCTTCGTCGGGGGCAACCTGATTGCCGGCGCGCTCCTGCTCGTCGCTGCGCTCCTCTTCTCGGCGCTCTTCGTTGCGGCCGCCCGACGCCTCCCCGACACGGGCGTCTCACGCCTGACCAGCCGTGCGCTCGAGGAGATTCGTGACCGCGCAGGCCTTGCGGTCGAGGCCGTGAGCGTCCACTCGAGCGCCCGCGTCGACCTGTTTCGGCTTCGCCGCGAGCTCTCGGAGCTCGTCGCTCAACGGGCGGATGCAGCCCGGGCGCTCGGGGAGGCGGTGTACGGTGGCTCCGAGGACGAGGTCGAATCCGCCCGTCAGCGCCTGAGCGAGCTCGACCAGGCGCTGACCGACAAGGAGAGTGAGATGACGACAGTGGCAGCAACAGCGAACGAGCGGATCCAGCGAGCGCAGCTTCAGGCTCAGCCGACGGCAGTCGTCGAACCGCCACAGATTCCCGAGCCGATGCCCGTGCCGTCCGAGCCGCCGCAACCGGTGACCGTGCCGGAGCCGAGTCCGGTGCCGTCGGAGCCGCCGGTGCCCGTTCCCGCCCCGGATCCGACCCCGGAGCCCTCGCCCCCGCAGCCGGAGCCGCCGCCGCAGTCCGGTTAGCAGCGACGGGGGAGGGACGGCCCGCGCTCCCGCGAAAGTCGATCGGATGCGACGAAGGGTTTTCTGCATCCTCGTCCTCATCGCGGTGGTGCTCGCCGCGCCGGCCTCAGGTGACGTCTACAGCCGCAAGCAGTCGGTCGATGCACGTCTTTCGACGCTCCATGCGCGGATCGCGCGGGCCGAGGAGCAGGCCTCGCAGCTCTCGGCTGAAATCGACTCGGTCAGCTCACGCATTCATGCGCTCGAGGGCCGCGTCGGCGACGTGTCGTCGCGGCTGGTCACGCTCGAGGCCGACCTTGCCCTGCACCAGCGCAAGCTCGACCGGCTGACGGCTCTTTTCCGGCTCGAGACGAAGCGCTACTTCTACCTCCGGCGGCAATACGATCTCGCTCTCGCCCGGCTGAACGCGCGGCTGGTCGAGGTGTACGAGCAAGGAGATGTCGATTCCCTCGACGTGATCCTCGGGGCCAAGAGCCTCTCGGATGCGATCGAGGGGCTCGACTACGTCAATCAGGTCGGCGCCCAGGACGAGAGGATCGCAATCAGCGTCGGCGTGGCCAAAGGCGCGGCGCGGAAAGCACGCGAGCGAACACGGAAGGTCCGCCTGGTCGTCGCCGCCGAGACCCGTGCGGTGCAGGCGCGGACCGAGCAGGTCCGGGCAGTTCGAGACGAGCTGGTCGCGAACCGGCGCGAGCTCGTCGGCGCGCGGTCGAGCAAGCGCGTCGCACTTTCGAAGGTGCGGGTGAGCGAGCGTGAGCAGGTCAGCGAGGCGCAGGCACTGGAGCAGGTGAGCGCGTCGCTGGGAGCGCAGCTGCAGGCCGCCCAGGCTACGTCCCCGTATACGCGGTCGTCACCGTCTGCCAGCGGCTTCATCTGGCCGGTCAGCGGGCCCGTCGTGAGCCCGTTCGGGATGCGCTGGGGCCGCATGCACACGGGAATCGACATCGCCGTCGGCTACGGGACGCCGATCCACGCCGCGGCTTCGGGGCGCGTCATCTATGCGGGGTGGATGGACGGCTACGGGAACCTCGTCTTCGTCGACCACGGCGGCGGGATCTCGACCGGGTACGGGCACCAGTCGAGCATCGCGGTCTCGAACGGGCAGACGGTCAGCCAGGGACAGGTGATCGGCTACGTCGGCTGCACCGGGCACTGCTTCGGTCCGCACCTGCATTTCGAGGTCCGCGTGAACGGGTCGCCGGTCGATCCGCTCGGCTATCTCTAGCCGTAACCACGTTCTTTTCTAGGGCGTTTATGTCTTAGAACGCGTAAGCCCGGGCGGGGGGACGACCAGCCCCGGATTTGCGTCGACATCGTCTCCCGACGGTACCGGCCGTCTCCCCCGGGGCGGCCGGTTCAGATCCGATGATTGCGCGTTGCTCCGCCGGGCAAGAAAACCGGCGTCCAAACGAACCAAAGGAGCAACGAAATGGGTCTCTTGCTGGCTGTCCTACTCCTGATCATCATCCTCGCCGTGCTGGGCTTCGCCGTGACGAAGTTCCTGCTGATCATCGCGGCGATCATCCTCGTCATCTGGCTGATCGGCTTCTTCGCCCGTGGCGCCGAAGGCGCTCGCTGGTACCGCTGGTAAGACCATGGGGGAAACCATTTTCCCCCATGAGCCCCCTTCTTCTTCGCGCTACAACGGGGGGCTGACTTCGGCTCCCGCCGGGCCAAGCCCGGCTCCGCCGGCGAACGGGGGCCTGCCAACAGTCGAATACGTCTTTCGGCTAGGTGAAAATCTGGTAGAGCAGGAAGACGTTGAGCGCAGAGATGACGCTCGCGATCACCGTGGCGAATGCGGTTGTCGCCCGGTGATTGACGAGCGCTCCCATGATCTCGCGCTTGCTGGTGAAGAGGACGAGCGGGATCAAGGCGAACGGAATCCCGAATGACAGCACCACCTGGCTGATGATCAGCGTTCGTGATGGATCGAGCCCGATCCCGATCACGATCAGCGCTGGCAGCATCGTCACGAGGCGCCGGACGGTGACCGGGATCCGCCGTCGGATGAACCCCTGCATCACCACCTGGCCCGCCAGGGTGCCGACCGTCGAGCTCGAGAGCCCCGAGCCGAGCAGCGCCAGCGCGAAGAGGGTGGCCGAGGCTCCACCAAGGAGGCCGGAGAGCGTCTTGTGCGCGTTCTCGAGCGACTCGACGTCGACCAGGCCGCTCTTGTAGAACGTGCTGGCGGCGACCACGAGCATCGCGATGTTGATCGCGCCCGCGATGGACATCGCGATCACCACGTCGATCCGGGTGAAGCGGTAGAGCCGCCGCGCCTGCTCCTCGCCCTTCGGCAGCACCCGGTCCTGAAGCAGGGCGGAATGGAGATAGATCACGTGCGGCATGACGGTCGCTCCGAGGATCCCGACCGCCAGCAGAACCGATTCGCCGCCGGCGAACTGCGGGACGAAAGCATGCTTGGCGACCGTGCCGAGCGGCGGCTTCGCATAGAAGAGCTCGCCGAGGTAGCAGAAGCCGATCACGCCGACGATCGCGGCGATCACCGCTTCGAAGGGCCGGAAGCCGAAACGCAGGAGCCCGAGAATCAGGAAGGCGACCACGCCGGTGAGGATGGCGGCCGGGAAGAGGTCGATTCCGAGCAGAAGGTGGAAGCCGAGGGCCGCGCCGAGGAACTCGGCGAGATCCGTCGCCATCGCGATCACCTCTGCCTGCACCCAGAGCGCGAAGGACGTTCGGCGAGAGAACTGCTCACGGCAGACCTCGGGCAGGTTCCGACCCGTAGCAATCCCGAGCTTCGCGGACAGCGTCTGGATCAGCATCGCCATCAGGTTCGCGGCGACGATCACCCACACGAGCGTGTAGCCGAACTTCGCGCCGCCCGCGATGTTCGTCGCGAAGTTGCCGGGGTCGATGTACGCGACGCAGGCGACGAAAGCCGGGCCGAGGAAGGGGAGGATCCGGAAGCCCATGCTCCGCCGCTCGCCACGGAGGATCCGGGCAGCGTCGTCGGCGGTGCGCCCGGTCGCGTTCACCCGCTGAGTCTAGCGAAAGTTAGGCGCGCCTAAACTTGGCGATTCTCAGCTCGGGCAAGTTGCGGTGGCGCTCGTCGAGGTCGAACCCGTAGCCCACGAAGTATTCGTCGGGGACGACGAAACCGACGTACCGAACCGGCAAGTCGACGACGAGCCGGCGGTAGGGCCGGTCGAGGAGCGTCGCAATCGCCAGCGACGCCGGACGACGTAGCGCGAGCAGCTTCCGCAGGTAGTTCAGGGTCAGTCCCGTGTCGACGACGTCCTCGACCACGAGCACGTCACGGCCCTCGACCGACGAGTTGAGGTCCTTCAGCAGCCGAACCCGTTCGTGCCCGCCGGGAGCGGCGCCTCCGTAGCCGGCGAGCTCGACGAAGTCCAGCTCGTGCATGGTGGGGATTGCCCGCGAGAGGTCGGCGGCGAAGAAGAGCGAGCCTTTCAGCGGGGCGACGAGAACGAGGTCGCCGTTTGCGTAGTCGCCCGCGATCTCGGTCCCCAGTTCGGAAACACGCGCCTGGATCTCCTCCTCGGTGAGGTACGTCTCACCGACGCGAAGCTCGGCGGCTACCGGGCGAAGTCGAGTCGAAATCGCTGGGCCAGCCGTTCGATGTCGCGGCGGTAGAAGAGCTTGATCTGGACGTCCGGGTAGCGCTCTCGCAGCTTGCGCAATTTGCGGTTCTTTCGGGTCACGAGCGCCTGCTTCATCACCGTCACCTCGACGTAGAGGTCTTGCTCTGGGAGATAGAAATCGGGCGTGAAGGCCACGGTGACGCGGCCGTCCTCGGCTTCCTCGAGGGCGAAAGTGCGCGGCTCGTACTCCCAGGAGACGCCGTAGAAGTCGAGCAAGCGAGCACATTCCCGCTCGGCGTCGTTTGCGAAGCGGGGAGTTTCCACGCTTCGGGCTGGTTCGGCCCCCACTCGACCGAACGTAGCAGTGCGCCCGGATGCCGCCGATCCGCGTGGAACCTGCTAAAAGCCCCGCGGATGCCGCTGCGCCTAACCCCGCAGAAGCGCGAGTTCTTCCACCTCTACTCGCGGGCCTCGGCGAACGCGGTCGAGATCTCCCGCCTACTTGTCGAGCTGCTCGAGCGGTTCCCCGCCGAGGATGGCGAGCTGATCGGAGAGATCAAGGAGCGGGAGCACGACGGCGACCGGCTAACCCACGAGGTCGTCGACTTGCTCAATCGCACGTTCGTCACTCCGTTCGACCGCGACGACATGTATCGGCTTGCCGGCGCGATCGACGACGTCTGCGACCACGTCGACGAGGCCGCCGAGAATCTCGCTACCTACGGGGTCGAGCGCGTTCCCGCCAAGGCGGTCGAGCAGGCTCGCGTCATCCACGAGGCCGCGCGCAACCTCGATGCGGCCGTCCAGCGGCTCGAGGGCTTCAAGGATTCGCAGATCCAACTGAGCGAGCTGCGCCGGCTGGAGGACGAGGGCGATCGGCTGGTCCGGGATGCCGTGGCGGAGCTGTTCAAGACCGTGCAGGATCCGATCGCGCTGATTCGTTGGAAGGACATCCACGAGCAGCTCGAGGAGGCGGTCGACGCCCTCGAGAACGCCGCCGACGTGCTCGAGGCGATTTTGGTCAAAAACCGCTGAAAATGCTGCGCGGTTTCAGCGGGGCTGGTTTGTCCCATCGCTCCGCTCGGGAGAGTTGATGGAGACCATTTTGTTGTGGGTCGTGATCGTCGTCGCGCTCGGCTTCGACTTCACGAACGGCTTCCACGACACCGCCAACGCGGTCGCGACCTCGGTGTCGACGCGGGCGCTCTCGCCGCGCCTGGCCGTGCTCGTCGCTTCTGTCGCCAACCTAGCGGGGGCCTTCGTCACGACCGCCGTGGCGAAGACGGTCGGCGAGGGAATCATCGACACCGGCCTGGCGACCGAGAAGACCGTGCTCGCCGCACTGCTCGGGGCGATCGCCTGGAACCTCCTGACCTGGTGGCTGGGATTGCCGTCGAGCTCTTCGCACGCGCTGTTCGGAGGCCTGATCGGCGCCGCGCTCGTCCAGTCGGGCTGGGCGGGAGTCGAGTGGCACGGGGTTACCCACAAGGTGCTGCTGCCGGCGCTGGTCTCGCCGGTGCTCGGGTTCGCCGGCGCCTTCGCGCTCCTGCTCCTGATCTACTGGGCGTTTGTCCGGCTGACGCCTGGGATCGCCAACCGCGGCTTCCGGCTCGGTCAGCTCGGCTCCGGCACCTGGGTGGCGTTCACGCACGGCGCCAATGACGCGCAGAAGACGATGGGCGTGATCGCGCTGGCCCTCTTCGAGGCCGGCAAGATCGACCACTTCTACATTCCGACCTGGGTGATCGTGGCGGCCGGCCTGGCAATCGGCGCCGGAACCTACGCGGGCGGCTGGCGGATCATGCGGACGATGGGCCAGCGCATCTTCTCGCTGGAGCCGGCGTCCGGCTTCGCGGCACAGCTCTCCGGCGGAACGGTGATCTATCTCGCGACTCACTTCGGCTATCCGGTCTCGACCACGCATGTGGTATCCGGCTCGGTGATGGGCGCGGGGGCGACGAAGCGACTCTCGGCGGTTCGCTGGGGCGTCGCGGGGAACATCGTCTTCGCCTGGGTGCTGACGATTCCGGCAGCGGCGCTCGTCGCAGCGGCGTTCTACTGGCCGGTCGAGGCCATCTTCTAAGCCCGATCTAGACTTCGTCAGCGATGAAGATCGCCCACATCTCGGACATCCACTGCGGCGAGGTCCACTTCGTGCCCGGCCTGATGGAGCGGGCGATCAACGAGATCAACGACCTCCAGCCGGAGATCGTCGTCTGCTCCGGCGACCTGACGGCTATGGGTTTCAGGCACGAGTACATGCTGGCCAAGACCTACCTCGACAAGATCGAATGCGATTGCGTCGTCGTGATCCCGGGGAACCACGACTCGCGCAATGTCGGTTACGTTCATTTCGAGCAGCTGTTCGGCGCACGCAACCACGTCGTCCAGCGAGAAAACGTGACGATCGTCGCCGTGGACTCGACGGAGCCCGATCTTGACCACGGCCAGATCGGCCGGGGCCGCTACGGCTGGATCGAGGAGCAGTTCGCCGAAGGGAACGCCGAGCTGCGGATCTTCGTGCTCCACCACCATCTGCTCCCGGTCCCTGGCACCGGGCGCGAGCGCAACATCGTCTACGACGCGGGCGACGCGATCGAGTGCCTGCAGCGAGCAGGGGTCGACATCGTCCTCTCCGGCCACAAGCATGTTCCCTACGCCTGGCGTCTGGAGCATCTGTTCGTGATCAACGCCGGCACGGTCTCCTCCCAGCGGCTCCGAGGCAAGACGAGGCCCTGTTACAACCTGATCGAGATCAGCGACCACCACGTCGACGTCTGGCGCAAGTACCCGTTCCACGGGCAGGAGCGGATCATCCAGTTCTCGACCGAGACCAGGGCTTTCGAGAAGTACACGGCACGGATCGAGGACGAGGTGACCTCGACGCGATGACCCGGGCGCTCGCTCTGATCGACGGCGAGCACTATCCCTCGACCGTCCGCGACGCACTCGCCGAGCTGCCCTACGAGTTCGTCGGCGCGTTGATGGCGGGCGGGACCGAGAAGCTCCGCGGCGAGGCCGATTACGGGGTCGCCGTCTACGACGATCTCGAGGTCGCCTTGCGCGAGCTGGAGCCCGAGCTCGTGCTCGACCTGTCGGATGAGCCCGTGCTGGGGCCTGCTGCGCGGTTCCGCCTCGCCTCGCACGTCCTGGCGGCAGGACTGCCCTACGTTGGTGCCGATTTCCGGCTGGAGCCGCCCGAGCTCGAGCCGTTTCCGCTGCCCTCGCTCAGCGTCTATGCCACGGGCAAGCGCGTCGGCAAGACCGCGGTCTCTGCCCACGTCGCCCGGCTGCTCGCGCAGGACCGCGACGTGGTCGCGGTGGCAATGGGCCGCGGCGGGCCGGAGACGCCTGAGGTGGCGGAGTCGCCGCCCGGGCTCGCCGAGCTGCTCGAGGTGTCGCGCAGCGGTCGCCATGCGGCCTCCGACTACCTGGAGATCGCGGCCGTTGCAGGCGTCGTCACGATCGGCTGCCGCCGCTGCGGGGGCGGCCTGGCCGGCCGCGTCGCAACCTCAAACGTCGCCGCAGGCGCCCAGCTCGCGCTGCAGCGCGATCCCGACTTCGTCGTCTTCGACGGCAGTGGGGCCGCGATCCCCCCGGTCGCGACCGGCAAGCGGGTGCTCGTCACGAGCGTCTTCGACCGGCCCGAGCTCGTGACCGGCTACCTGAATGCCTATCGGATCCTGCTCGCAGATCTCGTGCTCGTGACGATGGCCGATGCGGGGACGCCCCACCGGGCGCTTGCAGAGGCGATCCGCGAGGTCAAGCCCGGCGTGAAGGTGATCGCCGTCGGCTTTCGGCCTCGGCCGCTGGGGCCGGTGGACGGCAAGCGGGTCGCCTACTTCACGACGGCCGTTCCCTCCGCTCACGAGCGGCTGGCCGAGGAGCTGCGGGCCCAGGGCGCCGACGTCGTCTACGTCTCCGGCAGCCTCGCCGACCGGGGAGCGCTCGAGCGCGAGCTAGAGGGAGTCGACGCCGAGGTCTACTTGACGGAGATCAAGGCCGCCGGCATCGACGTCGTCGCCGAAGCCGGGGCGAAGCGCGGGGTCGAGGTTGTGCTCGCGGCCGTGGACGTGGTCCCCTGCCCGGGCGAGCCCGAGCTGGAGCCAGAGCTGCGGGCGCTCGCCGAAGCCGCGCGGATGGAGCCGGTGGCCACGTGAGCGAGCGCCGGCATCGCGAGCCGCTGCCGCTCGGCGGCGAGGACGGTCTGCCGTTCTCGAAAGGACTGCTGGCGCGAGCGCTGATCGCTACGGGCGTTCCTTCGGAGCGAGCCTACGAGCTCGCCCTCACCGCCGAGGCCGATCTCGTCGCCGCGGGCGGCCGTGCCTCGTCGCTCGACCGCCTCCAGGAGCTCGCGACAGAGATGTGGGGCGACGAAGAAGGCGCTCAGGTGATGCGCCGGTTGCGCCTCTTCCGCAGGCTCGACGATCTTGACCTGCCGATTGTGCTCCTGATCGGCGGCGCCACGGGCACGGGCAAATCGACGGTCGCGACGGAGATCGCCTACAGGCTCGGAATCACGCGCGTGACGTCGACCGACTTCGTCCGCCAGACGATGAGGGCGTTCTTCTCGAAGGACTTCATGCCCGCGATCCACTACTCCAGCTTCGAGGCGGGCGCGTCGCAGGACGAGGACGACGAAGACCGCGTCCTCCACGGCTTCCTGGCGCAGACCCGCAACGTGCTCGTCGGCGCGCGGGCTGCAATCGACCGCGTCATGCAGGAGGGGTGGTCGATGGTGCTCGAAGGCGTCCACCTCGTGCCGGGGATGGTTTCCGCCGAGATCGAGGGCGCGCTCGTGATCCAGTTCGTGCTCGCAATCGAAGACATCGAGGCCCACGCCAGCCATTTCTGGCTCCGCGACACGGTCTCCGGCAGCGCGAGGCCGTTCGAGCGCTACCTCGACTCGCTCGGCGACATCCGCCAGATCCAGGATTACATCGTCACCAGGGCCGAGAAAGCGGGCGTGCCGGTGATCGAGAACGGCAACATCGAGCTCGCGATTGCGCAGGCGATGGAGCTGGTGCTCGAGCGCGCCGAGCGGTTCGAGAAGGTGGGATGACGGAGACGGTCCCGATCAGCCCGACTGGAAGGCCGGCGGTCGACCGCTACTGCCTGTGCGAGAGCTACGCCCGCGCCACCGAGCGAGCCGCGCTCGCCGGTGCGCGCTGGCTCGGCCGCGCCAACCAGGAGGGCGCCGAGCGCGACTCTGCAGAGGCAATGCGCTCGGCGCTCGAGCAGCTGCCGATCGATGGTCAGATCGTGATCGGGGCCGGCGGGGACGAGACGGAGACCCTGGGTCGGGGCCAGCAGGTCGGCGCCGGCGGGGAGCAGGTCGACCTGGCGCTCGACCCGCTCGAGGGCCGCGGGGTCGTCGCCCGGGGTGGCGGGGGAGCGATGTCGATGATCGCGGTCGGCGAGCCGGGCTCGCTGCAGACGCTGCCCGACATGTACATGCGCAAGCTTGCTGTCGGGCCTCTTGCCCGCGCCGCGATCGACCTTCGGAAGCCGGTCGCGGAGAACATCCAGGGCATCGCCGACGCATTCGGACGCAGCGTCAACGATGTGACGACGATCGTCCTCGACCGGCCGCGCCATCACGACCTGATCGAAGAGATTCGGGCCGCCGGCGCCCGCATCAAGCTGATCCAGGACGGCGACGTCACCGCCTCGATCTCGGCGGCGATCCGCGGCACCAACGATCACCTTGCGATCGGAATCGGCGGCACGAGGCAAGCCGTGATGGCCGCCGCCGCGCTGAGGTGCCTCGGGGGCGAGCTTCAGGCCCAGCTGTGGCCGATGACGAGGGGCGAAATCGAGCAGGCGCGCGAGTACGGCCTCGACGAAGTCGAGCAGATCTTCACGACCGATGATCTGGCGCCGGGAGAAGTGATCGTCGCGGCCACAGGTGTCTCGAACGGCGACCTCCTGCGCGGTGTGCGCTTCCTGGCCGACTCGGCGCGGACGCATTCCCTGGTCATGTGCACCCGCTGCAACTGGGTGCGGTTCGTCGACGGAATCCATTTCTTCGCTCGCGAGCGGCGCGAGGAAGTGCGGTTGCTCGGCTAAGCTCGGCCCATGCCCACCAAGGAACAAGTCGTCGACGCGCTCCGTGCGGTCGAGGACCCCGAGCTCGGGATGGACATCGTCGAGTTGGGCCTGGTCTACGACGTCGAGGTCGAGGGGCCCAAGGTGAAGGTGATCCACACCTTGACGTCGATGGGCTGTCCAGTCGGCCCGATGATCCAGGAGAACATCGACGAGATTGCCCGGTCGATGCCCGACGTCGAGGACGTCGAGGTCGAGCTGACCTGGGACCCGCCGTGGTCGCCGGAGAAGATGTCCGAGGACGCCAAGTTCATCCTCGGCTTCGGCTAGGAGGGTTCCGACGACGCCGCGGGATCGC
>Ga0307292_10000081_pt1 | contig 27296 bp, 27 predicted proteins | sample ER_DNA_149_FD_194471 | JGI IMG/M metagenome (GOLD analysis project Ga0307292, IMG submission 194471) | Bulk soil microbial communities from the East River watershed near Crested Butte, Colorado, United States - ER_DNA_149 | ecosystem: Environmental > Terrestrial > Soil > Floodplain | place...
GGGCGAGATCGCTCGAATAGACGGCGTCGAGCTGAAACTTCTCAAGGCGCTCGGCGAGGGCCGCTGCCTGGGCTCGACCACGCGCGGTGAGCGGACGGTCCGCAAAGCCCTGCCACCGCCGGGCGCGGTTCCAGTCCGACTCCCCGTGGCGGGCGAGCAGCAGCGTCGTCACCCGGACATCCTGCCGCTTCGGCGCAGGGGGAAACGTAGGCTTCCGCGGCGCTATGGATCTCGGCCTCCGTGATCGCGTCTGCGTCGTCACCGGCTCGACCGGCGGCATCGGGCTTGCGACGGCCCGGCTGCTGACAAGCGAGGGAGCCCGCGTCGTCGTCGGTGGACGCGATTCCGAGCGCGTCGAGCGCGCACGCCTCGACACCGGCGCCGAGCTGGGGGTCGTGGCCGACCTCTCGGAACCAGGTGCCGCCGAGGAGCTGATCGGCGCAGCCGCGACGGTTGGCGCGGTGGACTGCCTCGTCAACAACGTCGGCGTTGCCTACCAGGCCGGCTTCGATGAGCTGACCGACGCCCAGTGGGACGAGATGTGGCAGGTGAACGTGATGAGCTTCGTGCGGCCGATTCGTGCCGTGCTGCCGTCGATGCGAGAACGTGGGGCTGGCGTGATCGTCAACGTCTCGTCGACCGCGGGCAAGCGGCCCTCGACCGGAATGCCGAATTACTCGGTGACGAAGGCTGCCGTGCTCTCGCTCTCCCGACTCGTCGCCGACCTCTACGCGAAGGACGGCATCCGGTGCAACGCCGTCACGCCCGGGCCGACCGCCACCGGAGCTTGGCTGGACGACGGCGGCCTCGCCGACCAGCAGGCCCGCCGCTCGGGCAAGTCGCGCGAGGAGGTGCTCGCGGCCGTCGGTTCGGGACGACCGCTCGGCCGCCTGGCCGAGCCCGAGGAGATCGCGGCCGTGATCGGCTTTCTCTGCTCCGAGCGCGCGAGCTACGTCACGGGTGCCGCCTGGAGCGCCGACGGCGGCACTGTGCCGATCATCATCTGACCGCGCCGGCGCAGTTCCGGCACGGCCCCGTCACAGACAGGTGACGCCGGCGCGGATAGCGTGACTTCAGGGCGGCTTTTTCGCCCCCCGGAAGGGGTGGACCGAGCGGCCGGAGCGCGGGCGGCCTCGACCGAGCGAGCGGCTAAAGTCGGACCTGGTGCCCGAGCTCGCAGGGAGAGTTGCAGACGCGTTCGAAGCGCGGATCCGGGAGCAGGAAGAGGCCTGGCTCTCGCCGCTTGCGGTGCGCTCGTACGAGACGCGGGGGCGCGCTCAGGCGGACGACGAGTGCCGGTTGCGGACGCCGTTTCAGCGCGACCGTGACCGGATCGTCCATTCGAAGTCGTTCCGCCGACTCAAGCACAAGACGCAGGTCTTCATCGACCCGAGCGGCGACCACTATCGAACGCGGCTCACGCACACGCTCGAGACGACCGGCATCTCTCGTGGTGTCGCTCGGGCCCTGCGGCTGAACGAAGACCTGACCGAGGCGATCGGGCTCGGACACGACCTCGGCCATCCGGCGTTCGGCCACGCCGGCGAGGAGGCGCTCGATGTCGCGTTGCATGAGCGCTTCGGCCTCGGCTTCCGCCACAACGAGCACTCCCTCCGCGTCGTCGACGAGCTCGAGCGCGACGGGCGCGGGCTCAATCTCACTGTGGAGGTCCGCGACGGGATCCTCAACCACACGGGGCAGAACGAGCCCGAGAGCCTCGAGGGCAAAATCGTGCGGCTCGTCGACCGCGTCGCCTACATCAATCACGACATCGACGACGCAGTGCGCGCGGGCGTGCTCACCACCGCCGAGCTTCCTGTTGAGGAGATCGAGCTGCTCGGCCCTAGCGGGCCGCGGCGGATCGACACCCTCGTCCATGACCTCGTCGAGACCTCCGAGCGGGCCGGCGACATTCGTCAGAGCGAGGAGATCGGCGAGGCGATGCTCTCCCTGCGGTCGTTCATGTTCGAGCGTGTCTACCTCGCGGCCGACGCGAAGCCGAACCAGCAGCGCGCGCACGCGATTGTCCGCCGCATCTTCGACCACCTGGTCGACGAAGGCCGGACGCCGCAGGATGCAACCGACTACGTTGCCGGCATGACCGACCGCTTCGCGCTCGCATTTGCGGCGAGACTCGACGGCTGATGGCCCGGATCGCGGACGCCTCGGTCGAAGCGGTCAAGGCAGCAGCCGATGTCGTCGAGGTGGTCTCCGGCCGCACGCCACTGAAGCGCTCCGGCGCCCGATTCACCGGGCTCTGTCCGTTCCACGACGAGCGGACGCCGTCGTTCTCGGTCAGCCCGGAGAAGGGGACGTACTACTGCTTCGGATGCCAGCGCGGGGGCGACGCAATCACCTTCGTCGAGGAGACGGAGGGCGTCGACTTCGTCGGTGCGATCGAATGGCTGGCGCAGCGCTTCAGCATTCCGCTCGAGTACGAGGAGGCATCGCCGGAGCAAGACGCGAAGCGCCGCCGCCGCGAGCGGCTCTACGGGGTCCTCGACGCGGCTGCCTCGTATTACGAGCGCTATCTCTGGGATTCACAGGCGGGCGTCGAGGCGCGGGCCTACCTGGAGAGCCGCGGCCTCGGCGAGGAGGTGTGCCGCGACTACCGGCTTGGCCTCGCCGCAACCGGCTCGACGCTGGTTCGGAAGGCGGAGGAGAAGGGGTTCACGCGGCAAGAGCTCTCCGCCGCAGGACTGACGAACCGGCGCGGCAACGACTACTTCCAGGGTCGACTGCTGTTCCCGATCGCGGATGCCCGCGGGCGAGTCGTCGGCTTCCAGGCTCGTCGCCTGCGGGAGGACGATCCACTGCAGGCCAAGTATGTGAACTCGCCGGAGGGCGAGCTCTTCCGGAAAGGTGACCTCCTCTACGGCCTCGACCGGGCCCGCACCGCGATCGCGCGCGAGGAGCGCGCGCTCATCGTCGAGGGCAACACCGACGTGCTCGCGCTTCGGCAGGCCGGGCTTGGCCCTGTCGTCGCCTCGATGGGGACTGCGCTGACAGAGCGGCAGCTGAAGGAGCTCGGCCGCCTGACGCGGAAGCTGTATCTCTGCTTCGACGCGGACGCCGCCGGCGAGGCCGCAACGCTGCGCGGCATGGACCTGGCCGCGGGCCAGGGGCTGGACGTGCGCGTCGTCGCGCTGCCTCCGGGAACCGATCCGGCGGATGCGGCGGAGGGCTTCGAGCAGCGGCTCGGCAAAGCGGAGAGCTATGTCCTCTATCGGGTCCGACTCGAGCTCGAGCGGGCCCCCGACCGCCAGGAGGCTTTCGTGCGCGCGCGCGAGATCCTGCAGCGGTTCGAGGACTCTCCCGAGCGCCAGGAGGCATTGCGGTTGGTCGCGGACCGGCTCGACCTCCCGCGCGAGACCCAGGCGGGCCTTGCGCCACGGCGCGGCGCAACCCAGGCGGCGCAGGCCGTCTCGCCGAAGCTCCTGCAGGCCGGCGACCGGCTCGAGCGCGATGCGCTCGCCGGAGTTGCCGCGCATATCGAGCTCCGGGAGCTGCTCGCCGAGCTTTCGCCCGAGCACTTCGACGTCGAGCTTCATCGTCGGGCGCGCGAGCACCTCCTCGAGCCGGGCGATGCCGACCGGGAGCTCGTCCAGCTGCTCGCCGAGCTCGACGCCCGCGCTGATGCCGAGGGGATCGACGAGGCGACGACGAAGGAGCTGCTGCTGAACCTGCGCGAGCGTGGCCTCCGCAGGGAGCTCCAGACCGCCGATCTGGAGCGGACGAAAGAGCTTCAGGAAGCGCTCGAACGGCTGCGGACCGCTGCCACGAACCTCGTCTAGTACGCGGCTACAATCTGACCCGGCCGAGCGCCGTTCCCCGGTAGCTCAATTGGCAGAGCATCCGGCTGTTAACCGGAGGGTTGTTGGTTCGAGTCCAACCCGGGGAGCTCTTCACGACCGCACGTAAAACGGGCGTGCGAACCGGAAGGATCAGCGCTACCCTGCTCCGGTGCGTTCGATGATTCTTGTGCGTCTGGCCGTCGTCGCCGTGCCGGTGACCGTTCTCGCGTTGTTGGCCGGTTCCGCTGGGGCCGTCCTTCCGAAGACGCTCTACGGGAAGCCGGGCAAGGTTCAGATCCTCCCTGCCGAGGGCGCCGGCGTCCGCGTCTCCGCGGGCCAAAAGCCGACGATCAAGGTTCCGGCCCACACGATCCGTCGTTCGGTACTCAAGGCGCGCGACTCCCAGAAGATCTGCTCGACCTTCAAGGTTTCGATCCCTGCCACCGCGCCGGCGACGGGTTGGGTCGTCACGGCGACCGGCGGCCCGTTCTGCGGTTGGGTCAAGCCGGGCCGCTACCAGAAGATCGGCGATTGGATCTGGCAGGGCGAGTACGCCAAGGAGTACCACGTGCAGTACGACCTCACCTGGGGGACGAAGAAGAAAAAGAAGCTCGCGGCCGTGACGTACGACCTCAATGCCGAGACCGACTACAAGTGCACGACGTTGAACTGCGTCGTCTCGGCGGACGCAGACAAGGTGCCGTACCTCACGTTCTTCGGCTAGAGAGCGACGCCGCCGCTGCGACTTGTGGCGGCTCATCCGTCGCTGCGACGATTGACCAGATCTTGACTTTCGCCTCGCGGCCGCGAACCTCGAACTCGTCCACGTAGAGCAGGTCGGCGACCTCGCTCTGGAGTGCTTCGCGGGTTGTGTCCGACAGGAACAGCTGATGACGCGTCCCCTTGGTCATGCCCTGCAGGCGCGCGGCGGTATTGGTGGTGTCACCGAGCGCCGTGTACTCCATGCGCTGCTCGGAGCCGACGTTCCCCGAGACGACCGGGCCCGTGTTCAGGCCGATTCCCATCCGGAACGAATGCTCGTGCCCCTGCCCCTGCAGCCATTCGTTGAAGCGCGGGAGCCGCTCGCAGAGCATCTTCCGCGATGACTCGACCGCTCGGTCGGCATGGTCGGCTTGCTCGATCGGGGCGCCGAAGACGGCCATGATCCCGTCGCCCTCGTAGGAGACGAGCGTGCCGCCCTGCTCGTGGATCGCCTCGGTCATCTCGGAGAGGTAGACGTTGATGGCCCTGATCACCTCCGAAGGCGGCTGCGACTCCGAGAAGGACGTGAAGCCGCGCAGGTCGGTGAACATGACCGTGCTCTCCATCGTCACCCCGCCCAGTCGGAGGTCCGAGTCCGTGCGGGCGAGGACGTCGTTGACGACGGCTTCCGGGACGAAGCGCGAGAAGACGTCGCGCACGCGTTCGCGCTCGAAGGCTGCGAAGAGGTAGTAGGCGCCGATCGAGCCGACAGTCGAGAGCACGAGCGCCCCGAACGGATAGACGAACGAGACGACCCAGCCGTGGTTGAAGAGCAACTGCGTGGTGACCAGGAAGCCCGCGGTGGCCGCGAGACCGGCGCCGAGCATCCAGCGGAGCGAGTAGCGGGCGCCGACGAGCGGCGTCAACAGGCCCAGGACGACGATCAAGAGGATGTTCAGCCACCCGGGCACGCTCCGGAGCGGAAAGCCGTGCAGGGCCGTCTCGACCGCGTTCGCCTGCACCTCCGCGCCCGACATGCCGTCGCCGACCGACGTCGAGTGCACGTCCTGGAGCGACGGCGCCGAAGGCCCGACGATGACGATCTTGTCCTGGAAGGTGCCGGGCCGGAACTTGCCGGCGAGGACGCGGGAGAAGGACACATGCCTGATCGTCCCCGGAGGCCCGACGAAGTCGATCCAGTTGAACTTGCGGTGGCCGAAGCCGTCCGGAGTGATCGTCTTTCCCGTCTCGCGCTCGGCGGTGACGAGGGAGAAGCTCTTCAGCTTGTCGACCTTGTAGGCGACGCGGCGGATGATGCCGCCGGAGTCCTGAGGAAAGTTTCCGTTGCCGACCCGGGCATGCACCTGCCTGACGACGTCGTCGCCACCAAAGACGTCGGAGTGCCCCTTGGCGTCCACCTCTGTCGTCGCCAGGACGACCTTGCCGCACTTCGAAACCGAGTCGATCAGCCGGTTGTCCTCCGCGATCGTCGTCTGCTCGGTGAACTGGATGTCGTAGGCGATCACCTTCGCACCGTCCTTGCAGAGCCGGTCGATCACACCTGCGAAGAGCGAGCGCGGGAACGGGTAACGGATGTTCTGCCGGCCCTGGTTGTTGAAGTCGCTGAAGGTGGTGGCGTCGATCTGCACGACCGCCAGATCCTTCGGTGTTCCCTGCGAGCCCCGAACCGAGAAGCGGGTGTCGACGGTGTTCAGCTCCAACTGCTTGAAGACATTCGTCCCGTACGCGAGCAGTGCGATGCCGGTCAGCGCCAGCCCGACCCCGAGGAAAATCGACGCGCGTAACCTGCGCCTGACGCCGCTTCGCCGCATAGAGAAAACTTCTACGTCGAAGCGGGCCGCGTTACAAGTTCGTGCGGTTCCGCGCCGGCAGGCGCGGGAAGCCCCAGGCGAACACGGCGACGCTGAGGATGATCATCGCGAGGCCGAGAAAAGCGGCCATCAGGCGCGCTCGCAGGAGCAGACCGCTTCGCCCAGGTCGCGGCGCTCGTATGGCCGCCCGCAACGGCTGCATGTGGCCGGGAGGATCTGAGCCCGCACAAGCAGGGCGCGCATCATCGCCGCCCAGAGGACGAAGTAGGGGATCGCGAGCGCGGGGTCCTTCATCGGACCCCAGGTATCGGGTTTCGGCGAACGGTTCTTTAGCTTCGGAAACCCCGTCGGTAGACTGATTCCCCAGTGAGTTGGCTGTCGATCGCGCTCCTCGCGTGCGCGGTCCTCGCCGTCGTCGGCGCCGAGTGGCCGCGCCTCAGCCGGAACTTCGGCTTCGAAGCACGGCGCCGTCGTGACCGCGACCGGCGCAAGTCGCAGCTGAAGCTCTTGCGGACGGACGACGAGCTCGACGAGAGCGATGAGTTCGCAGCCAGCGTGCAGCGCGACCTCTCGCAGCTGCCGACGATCGACGAGCGCGACCGCCGCTAGCGGATCACGAAGGTGGTGCTGAGCCTGCGCGTGTTGGGCAGGATCGCCCCCGAGTTCTCCATGTTCTTCGCCTCCTGGTAGTCGGAGGCGCGGATGGTGAGCCGGTGCCGGCCTCTCGTCAGCGCCGCCGTGCCGATCGTGATGCGGCCCTTCCGGAAGCGAACGCGGACGGCGTTGCCATCGATGGAGGCGTGCAGCGAGCCGGGATCGACGCCAGCGCCGCCGTCGGTGGCGCGCACGCGCACGAGCCCGCCCGCCCGCACACGCGCCGTCAGCAGTCGTAGCCGCGGCGGCGTCGTGTCGCCGATCCAGAAGCGGAACGTGAACCGGCCCGAGGCGCGGCGGCTGGGCGTATCGAAGACGATGTCGTACGAGCCGGCATCCGGTCGGATCGCCCCGGCGACGAGTGCGAACCGGTCGAGTGTGGAGAGATAAGGATTGAGGTTCAGCGGCAGCCCGGCGTAGCCGGTGAGCCGGTTCTCGTCACCGGCGCGCACTACGCGCGGCTGCACGAGGACTCCGCGGGCTCGTGAGAGCACGACGACTCCGAAGTTCGCGGCCGGCTGGCCGAGATTGATCCTGAAGACCTGTTCGGGCCCACGGAGACACGGCGGAATCCCGAGTGGGGCGGGGTTGGTTGGATAGCGGTAGCAGCCGACCCGCGAGGCGCGGCCGGCGGTGTTGCCCCGGTAGATTCCCGATCTCCGCAGGCTCGTATGGCGGTCGGCAGCGAGCTTCGGAGCCGTGACGCGGAGCCAGAACGGGATCCGGCGCGTCGTGACACCTCGCGAGAGGACGACGAAGCCGGTGGTGTCGGCCTGCCGGGCGCCGGGTGCCACGGCAACCTGGAGCGCGATCGTGCCTGGCACCGCCACGGTGGCGGGGGCGGAAACGGTGGTGCCGGCCCCCTTCGCAGCCGTCTGTATCGCGACGGTCCACGGACCGAAGCCGCCGCCCGCATCGGTGAGCGCGATCTGTGCCGCGACCGTCTCGCCCGGATGAAGAAAGCGGAACGAGATGGCGTTCGGCGATGCGAACACGAGCGGTGTGTCGGCCGCCGCCAAATCGATCAGGCCGCCGCCTTCGCGAGTCGGCAGGACTTCCTTCGTGTGCCTGGAGTCCGTCCAGACTGGCCGCCCGGTCAGGGTCAGAGCCGACTTCACCTGCGCGGGTGTCCAGGCCGGGTGACGCTGGAGCAGGAGCGCCGCTCCGCCGGCGACATGGGGCGCCGCCATGCTCGTGCCGCTGAAGGAGTCCCACCCGCTCGGAACCGAGGAGTAGATGTTGACGCCAGGGGCGCTGACGTCCGGTTTGAAGCCGAGGTCGATTCCGCTCGGGCCGGCCCCGGAGAAGTCTGCGATCACGTCGTCCTTGGTCACCGCGGCGGCGGTGATTGCCTTCGGCGCGTCGCCTGGAGAGGAGATCGAGCCGTAGCCGAAGTCGTCGAAGTCGTTGCCGGCCGCGATCACCGGTACCACGCCGGCGTCGGCCGCGGCGTCGATCGCCTTGACGACGAGATCCCGGTCCAGGTCGACTTCGGGCTCACCGAGCGAGAGGTTGATCACGTTCATCCCGTCCGCGACGGCCGAGTCGATCCCCTTGACGATCTCCGGCGAGTTCCCATCCAGGCCGACGCCGGGTGTCGGCACGGTCAGGACCTTGTAGTTACCGATGTATGCGCGCGGCGCCACGCCGGAGACGGGCCTGCCGCTGCGCTGGGTCGCTGCGTAGTCACCGGCGGCGATTCCGGCCACGTGCGTGGCGTGCTCGGACTGGAGCGGGTCGAACGGCCGCGAGGCGTACTTCCAGGAGGCTCCGGGGGGCGGAAACGCCCGCGCGACGATCACCTTTGCGGTCGTGAAGCCCGTGTTGCCCTTGGGAAAGCCGGCCGGCATCGTGAAGCCGGCGGGGCTGAAGAAGCGATGGGCCTGGTCGACCCCGTCGTCGATGATCCCGATCTTGATCCCCTGGCCCGCGGTCGCGAAGGTCGGGCCCCAGAGCTTCGGCGCGTTGATCAGCGGCACGCTCTGGTCGAGCAGCGAGCGGTACTGGACGCTCCGGTAGACGCGCGCGACGCCCGGCATCGCCGCGAGCTGTCCGATCGTGGCGCGAGGCACGACGACCGCCAGACCGTTCAGGACGTAGCTGTAGCGCCAGCGGACCTTGGCGGAGGGGATCTCGGCCGCGATCCGGCTCCTGAGCGCTGCCTGGTCGGCCGCGAGCGCCCTGCGATCGCCGACGCTGCGCCCTTCGGCCAGCGGCGGGCGCTTCAATTCGACGACGACCTCGGTGCGCGGGCCGGACGCGAGCGGGCGCGCCTCGACACCGGCGCCACCAAGCGCGCCGACGACCACGACCGCCGCAAGAAGAGCAAGACCCCGCAAGGAGAGGAAAGCGTAGCCGCGGCTACAATTCGCCACCGCGCGGATGTGGCGGAATTGGTAGACGCGCACGGTTCAGGTCCGTGTGGGGGAAACCCCGTGGAGGTTCAAGTCCTCTCATCCGCATAGAGCCTCCTAACGGGGGCTTTTCAATTGGACGCTGAGACTTGGTTCACAGTTAGTCCGCGAACCTCGTCCACGGCCTCTAATCCGCATAAGAGAGGCCGGGGTTGCCGGCCTCTCTTATGGACGGTGATGGGCTTGCCTACGAGGGGGCGTTCGGCTCGTGGTCGCCGATGTGGTTGGCCGGAACCTGCTCGGCCTGCTGCAGCGAGTACGAGCGGGGGGCCCGCACGCGGATCGAGATCCGGTCGCCGACCTTCAGCTGGCTTGGCGAGATCACGGTCGGGACGCCGCCCTGCCAGAGGATGAAGATCGTCCGCTTGCCGTAGCTGAACGACTCATCCAGTGGCTGGCCGAGCATCTTGCGCAGACCGAGCCAGTTGCCGCTCTGGACGTGGATGGACACCTTGCCGTTGGCCGCCGGCGCGTTGAGGCTCCCGATCAAGAGCCACAGGGGCTTGGCGGCGTGACCCGGGGTCGGGCCGCGGTCGGCCACGCGGTACGCCTGCGTGGATTCGATCTGGGCGAGCGATGCGTCGCGCGGGGCACGCACCTGGACGCTGACGACGTCGTCCGCGACGAGGTTCGCCTCGGGGACGACCGTCGGCACGCCGTGCGACCAGCGCAGGAACTGCGTCCCTGAGCCGACCGAAAACGACTGCTCGTCGTTATGGCCGACGAGCTTCTTGAGTGCGAGCTTGTTGCCGCCGTTGACGTCGACGTAGAGCGATGGTGAGTTGCCGGCGTCGGCGAGCAGCCTGCCGTTGAAGATGTACGTCTGCTGGCCACCGCGGGCGGCGAGCGAGCTCGAGGCGCCCACCGCGAGCAGAGCGAATGCGGCGAGTGCGACGTACATGAGGCGCCTTCTCATCTCATGACCTCCTGGTTTGCAGAGCAGGGGAAGACGCTCGGATCGTTTCCGGGCCGGGTCAGGCGACGATTCGGCGGCGGTAAGCGCCGCGTAAAACGGCCCGGCTACGAAGGTAAAGCTTCGAGCACGTCAGCCGCGTGTGTTTCCGGCTTGACGCGCCGCATCCTCTTCGCGACGTTGCCGTCCACGTCGATCACGAAGGTGGAGCGCTCGATCCCCATCGACTTCTTGCCGTACATGTTCCGCTCCTTCCAGACGCCGTACTCCTCGGCGACCTGGTGCTCCGGATCCGCCAGCAGGGTAAAGGGGAGCGAGTACTTCTCCTTGAACTTGACGTGCGACGCCTCGTCGTCGGGACTGACCCCGAGTACGACGGCGCCGCGCTCGCGGAAGTCGGCGTAGACGTCGCGGATGCCGCACGCCTGAGCCGTGCAGCCGGGCGTGTCGTCCTTGGGATAGAAGTAGAGGACGACGGGCTTGCCGCGGAGCGATGAGAGCCGGACCTGCTCGCCGGTGTCACTCGTCAGCTCGAAATCGGGTGCCCGCTTGCCCTCCTCGACCATCGCAGCGATCCTACCGAGAGCCGATGGGACGCCGATGGAACGACCTGAACGGGACCGTGCGCGGTTTCATCCTCATCTTCCTGATCGCGGCGGTGATCTTCATCCTCAATCTCGAGGGCACGCTCGTCTCGCTGTCGCTCATCCTTCGGATCGTCTTCTTCATCGCGATCGCCGTCGTCGTCTACATGTTCTGGCGGGATCGCATGCGGCACGAGATCGAGACATGGTCGGACCGCTCGCGCCGGGTCTTCTACGGCAGTGCGCTGCTGATCATCGTCGACTTTGCGGCCTACCTCTGGCCCGGCCGTCACACCGTCGGGCTCGACGCCTTCGCGTTCATCGCCGTCCTGATCCTGTCCGGGTACGCGATGTGGCGCGTCTGGCAGGCCGAGCGGACCTTCGGGTACTAAGATCCAGCCATGCCGATCTGGGCCAGAATCAAAGGCATGCTGGGCGGAAACCCGGAGGCCGAAGCATCACTCCGAGAGGAGTACGGGGGCGAGGACTCCGGCGAGGCCGACGAGCACTTCCTGATGGATTCGCCGGGCACCCAAGGTGGGCTTGCCGCGCAGGATGCAGCGGATGTCGTGGAAGCCGACTTCGATGACATGAAGCCGCCGCGCGACCCGAGCCCTTAGGAGGGTTTGGCGAAATAAAGTCTGTGCCCCCGGCGTGCGTTGTTCCGCCAAACCCTCTTAGGCCTCGACGCGGGAGGCTGATCCGTCGAGCGAGGCCAGCGCCTCGCGGATCGTGATGTGCTTGCCGACGAAGATGGGGGTGTCGCGTTCCGTGTAGCGCGAAGCCTCGCTGTCGCGCAGTCGCAGCATCAGATGCATGAAGTCGGCGGGCTCGTCGCACTCGAAGGCGGTCATGAACTCCTGGTCGTCGATCCCGAACGAGTAGGACGTGTGGTTGTGGATCGTCGGGAACTCCTCGCGGCCGATGCGAATGTGCTCGTCCATGGCCCGTCGGCGGTCCTCCTCCGAAAGGGCGTACCAGGGCCGCACCTTGACGAAGGGATAGACGACGAGGTAGGGGGATTCCTTGGGAACGAGCTTGCGCGGCTTGCGCGCCGACGTGTACTCGGAGGCCTTCGTCGTCGCGAGGTAGGAGTAGGGAGTCTCGAGCCAGCCTGCGAGCGGCGTCCCGTTCAGGGCGGCGCCCAGCTCGCCGAGGTCCTCGTAGCGCTCGGTGATCTTCCAGAGGAAGAAGTCGCAATCGGGGCGGACGCCCGTCACCGAGTAAGCCCGCAGGGCGTCCATCCGTCCGGACCAGTCCTCGACCACCTCGGCAAAGGCGTCCTTGCCCGCGGCGCGCTCGTCGATCGGCAGCCGGCGCCAGGCGGGATCGACCCGGTAGAAGCTGTACCCGACGTACTGGCCGCTCACGCGGCAGATGCTAGTGCTAGCGGTGTCGCCTACGAGGCTTGTGCCGTCGCTTCTTCACCTTCGGCTTTGCCTTCGGCTTGGCCTTCGGGCACGTGAGCGTGCCGGCCTCCGCCGCCTGGGCGACCGTCTTCACCTGCGCCAGATCGGACTTCGGCGTGTCGTCGGCGTAGAAGAGCCCCGACTGCCAGCGGTCGAGGTCGGGCTCGTCGCTGACGTGGAAGAAGAGCATGCCGGCGACGGTGGGCTGACAGTACGCCAGCTTGACCGCCCGCGTGTAGTAGGCGCCTTGCATCGATTCCGAGACGGCATCGCCCGCGGTCGGAACACCGAGATTGGTGTAGACCCCGAGCTTGTCGGTCGGGATCTGCGTCTGGACGCCGTACTCGCCGTAGAGGATCGGCAGCTTGGCGCCGCGCTGGGCGGTGCCCGCGAAGGCGTCGCGGAGGAGTTTGACCAGCTTCGGGTAGTCGGCGATCGAGATGCTCGTCGACTTGGGGTGCAGCGCCGTCGGCGGGGTCTTGGAGCTCTCGCCGTATGGATGGATCGCGAGCATGTCCATGATCGGGAGGGTGCGGCGGCTCTTGCGGTAGGCCGCGCCGAGGTCACGGAGGAAGGTGGTCGGCGAATGGGTCTGGCGGACCGAGCTCGCACGATCGGCGCCGCGGGGCGAGATCGCGCCGCCAATGACGTTGATCTGCGGCGAGACGGCCTTGAGGGCGTCGTACGACTGGGCGAGGAGTGCCTCGTACGCCGGCGCTGCCAGGTCGCGGCCTCGCTTGTCGAACTGGGGCATCCAGAACATGTTCAGGTTCGGCTCGTTGCCGACGATGAAGTCGCGCACGTACGGCAGCGACTGCGCCAGCGATGCGACGTACTGGGCGAACTGCGCCCGGTCGGCCGGGCTCACCGGGGTCTGGCGGCTGAAGCCCGTGTTGACCGCGACGATGAGCCTGACGGCATCGAGTTGAGCGGCAAGCGCGCTTGCCTGGAAAGAAGCGAGCTCGTCGACGGTCGGCGCGGTCTTGCCGCGATTCCAGTCCGCACGAACCTCGATCACGGTGAGGCCGGCTAGGACGGCCAGGTCCATCCGCGCCTTGGCGACGACGTTGTCGGGGATTAGGCTGGCCGACTCCGAGGCGCCGACGGGAAGGCTGCGCGTACCGGCCCGTGCGGGGACGGCTGTGGCGAAGACGAAAACGGCGCCGAGAACGGCGATTGTCCGGATGGGCGGCATCCTGTCCGGGTCATCGGCGCGCCCGCGGGGCGCCAACACCCTCGACGGGGCTACTCCTTTCGGACGAACTTGCCCCCGGCGCAGCGGGACAGACTGGCGGCACGGGCGGCCGCGGCCGACACCCGAAACGGCTTCAGGCTGGGCTTGGGCTGCTGGTCGGCGTAGTAGAGGCCGGACTGCCAGCCGGCCAGGTCGGCCTCGTCGAACGTATGGAAGATGAAGAGGCCCTTGACCGTCGGCTGACAGGCGGCGAGCGCCAGTGCCTGGTCGTAGTATCGCGCCTGAGTCTTGGGGTCGACCGCGTCCGCGAAGCCGGGAGAGTTGAGGTCCTCGTAGGCGTGGCGGTGGGCGGCCGGGACCCGCGTCTGTACTCCGAACTCCGTGTAGTAGACGGGCAAGCCGCGGCCCCGTTGGGGCGTGCCCGCGAAAGACTGGGTCAGCAGCGCCGCGAGCTTCGGATAGTCAGCGATGGTGATCGTCGTCGATGCCGCATGCCTGTCGGTCGGCGGGAGCTTCGAGGTGCGCATGTACGGATGGATCGAGAAGGCGTCCATGATCGGCTTGGAGCGCCCGCTGGCCTTGTAGAAAGCGCCGAGATCCTTGATGAAACGCGTCGGCGAATGGGTGTCGCGCTTCGTTCCAGGTCGATCCGATCCGCGCGGCGCCAAAGCCCCGCCGATCACGCGAATCCGGGGCGAAACAGCCTTGAGCGCGTCGTAAGTCCTGGCCAGCAGGTTGAAGTAGCCCTTGGCCGCGGCATCGCTGCCCCCGGGGCCGAATTGAGGCAGCCAAAAGGTGTTCAGGTTCGGCTCGTTGCCGACGACGATGTCCCGCACTTGCGGGAATGCGCGGGCGAGCGCCGCCGTGTAGGCGGCGAACTGGCTCCGAGCCGCCGGTGTCCTCGGCGTTTGTCCGCTGAGGCCGTGCCAGACGAAGACGAAGACGCGCATGCCCTGGGCGCCGGCCGCCTTGACGACGTTGCCGAGGGCGAGCCTCTCCTGCGCCGCCGGTGCCCGTGCCCCGGGCGTCCACATGCTCGAGACCATGACACCGTCGAACCCGGCGTCATGCGAGAGCTTCGTCAACGCGGCTGCCGTGGCCGGGTCGGCCTGCTTGAGCGCGTCGTCGACGGTGGCCACGAGCAGCCTGTGTCCGAGGCGCGTCTCGCGCGGGCGGGGGATCACGCTGGCGCGCGTCGTGGTTCCGGTCGTGCTGGTCGTCGAAGTGGTGGTTGCGCTCGGCGAAGTGGAACCGGCGCCTGTCGTGGTTGAACCCGTGGACGTGCTCCCGCCTCGTTCCACTCGGGTCTCCACGGTCGTGCTCCCGCCTCGTTCCACTCGGGTCTCCACGGTCGTGCTCGCCCCGCCGCCGAGCGTGAAACCGATCGCGACCCCGGCCACCGCAGCGGCCCCTGCGAGCGCGAGGACGGGGCCCTTCCACTTCACGGGCGGCGAGACTAACTGCAACTAGGCTTGCTGCCGGTGAAAGAACGGCTCGAAGAGCAGCTGAAACGGCTCCCGGCGAAGCCCGGGGTCTACATCTTCCGCGACGAACGCAGTCAGGTCCTCTACGTGGGCAAGGCCAAGTCGCTGCGGCCGCGCGTGCGCAGCTACTTCCAGGCCTCGGCGGACGTGCGCCATGCAATCGCGCAGCTGCCCGAGCGGGTCGCCGACATCGAGGTGATCGTCACCGGCAGCGAGGTCGAGGCGCTGCACCTGGAGCAGAACCTGGTCAAACGGCATCGCCCGCCCTTCAACGTGCGCCTGCGCGACGACAAGTCGTTCCCGTACATCGCGGTCACGGTCGAGGACGACTTCCCGCGCGTCATGTTCACGCGCGAGCGCCACCGCCGCGGGGTCACCTACTTCGGCCCGTACGCCAACGCGAAGAAGGTTCGAGAGACACTGGACGTGCTCAACCGGGTGTTCCAGTACCGCCCCTGCGAAGGACCGAAGCCGGGGCGTCACTCCGGGATTCCGTGCCTCGATTACCACATCGAGCGCTGTCACGCCCCGTGCGTGGACTACATCTCCAAGGAGGCCTACGCCGAGATCATCGACGGGGTCGTCAACTTTCTCTCCGGCGACACGCGCACGATCGAGCGCGAGCTCCAGGAGAAGATGCACGGTGCCGCAGAGGCCGAGCGCTTCGAGGAAGCGGCGCGTTACCGGAACCGGCTCTTCGCGATTCGTCGTCTGACCGAGCGGCAGGGAGTCGAGAAGCGAAGCGGCGACGTCGACGTGCTGGGCCTGGCGGTCGACGGCGACAAGGCGGCGGTCCAGATCTTCCCGCTCCGCGGCGGCAAGATGATCGACCGCTACGGCTTTCACCTCGAGAACGTCGAGGGGCAGGACGTCGCCGAGCTGCTCGAGACCTTCGCGGTCGAGTACTACGGCTCGGCGCCGTCGGTGCCGCCGCAAATCGTCGTCCCGCGCGGTGCCGGGGATCTTTCGGCGCTCGAGGAGTTTCTCAGCGAGCGCCGAGGGTCGCGGGTCGAGGTGCGGGCCGCCGAGCGAGGCGAGAAGCGGCGCCTGCAGGAACTGGCTGCGCAGAACGCTCAGTTGGCGCTCGATTCCGAGAGTTACCAGACCGAGCAGAAGCGACTTCGGCGGGTCGAGGCGCTCGAGGAGCTGCGGGAGGCGCTCAACCTCGAGAGCCTCCCGATCAGGATCGAGTGCTTTGACATCTCGAACATCCAGGGGTCCGAGGTCGTCGGCTCGATGGTCGTCTTCCAGGACGCGATCGCGAAGAAGGTGCACTACCGCAAGTTCGCCGTGCGCGACCTCGACGGGCAGGACGACTTCGCCGCGATGGCGCAGGTGATCGAGCGGCGGTTTGCGCGGATGCGCGATCCGGCGGACGAGGAATACGACGAGGGGTTCTCGGCGGTTCCGAACCTCGTCGTGATCGACGGTGGCAAGGGGCAGCTCTCGGCGGCCCTCGCCGCGATGCAGCGGTTCGACCTGCCACGGGTCGCGGTGATCGCTCTGGCGAAGCGTGTCGAGGAAGTCTTCCTTCCGGGCAGGCCGGAGCCGGTCCTGCTCGACCGGCACTCGCCAGGCCTGCAGCTTTTGCAGCGGATCCGGGACGAGGCGCATCGCTTCGCGGTCGGCTTCCACCGCCAGCGCCGCGACGCCCGCGCGCGCGAGTCGATCTTCGACACCCTCGAGGGTGTCGGCCCGGCGCGCAGGCGCGCGCTCCTACGCCACTTCGGCTCGGCCGAACGGGTGCTGGCTGCCTCCCAGGAGGAGCTCGAGGGCGTGCCAGGCGTCCCCGCCAAGACCGCCAGGTCGATCTACGCGCAGCTTCACAAGGCCGGCCGCGCCTAGGAGGTCTTCGGGTTTTTTGCGACGGCGTCGCGATCCGCCTCGACGTGCTGCCGCCAGTGCAGTGTCCGCAACATCACCAGGATCGCGGCGAAACCGAGCAGAGCGTTGAAGATGATCAGCGTCACGCGCATGCCGACGCTGAAGCTGAGCAGCACCGTCTTCGCCGCCTTGCCGGCGAAGGTGTAGAGCAGCAGCGCCTGCTCCGTCCCGATCCCGGAAGGGCTGATTGGGAACAGCACCGCCAGGCTCTGCGTCACCTGGACGAGGATCGCGTTGTGAATCGTCGCCGGGACGTGAAAGGCGCGCAGGAAGAAATAGATCGCGGTCAGCCGCAGGCACCAGTCGCCGACCTGCCAGATCGCGACGTGGCGCAGGTACGACCGGAAGTCCGAGAAGACGGCGAATCCGCGTGCGATGCGGCGCCGGAAGCCGATCAGCTGTTCGGCGAACCACAGCAGGAGCAGCAGGATGACGAGCAGGATCAGGCCGATCGCGATCAGCGTGCCGCGGATGTGGGCGAAGAACCAGTGGAAGTCGAAGGCGTCGAGCTTCGCGAGCACCGAGCTTCCGGGTAGCTCTCCCGAGGCGAGGGCGTAGACGATGAAGCAGAGGGCTGCTACTGAGTCGAAGAGCGTCAGCGCGACGAGGCTCGCCGCGAGCGTCGCATAGCTCGACCCATCGACCCGCCGCTTGACGATGAACAGGCCGACCGCGTCGCCTCCACGTGCCGGCACGATCGCGTTGACGCCCACCCGTGCGAGCGTCGCGCCCCAGATCGACCGCCAGGGCACCAGGGTCTCCGGGTACGAGGCTTTGATGATGTTGCGCCACGCCCGGCTGACGCAGCCGATCTTGACGAACTGGCAGAAGAGCGCGACCCCGAGCGCCGTCCAGCCGACGTCGGCCAGATGCTCGAAGAAGACGCCGATGTCGTGGAGAACCCCGTCCACGACAGAACGCCGGTGCGGCTAGGGCCGGTCGGGCGGTCCGGGGCCGTCCCGGCTCGCGCCGTCCTCGGCCATGTACGGGTAGCGGTAGTCCTTGGGCGGCACGAATGTCTCCTTGATCGTGCGCGGCGAGACCCAGCGGATCAGGTTCCACATCGAGCCCGCCTTGTCGTTCGTGCCCGAGGCGCGCGCGCCGCCGAAAGGCTGCTGGCCGACGACCGCGCCGGTCGGCTTGTCGTTGACGTAGAAGTTGCCGGCCGCGTATTCGAGCTTGTCCTGTGCGTCCTCGATCGCGCTGCGATCACGGGCGAAGACGGCGCCGGTCAGGCCATACGGCGCGCCGCGGTCGACGAGATCGAGCGTGTCCTCCCACTTCTTCTCGGGGTAGACGTACGCGGTGACGACGGGCCCGAAGAGCTCCTCCCGCATCGTCCGGAACTCGGGATCCTGGGTCTCGATCACCGTCGGCTCGACGAAGAACCCCTCGTCGTCGTCGATGCCGCCGCCGACCAGGATGTCCGCCTTCTGCGCGCGCTTCGCCTCGTCGATCGCCTCGCGCTGAGTCTTCAGGGAGCTCGCGTCGATGACGGCGCCCATGAAGTTCGAGAAGTCGCTGACGTCGCCCACCTTCAGCGACTTGACTTCGTCGGCTAGGCGCTCGCGCAGCTCGGGCCACAGGTTCGACGGTGCATACACCCGCGAGGCGGCCGAACACTTCTGGCCCTGGTATTCGAAGGAGCCGCGCACGATCGCCGTCGCAACAGCGTCCACGTCGGCGGACGGGTGGGCGACGATGAAGTCCTTGCCGCCGGTTTCGCCGACGATCCTCGGATAGTTGCGGTAGTCGCCGACGTTGGAGCCGACCGTGTGCCACATCGAGTTGAAGACGGCGGTCGAGCCGGTGAAGTGGATCCCGGCCAGCTCGGGGCTTGCGAGCGCGGCATCGCCGATCTTGGCGCCCGGGCCGTAGACCAGGTTGATGACACCGTCGGGCAGGCCGGCCTCTTGGAGGAGCCGCATGATGAAGTACGCCGAGAACGCGGCGGTCGACGCCGGCTTCCAGACGACGGTGTTTCCCATCAGCGCGGGAGCGGCGGGCAGGTTGCCGCCGATCGCGGTGAAGTTGAAGGGGGTGACGGCGAAGACGAAGCCCTCGAGCGGCCGGTACTCCAGACGGTTCCACGTGCCCGGGGACGAGTTCGGCTGCTCCTGGTAGATGCGGGTCATGAACTCGACGTTGAAGCGCCAGAAGTCGGTCAGCTCGCAGGCAGCGTCGATCTCCGCCTGGTGAGCCGTCTTCGACTGGCCGAGCATCGTCGCGGCGTTGAGGGTCGACCGCCAGGGCCCTGCGAGCAGCTCGGCGGCGCGAAGAAAGACGGCGGCGCGCTCCTCCCACGGGAGGCGCGCCCAGTCGTGCCGGGCCTCCCGCGCCGCGGCGATCGCCTGGTCGACCTCGGCCGGGCCGCCGGAATGGACGTCGGCGAGGATGTGGCTCTTGCGGTGCGGCATGACGGCCTCGAACGTCTCCTTCGGCTTGACGTCCTTGCCGCCGATCACGAGTGGGATCTCGATCCGGTCGCGCTCGAGCTCGCGCAGCCGCTGCTGCAGCTCCGCGCGCTCCGGCGAGCCGGGCGCGTAGTCCTTGACGGGCTCGTTCTGCGGGCGGGGGGGAAGCGCGATTCCGGCTCGGCTCATTGGCCTTTTGATTCTAGGGGAGTACGATCCGGCTGCCGCCCACGCCCATACAGCCAGCTCAAGGAGGTAGGTAGGTATGAAACTGAAAGTGGCGGGGGTCGGGCTCGTGCTCGCCCTCGCGGGAGTCGCGGCGGCGATCGCACTCGGCGCTGCCGGCGGCGGGATCTCCGTCGCTCCGAAGGATGCCGCGGGTGTGATCACGATCTCCGGCATCGACGGAGGCGATCCCGGGAGCCCGACGATCGACGTGCTCGCGTTCTCCTGGGGCGCTTCGAACACATTCACCGGATCGCACGGCGGTGGGGGCGGGGCCGGGAAGGCCAACTTCCAGGACCTGTCGGTCACGAAGCTGATCGACAAGGCGTCGCCTCTGCTGGCCAAAGCGTGCGCCACCGGACAGCACATCCAGACGGTGATCCTGAACGTCAACCGACCGGGCGGGCCGAAAGGCGCGCCGTACATGCAGTACAAGCTGGATGACGTGTTCGTCACCTCGGTCAGCCACGGCGGCTCAGGGGACAATAAGCCGACGGAGAACGTCTCCTTCGCCTACGGGAGCATCAAGCAGACCTACACGACGGCGGACGGCAGCGAAACCTCGTTCAACTTTAACCTGGACGACAACCGCGTCGGGTGATCCAACGGCGGCCCGCGCCCACCCCGGGCGCGGGGCCGCTAGATTCGGCGCGTGGCACCGCGTCGCGTCGCATACGAGGCGGAAGGATGGGGCGTCGGCGAGCTCTGGCTCGAGGGCGAAACGTTGTTGTGGCATGAGCTGCCTGTAGAGACTGGCACCGGTGCCAGTCTCATAAGCGGTCTCGCCACACGCCTGCGCTCGTACTTCGAAGGCTCGCGGGACTCCTTTGCCGACGTCGAGCTCGACCTCGAGGGCGCAACGTCTTTCCAGCTCGCGGTCGTCGAGGCCCTCCGCGCCGTCCCGTGGGGCGAGGTCGTCACTTACGGCGAGCTCGCCGCCCTCGCGGGCCATCCGAACGCCCAGCGGGCGGCCGGTTCCGTCTGCGCGCAAAACCGCTTTCCCCTGGTCGTTCCCTGCCACAGAGTCGTCTCGATGAGCGGGATCGGCCGTTACGGCGCGAGCGGGGTCGAGTACAAGCGCCGCCTGCTGGAGCTCGAGCATGTCTTTTTCTGACGAGGTCCGGAACGAGCTCGCCGCGATCGCGCCGGAGCGGGAGTGCGACCGCCGGGCGGAGCTCTCGGCGCTCTTTCACGCCGCCGGCCGGTGGCACATGCAGGCGAGCGAGGTGTCCCTGCATCTGGACGTGGCCAGCTCGGCGGTTGCGCGGCGGGCTTTCAGCCTGCTCCGCTCCTTCGGCGTCGGTTCCGAGATCCGGACATACAGGCGTCGTGCGTTCGACCGGGCGACGCGGTACCAGCTTCACGTCGCCGGCAAGGGGCGGGCGCTCACCGTGCTCAAGGACTGCGGCGTGCTGGGTGCCCGGTCGCAGCCGGTCACTCGGCCGCCGAAGCGGATAGTCGGCCGCGGCTGTTGTCGCGGCGCCTACCTACGGGGCGCGCTGCTCGCGGCCGGCTCGGTCTCGCCGCCGCCGTCGCCGCACCTCGAGCTGAGAACCGAGACAAGGGAAGCGGCGGCGTTCGTGGCCGACGCCGTCGCTCACGAGGATGTGACGCTGACGGTGCTGGAGCGCCGGGATCACGCCGTCGCCTACGCCAAGGGCCTGGACCGGATCGCCGAGGCGCTCGCGCTGGCCGGCGCTAGCGACGCCGCGCTCGCGCTCGACGAGGGAGCGGTTGTGGGGGAAACGAAGGCACGGGCGAACCGGCTCACGAACGCAGACCAGGCGAACCTCGTCCGCACGAGCAGAGCGGCCCACGCGCAGCTCGAGGCCGTACGGGCGCTGCAGCGCGCCCAACGACTGGACGAGCTCTCACCGCGGCTGCGGGAAATCGCCGACTTGCGTCTGCGCTTTCCGGCGCTTTCCCTCCGGGAACTGGCGCTCAAGTGCCGCCCGCCCGCCTCGAAAGCGACGGTTCACCGTCGTTTGCAACTGGTGATTAGGCTTGCCGAAACCTAGACAGGAACACACCCTCGTATGCCTTTCGGGGCAGTTGAAACGACCCTGCCCCATTAGTTAATACTTCCATGAGGCGGGTTCGCGCTCGTCCGGTGATGGATTCAGACCCCGTCCGTCGCCAAGGTCCGGAGCGCGACAATCGCGGAGGGGGAGGTCGTCCTCGGAGCTTCCCCTCCGGCCCGCCCGTTCACCGCTTGAAGTCCGGCTTCGGCTCCGCCGAAGCCATGACGACTTCAAGCGGTTCACCTGCACGGTTGAAGCATCCCAACCGAGCCGAGCAAAGCCCGGCTCGGTGCTAGACGTTAGATTCCTTTGCGGACAAGGAACTAAGGAGCGAGATGGCCAAGGCAAAAGTGGGGATCAACGGGTTTGGGCGGATTGGACGGAACTTTTTTCGCGCTCATCTGGAGCGAAAGGGTGACTTCGACGTCGTCGCTGCCAACGATCTCGGGGACGTCGCGACGATGGCTCACCTGCTCAAGCACGACTCCGTGCTCGGGCGGCTCGACGAGGACGTCGAGGTGGGGGAAGGAAAGATCACCGTCGGCACGCACGAGATCCAGCTGCTGACCCAACGAGACCCGAAAGACCTGCCGTGGGGTGAGCTGGGAGTCGACATCGTGATCGAGTCGACCGGCTTCTTCACCGACCGCGAAGGCGCCTCGGCACACTTGGACGCCGGGGCTTTGAAGGTGGTCATCTCCGCGCCCGCGACCGATCCCGACGTCACGGTCGTCCTCGGCGTCAACGACGACGACTACGACCCGGAGACGGACCGAATCATCTCGAACGCCTCGTGCACGACCAACTGTGTCGCGCCGATGGCCAAGGTTCTCCACGACGCGCTGACGATCGAGCAGGGGTTCATGACGACCGTCCACGCGTACACCGCCGACCAGCGGCTCCAGGACATGCCGCACGACGATCTGCGCCGCGCTCGGGCTGCCGCTCTGAACCTGATCCCGACCTCGACCGGCGCCGCGCGGGCGATCGGGGTCGTGATGCCGGCGCTGAAGGGCAAGGTCGACGGGATGTCGATGCGGGCCCCGGTTCCGGACGGGTCCGTGGTCGACCTGGTCGTCCTGGTTTCCAAGGAAACCAGCGTCGACGAGGTCAACGAACTCTTCGAAGCAGCCGCACAGAGCGGGCCTCTCGAGGGGCTTCTCGCGTACAGCGACGAGCCACTTGTCTCCCAGGACATCGTCGGCTCGGCGTACTCGTGCACCTTCGACAGTCAGCTGACGATGGTGAACGGGCGCATGGTCAAAGTGTTCGGCTGGTACGACAACGAGTGGGGCTACAGCTGCCGGCTCGTCGACCTCGTCTCGAAGATGGGCGCCTCCCTGCCGAAGGCAGAAGCCGCGGCGACGGCCTAGGTTAGTGGACAAGCCGCGCTCGGTCCGGGACGCCGAGGTCGGCGGCAAGCGCGTGCTCGTACGCTCCGATCTGAACGTGCCGCTCGAGGACGGGAAGGTGGCCGACGACACGCGGATCCATGCCTCGTTGCCGACCCTGCAGCTGCTGCTCGAGCGTGGCGCGGAGGAGATTCGGGTGTGCTCCCACCTCGGCCGTCCGAAAGGGCCAGACCCGGCGTTCTCGATCGCGCCTGTACGCGCGTGCCTGCGCGAGTTGCTCGACGACGAGCGAATCGAGGTCCTCGAGAACACGCGCTTCAACCCCGGGGAGACGAAGAACGACATGCAGTTCGCGCGCGAGCTTGCCGACGGCGGCGAGCTGTTCGTGCAGGACGCCTTCGGCTCCGTCCATCGGGCGCACGCCTCGACAGTGGGCGTCGCCGAGCTGCTGCCTGCGTACGCGGGCCTGCTGCTCGAGCGCGAGCTGGAGGAGCTCGGCAAGCTGCTCGGCGAGGTCGAGCGGCCGTTTGTGCTCATCTCGGGCGGCGCCAAGGTCGAGGACAAGCTCGGCGTGCTCCGCAACCTCGGTGGCAAGGCGGAAACGGTTCTGATCGGCGGCAAGATGGCGGAGGAGCTGCGTGGTGCGAATCCGCTCGACTTCGAGGTCGTGCTGCCGACGGACGTAGTCGCCGCTGTCTCGTTCGACGCAGATGCCGAGTCGAAAGTCTGTCCGTACGACTATCTGCCGGACGGCTGGCTCGGCCTCGACATCGGCCCCGCGACGAGGGACCGATTTGCGGAGGAGCTCGCTCGCGCCAAGACGATCTTCTGGAACGGGCCGATGGGCGTCTTCGAATGGCCGCGGTTCGCCGAGGGGACGAAGGCCGTCGCGGAGGCGGTCGCGCGGGCCGACGCCTTCTCCGTCGTCGGCGGCGCGGACTCGATCAGGGCCCTGAACGAGCTTGGCTTGGCCGAGAAGGTCTCCTGGGCGTCGACCGGCGGCGGCGCCGCGCTTGAGTTGCTCGAGGGCAAGGAATTGCCAGGGGTCGCGGCGATCCCGGCGGCATGACGCTCAACGTCGTCAAGGCGCGCGCCGAGACGCCCGGAACCGAGCACGTCACACACTTCGACAATGCGGGCTCCTCGCTGCCGCCACAACCGGTCCTTGACGCGGTTTTCGAACATCTCCAACTCGAAGCCCGGATCGGCGGCTACGCGGCGCATGCCGCCAACGAAGAGCCGATCGAACGCTTCTACGGCGCAGTCGCGGAGCTGATCGGTGCGCGGCCTAGGGAGATAGCCTTCGCCTCGAGCGCGACGCGAGCGTGGGACATGGTCTTCTACGGCTTTCGCTTTCGCGCCGGCGACCGCATCCTCACGTCCGTCGCCGACTACATCAGCAACTACCTGGCTTACATCCAAGTCGCGGAACGGAGCGGCGTCGAGGTTGTGACCGTGGCGAACGACGAGCATGGCCAGGTGTCGGTGGAGCGGTTGCGCGAGCTCGTCGACGAGCGCGTGAAGCTGATCTCGATCACGCACGTGCCGACGAACGGCGGCCTTGTAAATCCCGTTGGCGCGATCGGCGTCGTGGCTGGTGAGGCGGGCATTCCCTACCTCGTCGATGCCTGCCAGTCGGCCGGACAGCTCCCACTCGACGTCGATGACATCCGCTGTGACGCGCTCTCGGCGACCGGCCGCAAGTTCCTCCGCGGCCCGCGCGGGACCGGCTTCCTCTACGTCCGCCGGTCTTTGCTCGAGCGGCTTGACCCGCCGCTGATCGATATGCGGGCCGCCGACTGGGTGGCGCCCGATCGCTATCGGCTGCGGCCGGACGCGCGCCGCTTTGAGGAATGGGAGCAGGACTATGCGGCGAAGGTTGGGCTCGCGCGCGCGGTCGATTACGCCCTGGAATGGGGTATCGACACGATCTCGGAGCGCGTCGGTTCTCTGGCGGAGCGTCTCCGGACCGGTCTGGACGCGATCGACGGAGTCACCACGCGGGACGCAGGCGAGCGGCATTGCGCGATCGTCACTTTCGATGTCGCCGGTCTTCCGGCAGAGAAGGTGAAGGAGCGGCTTGCGGGCGAGCGCATCAACGTCATCGTTTCGGCGACGACGTCGGCAGTCATCGACGCGCTCGAGCGTGACCTACCCGACCTGATCCGAGCCTCGCCGCACTACTACAACACTGAAGAAGAAGTCGACCGCCTCATCGAATCCGTCAGAATCGCTGCCCGGTGCTGATCGCCGGCAACTGGAAGATGTACAAGGGCCCGGGCGCGACCCGTGAGTTCTGCTCCGCCTTCAACCCGCCCGAGGGCGTCGAGACGGTGCTCTGCCCGCCGTTCGGCTCCCTCGGCGCGGCCGTCGAGAGCGGCCACACGATCTTCGCGCAGAACGTCCACTGGGCGAACGAAGGCGCTTTCACGGGTGAGGTGTCGGCGGCGATCCTCATCGAGCTCGGCGTCGAGGGCGCGATCATCGGCCACTCGGAGCGCCGGCAGTACTTCGGCGAGACCGATGAGACGGTGGCGCGCCGTGTCGTCGCGGCAATCGAGCACGGCCTGCGCGCGATCGCCTGCGTCGGCGAGTCGGCGGAAGAGCGCGAGTCGGGGCAGATGGAACTTGTGCTGCGCTTGCAGGTCGAGGCCGTCGCCGACGCGGTCGGCGCACACGAGCGCCTCGTGATCGCGTACGAGCCGGTGTGGGCGATCGGCACCGGCAAGACGGCGACGCCGGAGATCGCAGAGGAGGCCCACGCCTTCATCAAGTCCCTGCTCGACGTGCCGGTGCTCTACGGCGGTTCGCTCAAGCCGGAAAACGCCGAGGAGTTGCTCGCGCACCCGGGGGTCGACGGCGCCCTCGTCGGCGGCGCCTCCCTCGAGGTGGAATCGTTCACGGCGATTTGCCAGACGGCAGCCCGACTTTCCCGCTCGTAACGCTCGTCATCCTCGACGGCTGGGGTTGCGCGCCGCCGGGGCCGGGGAACGCCGTCGAGCTCGCGGAGACGCCCGTCTTCGACCGGCTCTGGGCCGAGTACCCGCACACGACGCTGCAAGCGTCCGGAGAAGCGGTGGGGCTGCCTCCTGGGCAGATGGGCAACTCCGAAGTCGGCCATCTGACGATCGGCTCGGGGCGGATCCTCGACCAGGACTTCCAGCGCGTGAACCGGGCGATCGCCGATGGCTCGTTCTTCGAGAGCGAGGCGCTCTTGGGCGCCTTCGACCGCGCGCGGCAGCGCGGGACGAACGTGCACCTGCTCGGGCTCGTCTCCTACGGCGGCGTCCACTCGCACATCGACCATCTCCGGGCGCTGCTGGAGCTCGCGGAGCGGCAGGGCATGTCCGACCGCACCTTCGTCCACGCGTTCACGGACGGCCGCGACGTCTCGCCGCACGCGGCCGTGTCCGACCTCGCCGAGCTCCCGGCCGAGAAGATCGCCACCGTCGTCGGCCGTTACTACGCGATGGACCGCGACGGGCGCTGGGAGCGGACGGAGCGCGCCGGCGAGGCGATCGTCTCCGGCGGGCCCGTCGGGGGACAGTCCCCGGCTCCGGCTGTTCAGGCGAGCTATGACGCGGGCGTCACCGACGAGTTCATCGAGCCGGTCACCTTCGAGGGCCGGCCGCGCCTTGGCCTAGGCGACGCGGCGATCTTCTTCAACTTCCGCCCGGACCGAGCACGCCAGCTGACGAGCAAGCTGCTCGACGCGGGCTTCGACCTCACGACCATGACGCGGTATCGCGAGGACTTCGCATGCCCGGTCGTGTTCCCTGAGCACGAGGTCAGCGAGACGCTGGCGGAAGTGTTGGCCGAGCATGGCGCCCGCCAGCTCCACGTGGCCGAGACAGAGAAGTACGCGCACGTGACCTACTTCTTCAACGGTGGCCGCGAGGACGAGTGGCCGGGGGAGAGCCGGATCCTCGTCCCGAGCCCTCGCGACGTGCCGAGCTACGACCACAAGCCCGCGATGTCGGCGCGCGAGGTCTCGGCCCGCTTCCAGGACGAGATCGGCAAGGGCTACGCCTTTGCCGTCGTCAACTACGCGAATCCCGACATGGTCGGCCACACGGGTTTGATCCCGGCCGTGATCGATGCCGTGCAGACCGCCGACGCCTGCCTGGGCGAGACGGTCGCGGCGGTCGAGGGCGCAGGCGGCGTCACCCTCGTCACGGCCGACCACGGCAATGCCGAGCAGATGCTCGAGCCAGACGGCACGAGCCCGCACACCGCGCACACGACAAATCCGGTCCCGCTGCTCGTGACTGACAAAGGAATCACCCTGGAAGGGGGTGGCGGCCTGGCCGACCTTGCACCTACAGTTTTGGCACTGCTCGGCTTTGCCCAACCTTTACAGATGAGCGGGAAATCCCTGCTGAGGTGAGAAACATCGACGTTATACTCCACCGGCCTTGT
>Ga0307292_10000083_pt1 | contig 27220 bp, 33 predicted proteins | sample ER_DNA_149_FD_194471 | JGI IMG/M metagenome (GOLD analysis project Ga0307292, IMG submission 194471) | Bulk soil microbial communities from the East River watershed near Crested Butte, Colorado, United States - ER_DNA_149 | ecosystem: Environmental > Terrestrial > Soil > Floodplain | place...
CCGCGAGCGCCTGGCCTCATACCACCTGCGCTCAGATTTACTGGACGCGGCAGCTGCCATGGCCTCTGACCAGCGCTCCGATATCTACGTAGTCCGGCTGGAGTCCTCTCTCACTGACTCAGAGACCGTGCTGCGGATGATGGACGGGCGGCACGCCAGGGTGATGGGCCTGCTCGTGCTGACCAGCGAACGCATCCACTTCCGCTCCCGCCGCCGCACCGGGCCCACCTTCAGCGTGCCGCTGGAGGAGGTCCTTGCCATCGAGGCCTACACCCGCAGGGGCACCAGCACCGTCCGCGTCATCACGCCCTACGGCAGCCTGACGGTCGACCAGATCCTCGGCAGGCAGGGGGAGATGCTCGCCGATGACGCCCGAGCGACAATCCGCGGCGAACCTCTGCCAGAGCAAGACCCGCTCCGGCTATTGGCCGAACTCCGCGCACTGCGCGACAGCGACGCGATCAGCGCCGCCGAGTTCGAGATCCGCAAGTCTGCGATCTGGCGCGAGATCTAGATGACCCTTCGGATCGCCAGCGCTCGACGATCTTGCCGTCGGCGACGCGGAAGATGTTCACCCCGCAGAAACCACGTTGCGTCCGATGGCGGTTCGCCCATCACTGGGGCGCGGCAGGTGCCGCGGGCAACAAGGCCTCGACCGCGCCAGCACCGGGCGATCGCTGATCCGCGCCAGGCCCGAGCCCAGCCAGAGCAACCGTCCCTGCAGCTCGGCGGACAACAAGTGCGTCAGTAGATGCGGCGCCAGGACAACTGGAACGGCCAACGGACACACTTGACCCGTCGTGCGACCGTCCTCCAGACGCAGCGGAAGGTCCCGTCAGACGATCTACTCAGTACCGCGGAGCTCGAGTCGCATGATCACGCGTTCGGGGCTGGGCCGTTCGACGCAGTTGAAACCTAGATCTTCGAACACCTGCTCCCGACCGACAAAGGCATCGTCTGAGCGCCGCTCGGATCCGGCCAGCGGCCAGCCTTCGATGGCGGAGGCACCTTCGCGACAGGCAAGCTCGACCGCCGCACGCACGAGCACGTGGGTCACCCCTTGGCCGCGGCGCCCGGCCCGGACGAAGAGGCAGGGTAGGAGCCACACGATCTCGTCTTCGTCGCGCGTACGATTCCGCATGATCTTGCTTCGTAGACTGGTGGCCGCGACATATCGCGACCGCGGGCCGCAGGCGCACCAGCCGACCGGCTCAGCAGCCCGCGAGGCCAGGATTCCCATAGGTGTCGAACTGGCGGCAGCCATTGCCCCGAACCGCCGCTGGTTGCCACCATTGAGCCAACCAGCGGCGAACTGGCTGCGAGTTACGCAGAATGCCAATGCACCAGCAGCGGCGAGTGGTCCTCTGATTCCCGAACAGTCTCGCCAGGTCGGGCACGTCTTTCGGCCCCACGGGCCGAGTGTCGACGTCTGCGCTCACGAACATGAGGCTACCCAGACCTGGTCGTAAGCCGACCCGGCGGCGGATCGTGTTCCACAACCCCACCGCGAGGCTGGCCAACCCCGACGGACACCGCAGCCTGCTGCCGATGAGCGAAGCCGAAATCCGCGCAATCGAGGTCTGCATTGTCACTCCCGCGCAACGGCTCGTCGTCGCGCTCGCTGCCGTCCATGCCGTGGGTAGTAGCACCATCCGCCACCTCGCCCTCACGGACCTCGACCTGCCGAACCGGCGCATAATGTTGGACGGCGTCGCCCAGCCACTCGGATCATTTGTCTATCGAGCCCTGTGCGGATGGATGCAGTACCGCCATCACACCTGGCCGCACACGCCGAACCGGCACCTGATCATCTCGCGCAGCAGCGCCCACGGCGTCGGAGCAGTAGGACGCACCTACCTCACCGATCATCTTCTGCCAGCCAGTGTCACGCTCGAACCCATTCGTAGCGACCGCGTCTTGCACGAAGCGCTCAGCGTCTGCCCTGACCCGCTGCACCTGTCCCTGGTCTTCAACCTCGCCCAAACCGCCGCCGATAGATACGCCCCCTTCGCCCGAGCCGTGCTCAACGAGCAGCTTGATCAGCTCAAGTGACCTGATCAGTCGAAGCGAATGTGCTGCGCGCCGATCTACACACGGCGCAGCCGGCTCCCAGCGCGCTGTCGGTATTAGGAGTCAACCTCAATCCCGCCGAGGCCGCGATGTACTCGGCAACCTCCGCGACGGTGAGGGGATGCGATCGCCGGCGCGGCATCACCGACCGCAGCGCATAAGGAACTGGGCCCAATCGTGCGTCCAGCTTTGAAAAGCCGACGGGTTCCCGATGAATAACCTTCAGTCTCGCTGAACCCACGGCGGAACGTTCCGTATGACCCGTCCGTTGAAACGCCCGATGGGGGTGGCACTAACGGACGGCTGAGAGGGATTCAATCCGTACGCGAGTCACGCCCAGCCGAGTGCCGCGGGCCGTTTCTAAGCCGCGGCGGAGTCTCTTAGAGCCGCAGCGCGGTGGCCCCGATCTGTGCGGCGCGTCGCGGGCGGCCCCGACCTTCGGTTGGTTCATGTCAATTGCCCGGTGGCCCATTTGAGGCATCGGTCTCTGGCCCGCGACCGCATGGAGATGGTCAAGCCCAGATGCGCCTTGAATGCAGCGTCGAGGCACAGCATCACGGCACAACGTCTACTGCCAATATTGGTCGGAAGCCCTTCGTCATCGCATCGAAGCTCTATGACCGGGTCATTCGTGGCAGCGGGCCTCTTCGCTTAGGTGGCTATGGGTCTGACCACCATCTGGTTTGTCCACCGAAATACGCCCAAGTGCGAAATCGTTATTTTCGAGGAAAATCGGACGTCTGAAGACGTCCGTAGACACGCTGCCGATGTCTGGGGTCAAAGAGCCATGAGTTCCTGTCTTATCCGCTGCCACCGTGATGATCTTGCCCATGACTGATGATCTTGCCCATGACTGATGATCTTGTGCCGCCCCTCTGAGGCGGGTTCCTCTGGGTTGCTTCGCTCTTGGCCTTGGGTTCGATGATCACCATGCTTCGCTGCACTCGCCAGGTCTCAAGCCCTGGTGCGCCTTGCCAGCTAGCTATGAGTCATATTGGTCTACTAAGTGTTCCGGCTCATAGCCGTTGCTCCCGTCCAAGCTCTGCGCCGGCTTCACGACGGCGGCGGCGGAGACGCGGGCAGCGGTATCCGCGCCAGACGGAGGCACCGCTGGCCAGCTCGGTCATTTTGGACATGGGGTCTCACTCCTAGACAGTGGGATCTTAGGCCCGGCCGGTGTTCCAGCACTGGTCAGGCCACTTAGATGTGGGGGATAGTTGATCTTGATACGGGTGATCCACCAGACCAAGATCAGGATTTGGTACACACTGGGTACACAAGATGTTCGCAAACGTCCAATGGCTGCCAACGCTCGACTTGACCAAATGGCCTAGTCAGCTGGCACATTCACCGGTTACCAACGCCCGCCGTTAACCCCTGATTGGCCCTCTCAAGGCGGTAGCGCGGGTTCGAATCCCGTCGGGGCTACCAGGGAAAACCCCCGCTGACCAGGCCTGGTACCACCACAAGCCAGCCAGCATCTCCTCGGATCGACCGTCAGGGACGCGCGAGGGACGCAAGAACTCCCGCCGGTGCTGCCTTCGGCACAGCTCCCGATCAGCAAACTTCGCTTGCCCAACATGGGCTCGAGTGCCGGACGGACTTGTGCTGTCGCGAGGTTGACCTCGTCTGGGATCGCAAGGCCCATTGGCACCCGCAACGACACGCCTCGATGATCGAGCGTCATTACAGGCCGAGCCGCTACCCGACACGTCGGTGACCACCAGGCACGTGCGATCCGCCTTAAGGACGCGGGACGTCGACAGAAGCCCGCGATCGCTGGCGGCTTTCCGGACAGTCACCCCTCAGCCAGAACTGGAGGAGCGAAATGACTAACGAGCTTGATCGACTGTTGACGATCACCGACTTGTCGGAGACGTTGAAAGCTGAGACCCCCGCCGGTGTAGCGTCATCGGGTCCCAGTCCCTGCAGCAGCCGATGCACAACGCAGAGAACGTCGAAGACCAGCGCCCCCAGCGCCGCCGTACGCAGCGTCCGGGCCCGAATTCTCGACGATATCGATTGTCATGCCGCTCATCATCAGGCAGACGCGGAGATCCGCTCAATCCCGCGCTCTATACCCGGATCATCCGAACGCAAGCTGCGGCGGCAGATAGCCGAGGACTTCAGCGCTAAACCCACGCTGGTCACCAATGTTCGCTAGGTTCTGCTGAACAGACCGGCCCGGACTTCGACGACAGCCACAGGCTCGTGTCCAACGACCGGATCCGAAGCACGCGAATCGGAGGGAGGCGAAGTGAATCGAGGAATTATCGGGGTCATCATCGGAGTCTTGGTCATCATCATTTTGGTGATAGTGATCCTGCAACTGACCTAGCTCAGCCACACCGCGAAGCGGTCGGCGAATGAGGCCCCCTTTACGGATCGCGACCGGCTTTCGCGGTGTCGGCTTCGGGTGCAAGACCTGAAACGTCGACATCAGTGGCCCCCCGGCCGGGAGTTCGCTGCGTCTAGAACAAACGTTCAGCGCCGACATGGTTCCGGAGGGCCTACTGGAGCACCTGTCCTCATTGCGCGTCGTACAGCACGGCATCGACGCGAACAAACGACAAATATGACGTCGAAGCCCTGGGTGTTCGACATTCGCAGACAGCCTGGGAGTGGCGAATGTGCCGGAGGAGGCAACCGACCCGGCTAGCTGCGGGCCTGACCTGAATGCACCTCTCGCTGCAGCGTGGCCTGCTCTACTGCTGCCATCTGCGGGCTTGGCTGTTTCCGCGGCGGCCCCTTCGCGCCGTCACCTTAGTCGCCGATGAGGGGCAAACGCCCCTTGGCTGGCTCCACTTCCGCAGGCAGCTTCGAGGTCCATTCTGGGCGCTGGTGGGTGGCCTCACACGTACAACAGCAGCTCCGCCTCGGCCCGCGTCATCGAAAAGATTCTCAGTATTAGCGGTGGATCCCTGAACTCCTACGGCGTCATTCCGCATGCGTTCAACGACGCTGCGCAGGAGATTGGATTCATCTTGGCCGCGCACGCCTCCGTGGCGGCCCGGGCGGTTGATGAACGCAGCACCCTTCAGAGCTTTGAGCGCGATCTGCAGCAGGCCCTGCTGTCCCGGGATGTCATCGGCCAGGCCAAAGGAATCTTGATGGAGCGGCTGAAGTGCACCCCGGAGGACGCTTTCGACCTCTTGCGACGCTCCTCGCAGCGTCTGAACGTGAAGCTGCGGGACGTGGCACGCGGCCTCGCCGAAAGCGGCGAGATCCGGATGACAAGAAGCTCCCGCCCCGCTAACCAGCAGTGAGGCCCGTAGTAAGTCCCTCGGATCAACGCTGAACGCAGTCGCCGCCATCTTCCTTGCTGTTCCTGACAGCTTTAACTACTGCTAGTCGGGATGACAGCCCTGCGGCGAAAAATGGGTCTTTGTCGCTGGCCCGAACGAGCTGAGTCACGCGTGAGCGTAAGGAGGAGCACCGCCGCCAGTCCCGCCGGCCGCCTGGGACTGGGGTGGTCTGGCGGCTCTGGTCTGAACCGCCAGACCTAGTCCAGCCGGGCTCCGGAACCCGGATGGACCTACCGGCACTATGCCCGGAGCAGTCTGGAGCCAAACACGCTGCGCTTCTTGCGGAATGCGGTCCTGCTGTCGCCTCGGGCTATGCCTGACGTTCCGAGCGTCCCGATGTACTACCCGGTCCAGCCGGAGCCTTGCCGCCGCAAGCGGATTCACCGGTGCCGACCATCGCGCCGGAGAACGCGACCCCGGGCATAAAGGACCTCACCAATCGGCTGAACGAAGGCTACGCGTACAGCTACAACGTCTTCATGCGCGACAGCGGCACCAAAGACATCAGGGACAAGCAGCACATCCACGAGATCGCGGTACCTGCCGCCGCCGGCGCTAGTCCGTCCAACACGGCGCCGTCGATGCAACCAATCAAGATCTTCGAGGACGACCGGGTGTCGGTGAGCGCCATCCTCGTTCCGCACGGACCGGTGTTCCAGTCCTTCGCGTACCGGTTCGACGCCGACAAGAACTCGGGGTGGTCTTCAGTGGCGATACCAAGTACTCCGAGAATGTCATTCGAATCGCACAGGGCTCCGATGTGCTTGTGCATAAGGTGATCGACCTGGACCTCATCAAGCGATTCGGCCACGTGACGCCGGATTTGCTGACGCACCTGGAGAACTCCCACACCACGACGAGCCAGGTCGCACAGGTCGCTCAGTCGGCCGGGGTCGCGAAAGTGGTGCTGACCCATCTAGTGCCGTCCAGTCCGCGTCTGATCCCCGACCTGGTATGGCAGGCGCAATGCAGCGTCGGGTACGGCGGCAGTGTCCACGTTGGCAACGATCTAGACCAGATCTCGATCCCGGTGCGGACTCGCTGATCTCCAGAAGTCGAGCACCGAATCTCAATTCCTAAAAACCACATCGAATTCAGCCAGGAGGTATTTGCCATGTCGAGGAAGATCGACGAACACCAGGTGGCGGACGACGTCTTCGCTTTCACCGGTACCGAAGTCAACTGGGTCATTGTTCAAGAAGGCACTGAGCTAACTCTCATCGACGGCGGGTGGGACCGCGAAATCCAAGAAGTTGAGCGCTCCATTCGATCCCTGGGCAGACGACCGGAGGATCTACGCGCCGTCCTTCTCACCGACGCCCACGCCGACCACACGGGGCACTGAACCACCTGCATGAAAACTACGGTGTGCCGTTGTACATGGACGCCGTGGAGGTGCCTAATGCACTGGGCGAGCTCACTGAATCGGGCGGTCCGATCGACGTGGCCAAACGCTTGTACCGGCCACAGGTGGATCGCTGGGCGGTGCGGATGATCAAGGCCGGCGGGCTCCGGCACTTCACCGTCCCGGGTGCCCAAGCTTTCCCCCAAGAAGGCCCGCTGAACCTGCCCGGACGACCGGTCCCGGTCGCGACCCCCGGCCACACCTCCGGGCATACCAGCTTGTTCCTGCCGAACAGCGGGATGTTGATCACTGGCGACGCAGTAGATCAGGCCCTCGACCAAGCCACCACTCACAACGGCGCAGGTCCGTGATCGACGACACCACGACTTAAGTTGCCCTCTCCAGGCGGTAGCGCGGGTTTGAATCCGTCGGGGCTACCGGACGCCGTCGGGGCTACCTTCAGGAATGGCGCGCTGACAAGGTGAATCGCTGTCGCTGAACGCTGCGGCACGAGGGTTCTTTGGACTTTGATCACTGAACTGTGCTCTTGGCTCACCTGAATTCCGACGAATCGGTACGGTCTGAGCGTGAAAGAGCAGCGTTGGCCGTGGTTGCTGACTGCGGGCCTGATGCTGGCCGCGGCCGCTGCCACAGGCCGGTCGACTTACCTGTATTGGCTGCCGTGCCGTGGGAGCATGCTGAGAGGCAGCTTCATCAACTACTACGTGGACGTTGGGCGCAAATTCTCCCCTGGGTGTAAACAGGCCATGGATGGGGATGTCGCCTTAGTGGTGCCGTGGACGTCTGGGCTGAACCTGGTCGCGATGGCGCTGCTGGGGGTGGGCTGGCTCACGCTGGTTGTAGGGCTGCGGTGGCGATGGAGGACCAGGGCCGTTGCGGCACTTCCCGGTCTGGCCACGCTTGCGGTGGCCGTGGCTGGAGCCGCGGCGATCGGCGATCCCAAACCCTTTGAGTACACCCCTCCCCTGATGGGGCTGGTTACGTTCCTCGAGTTGTTGGCCGTTGTTGCTTTGGTCTGGATCTTTGCGTGGGAACCAGAGGCTCGCGGTCGCCACATCGGTCCCCGGCTAGTGGTTGTGCTGTCGGGTACGACGGCGTTTGGTTTCGTTCACGTGATCACGGAGTACTTCACCATGCTCAGCTTCGGCGGCGGGAATGGGGACATGCCGATCGGCTATGGGTACCTCATCTTCGCCACCATCACCATCAGCGCCATCCTGACCGTGATCGTGACGCTACGCGCGTCGCGGAAGGTTGCTGACGCTGAGCCGCATCAGGGCCACCGTTCGCGGCCCGATGATGCGGCAGACCTTTCAAGATCACCGGCAGCAGGTCGAGCACGAGTACCGAGCATGCCGAAGCAGCTGATCATTGGCGCGCTGCTCCAGGTGGTATCGATCAGCCTCGGTGTGTGTCTCGGCTATCTCGCCTTCTTAAACGTCTTCTCGATCCTCGACCGGTAAAGGAGACAGCAACATGAACGCCAAGAGGCTAATCGTCCTAGCAGCAATCGAGACAGTCGCGATCGCTCTGGGTGTCTGCCTGCTGCTCTTCGCATTCCGGTACACACCTCCCACATCGACTCCCATACCGGCGCCAAGCAAGACGTGGAGTCCGGAGCAAACGGGTTGGCCCTACGGGTCTCCGATCGCCTGGGAGAAGTACCGCCCATACCTTCAGGCAGAGATCGATACAGCGGGCATGGCCAAGGACTGCGTCAAACTTGAGAGGTTGTTCCAGGAAGTGGCCGACCTTCCCGACGCGGATGAGTTGATGACCTATGTGGACCGATGGGGTGTGCATACCAACTGCTTCGACGAAGACGAGTGATCGTCACCTGAACTGACGCGGGGTCGACCTGCTCGGCTACATTCCGAGCGAGGGCCCCAATCCGTTTCGCTGGCGATTGGGATACCAATCAGAGCGGCCCTGCGCCGCTGAGCCCTTACCGGGGTATGACTCCGACAGCGGCCTGCACAGAACGAGCTCGGTCCAGGATCCTGATCATCGATCTTCGCCCAGTTGACTCCGGATGGTCTTGGCCGCCGGGAAGCTCACCCACCCAAATCGCGGATGAGCCCTAAAGTCGAGGGGTGGTCTTAGCGCCGACTGATGACCTTATTGGCCGTGAGGCCGAGCTGTCGGTTGGCCGACAGCTGATCCACACGGTGCGGCGCGGAGCGGCCGCTTCCCTCCTGATCGAGGGTGAGGCCGGAATCGGCAAGACCGTGCTGGTCCAGCGCATTGCCGCCGAAGGCAGGATCATTGGCGCCGCTTCCCTGAGCGGCGCAGCGCATCCCTTTGAGCGAAATCGACCCTTTGGCGCACTTGTCAATGCGCTTGAGCTCCGGCCGTGGTCGGCTGACCCTCGACGGGCCCGCATTGGCCGTTTGATCGTCGGCGAGGGCGAATTGGGTGGCCCATAGCCGTCCGCTGATGCACGGCTCCTGATCGCGGATGCGGTGACCGAGCTGCTGGAAACGATGTGCTTGGACAGACCAGTCGTCTTGGTGCTGGAGGACCTGCACTGGGCCGACGAGTCGAGCCTCGCCGCCATCCTTGCGATCCTGCACAACCTTGCCCATGTCCCACTGTTGGTGATGGCGACCCTGCGGCCGACACCTCGTACGCCCGAGCTCGATGTGCTGCTCGACGAATGTGCCGCTGCAGGAACGCGGATATTGCAGCTGAGGTCGCTTGAATCGGCTGATGTCAATGCGCTGGTGCACCACCAGCTGGGTGGTCGCGCTGGACCGCTCCTGAGCTCGATCATCGACAAGGCGGGAGGCAATCCGCTTTGGCTCGTGGAACTGATCCGCTCGCTCACAACGGAGGGGTGGTTGATGCGAGACGCGGAGGTTGTGGAGGCAGTCGGGGACGAGTTGCCAAGTACGCTACGAGATCTCGTTCTTCGGCGTCTTCGATACCTCCCGACAGCTACCCTCGACCAGCTTCAGCTTGCATCGTTGCTCGGTGAGGCCGTCTCGATCAGAGACTTGGCTGCAGTGGCTCGCCGCCCCTCTGTGGAGCTCGTTGCCGATTTGTCCGAGGCCTTCCGTGCGCGCCTCTTGGATGAGCATGCCGACGCAGTCGTCTTCAGACATCAGCTGGTGCAACAGGCGATCTACGAAGACCTGCCAATCCCGTTGCGAAAGGCACTACACAGGGACGCCGCTTCGGCACTTGCCAGTTCCGGGGCCGACGTGTCGAAGGTGGCAAGCCACATGCTGTTGGGCGCCGAGCAGGGTGATCTCGAGGCAGTTCGCTGGTTGCGCGAGGCGGCAGTGGAAGCGACCGCGACTGCACCCGCTATCGCAGTAAAGCTCCTTCGCCGCGCCATCGAGCTGCTTCCAGCTGGTCACGGGGGCGCTGATCTCGTCAGCGCTGAGCTCGCAGAGGCGCTGCAAAACGCCGGGCAAGTCGCTGAAGCCGCTGCCATGGCTGAGGCGGTGCTCGCGCGGCCGCACAGCGACGAGGTCGACATCCCGCTTCGCCTCACACTGGTGTCCGCGCTTTCTCTTCAGAATCGACCGATCGCAGTAGTGGACGGTGCCGAGTCCGCCCTCGAAGCGCCCGGTCTGCAGCTCCAAGACCAGGCGCTTCTACTTGCCCACGCGAGCTACGGTCGTATCTTCGTTGGAGGAGAGGCCACAGCGCGGCGAGCACTCGCAATCGCCGAGCGGGCCCGAAGCGCGGCGATGACCGTTTGGAGTCTGGCGGCATTGTCGGTCGCGGTGAAGACCCAGGGTCGCTACGGGGAAGCGCTCCTGTTGACGCACCGTGCTGTCACCCTCGCGTTCGATCCGCGGAACGATGAGGCACGACACCGGTACCCCCACTTCTTTCTTGGCATGGCACTTGCTGATGCCGACCGCTTCGACGAGGCGAAGGACGCCTACGCCCAAGCCCTCGAAGAATCTGAGGAGCTCGGGTCTGCTTGGCTGCTTCCGGACATGCTGATGCTCTCCGGTGAACTCCGCTTTCTTGCCGGGGAGTGGGAGGATGCCGCCGCCGAGCTGAAGCCAGGACTGCTCCTCGCAGCTCAGCACAGCCAGAGAATCTCGATCAACCAGTCGCGCGCCTATCAGGCGGTGGTTAGCACGGCACGCATGGATTTGGCGGCAGCGAAGGCAGCGCTCAGCAGTGTCGCCGACCAGCTCAGCGCCGATGCCCCCTGGTACGGCGCCGAAATGGTCGCCTTTGCTGCTGCACTCGTGGCCGAAGCCGAGGGTGACGAATCGCGCGCGTTCCAGGCGCTCCGTCGCTACTGGCAATACGACCTGGAACGAGAGATTCGCTACTACCACAGGTATCTCGGTCCGGTCCTCCTCCGGCTTGCACTCACATTCGGTCAGGCTGACCTCGCTCATGAGGTCGTTGCGGTGATGGAGGACGGCGCGGCGTTGGCACCCGAGGTTCCGACCGTGGCGTGCGCCGCCTTGCGTTGCCGAGGTCTACTCGAGGGTGATCCTGAACCATTGCTCGAGGCAACCGAGCTGGCTCGCAAGGGCGGACGGGCATTCGATCACGCGGCTACCTGTGAGGACGCCGCCGGCGTGCTTGTCCATGCCGGTCGACCGGAGACTGCGAAGCCTCTCCTGATCGAGGCACAGTCCAGGTACGACGACATGGGTGCCACCGCCTGGTCGGCACGGGTCGCTGCCTCGCTACGCAGGCTCGGCGTTCGACAGGGCGCCCGGGGCCGCCGCCGCCGGGCGGAAAAGGGCTGGGAGAGTCTCACCGCAAGCGAACGATCCGTCTCCGAGCTGGTGGCCCAGGGTCTGACCAACCGACAGGCGGCCCGACGGCTGCACATCTCACCGCACACCGTGAACACACATCTTCGCCACGTCTTCCAGAAGCTTTCGGTGACGACTCGGGCGGAGTTGGCTGCGATGATCGCCAGGCGAGCTGGCAGTGACAAGATCATGCAATCAAGTGATGTTTCATCAGGCAACGGGCGCACATCCTGAACCGCAAAGGACTTCTCTACGGAAAGGACGCGTCATGCCGTCAATCGGATTCATCGCTCCTCTGCTTCCTGGCAAGACCGAGATCGATCGGTCAGCCATGATCTCCTCTTGGCGCGGGGATCGTCGCAACGCCCACCAGGCTTCGCGCCAGCGACTTGGCATCACCCGAGAGGCAATCTTTATCCAGCCAACACCCAACGGCGACGTCGCCGTCGTGTACTGGGAGAGCGACGACCTCGACGTGACGTTCAAAGGCATCGCCACGTCTACTGATCCGTACGACCGCTGGTTCCGCGATCACGTTCGGGACGTCCATGGCATGAACGTTGAGGACGGATTCCCGCCGCCCGAGCAGGTCATGGACTACCGAGCCTGACGCTTCGAGGTCGAACGTCTCGGTCTGGCTGAGGTACGCGAGCCAGATCGCCGCCAGCCGCGCGAAGACGAAGAAGAACCAGGAAGATGATCAGCGGTGCCGGGGCGTCACGGTTGGCTGGCTAGGTCGCTTCAGCCGGCGGATCCCTTATCGACCACTAGAAGTGTTCATCGGTGTCCTGGGCTCAGGACAGAGCGGAAAGCAGTTGCGCCTTCGACTTGTTCGACATCCCCACGAGTCCACGAGCGCGGGCCTCCGCTCGGAGCTGGACAACGGTCCACGTCTCGTCTGGGACGGTGAGCCCATCGGCCGTCGTGGGCTCGCCCACCGGAACGCCTGAAGCAGCGGCCTCCAGCGGACCTACGGCCTGGACCGGCTCCAGGGCAGTCGCGGCGCGGTCCAACTTCTTCTGCAGCTTCTCCACCCGGGCATCGGAGCGTGAGGCGGCCGTGCGCTGCGCCGCCGTTTCCTTCTTCCAGCGCTCTGCCTTCTCGTTCGCCTTGGCGAGCTTTGTCTCGGTCTTGGTCAGCTGACCTCGCACGCCGGACAGGGTCTTCTTCAGCTCCCTGTTCGTTGCGGTGAGCTCCTTGATCGTGCGTGTCTTCTTTTTGCTGTTCATCGGGTCCCGTTCGTCAGTGGTTACCAGGATCGAAGCCAAATCTCCACAACTATTGCAGTGTGGGATCCTGACTGGCTAGTGCCGTTGCGATCTCCAAGGAAACAACCAGGATCAATGAATCAAATGACGTTCGCGATCGTCGCCGCGATCATCCTCGGAGCGGGAACGACGATCGCTCTCACCATTGAGATGGTACGAGTCAAGACGAGAGGAATGCGACACCATCACGATCACGAGGCTGCACCATAGTGGCAAGGGCCTGCTCACCGTCACCCCTCTCAGCGCGGTAGCGCGGGTTCGAGTCCCGTCGGGGCTATCTCGTCAATCGGTACGTTAACTAGCCCTCGTAGCACTGCCGCCCGTGGCTGGCTCTCGGCGTTGGGGCTCCAGCAGCGCTGCGGTCATCGGCAACAGCAGAACCGTAATCGCGCCACCGGCGACGAGCAGCGATGCGTTCGAGCTGCTCATGTGTTCCGATTTCACAGCAACGGCTGTGACAGCAACGATGATCGGCAAGCCTGTTGCGCCATACAGCGCAATCTGAGTGCTTTGCACGCCACTGAAGACGCGTTCTCGGGTATGAGGGTCGCGCTCTGTGCGACTCGACAGATAGATCGGGCCGCCACGAATCACCAAGATCGCGAGGACGAAGATCAACAGGCCGAGCGGGTCGGCGGCGATCGCAGCTGGGTCAATAGTCATGCCCGATGTGATGAAAAAGATGGGGATCAGTAGACCGAAGGCCAAGCCCTCGAGCTTGTGTTCCAGCGACTCATCACCATCGGGGAGTGCTCGGCGGAGCACAAAACCTGCCGCGAATGCACCAAGCACGACATCGAGATCGAAGGCTATGGCTAGACCTCCTAGGCTGATCAGCAGCAGCAGGACGAGGCGTACCGTGATCTGTGCTGTCGTTTCCGAACTGCCGACGATCAGTTGATGCATTCGCGACCCAGGGCGCAAGCGTGCCGAGGGAAGCGTGAAGATCACCGCTACGACCGTGAAGATCGTCAGTACGCCAATCGAAGCCAAAGTGCCTCTGCTACTGAGGAGGAGAGCCCATGGCGATGATCGGGCACAGTTCACCAAATGCGCCATGGTTGATAACCGCCGAGCCCAGCTTCGTGTTCAGCTGCCCGTTGTCTCTCAGGATGGGCAGCAGTGTCCCTAGGGCTGTCGAGACAAGGGCAATGGCAACGGCTATTTCCGCATGCACTGCGCCGGTCAACCCGACAACGCCGACGAGACCAAGCGCCAGAGCGCAGCAGATCAACCACGTGACAAGAGCCCTTCGGCCACCGTGGCCGGTGAGTTCCTTCAGCTCGATTTCGTATCCCGCGAGCAAGAACAGCATTCCGAGTCCCAGCTGCCGAAGTGCTTCAAGGCCTTCACCGACGGCCGCCAGACCAAGACCGCCAGGGCCGATCAGCACACCGAGTCCAAGGAGTAGAACTACCTCAGAAATCAGTCGTCGAGGCACCAGAGCCGCGAGAACCGGTGCTGCCACGGCGCACAGTGCGATCCAGAACAATGACGCCGCCGTTCCCGCCATAGCTACAACCTCGGTGCTTAGGCTTCAACCTCTGGTTGCTGCGGTGCCGGCTCGAGCAAGCCGATGCGTTCCAGCTTGTCGGCGAGGCCGGCACCGTCAGAGCCGTAGAGCCACTGCACGCTCGAACCACCCGACCTAGCGTGGCCGCGGAAGCTGCTTCCTGCAAGCACTGCCTCGCTCGGCGAGAGCTGGCGGATGCACACCGCCGCCACATTGTCGGAATGCTGCGCCGCGAAGTCGCGATAAATCGACTCATCGTGTTGACCATCGTCACCAAAGAGCAGCCATTTGATCTGCGGAAATTCGCGCGTCAGGCGCTCCAGATTGCCGCGCTTGTGCTCGCGACCGCTACGGAACCAGTGATCAGCCGTGGGTCCCCAGTCGGTGAGCAGCAGCGCACCAGCGGGATAAAGGTTCCGCGACAGAAAGCGAGTCAAGGTTGGCGCGACGTTCCACGCGCCCGTTGACAAGTAGATGAACGGCGAGCCTGCGTAGCGGGTGCTGAGTCGCTCGTACAGGACTGGCATGCCCGGCGTGGTCGCCCGAGCATGTTCGTTGACGACGAAGGTGTGCCATGCGGCCAAGAACGGCCGCGGCAGTGCGGTGACCATGACCGTGTCGTCAATGTCCGACACGACCCCAAACCTCGTCTGCGGATCGACGATAAAGACCAGGGCCGTCGCGACCTGCGAGTTCTCTGAACTCAGACCGATCCGGTGCCATCCCGGTTCAAGATCAACATCGATAACTACGTCGATGATGCCGCTGTGGTCGGCCTGGATCTCATGCGATCGTCCGTCAAGATCCACACGTACCTGCGCGTTCTCAATCGGAACGCCGATGAAATTGCGCCAGCCGCGTGCTCCGGTCGGCGTCTCAGCGTCGCGCTTAGATCCTTTTGCCAGCAACACCCGACCAAGTACACGTACCCAGCTCGTTGAGCCATAGCCCGCGTATGGCGTCACCTCCGCGGTGTATCCGGCATTCCGAGCACGCCGGGCGCGCCAACGCTGCACGGCCTCATCAACTCGAACGCGACGGGTGCTGACGGATTGCTCCACAGATGCGACCCTATCGACTGCGTCGCTGCAGGTGAGGGCTCGGACTCACTCGCCGCCGCTGCGGCGCAGCACCTCGCTCAGCCGTTCCGCGGCGGCGATCACCGCTGGCGCATGCAACCGGCCGGGCTGACGAGACAGTCGCTCGATCGGCCCGGAAACGCTGACCGCGGCGATGACCTTGCCCGAGGGGGAGCGTACGGGCGCGGACACCGAGGCGACGCCGGCTTCCCGTTCGCCCACCGAATGGGACCAACCGCGCCGCCGGACCGCCGCCAAAGCGACCGCAGAAAAGCGGCTGCCGCGTAGTCCCCGCTGCATGCGTTCGGGTTCCTCCCAAGCCAGCAGCACCTGAGCAGCGGAGCCTGCGCTCATAGTCAACTGAGTGCCAATTGGCACGCTGTCCCGCAGCCCCGACATGCGCTCCGCCGTGGCTACGCAGACCCGATAGTCACCTTGCCGGCGGAACATCTGAGCGGACTCGCCGGTGATGTCGCGCAGCCGAGCAAGCACTGGTCCCGCCGTGGCAAGCAGCCGGTCCTCACCAGCTGCTGAGGCAAGCTCTCCGAGCCGCGGACCGAGCACGAAGCGGCCTTGCAGATCGCGACTTACCAGCCGATGATGCTCAAGGGCGACGGCAAGGCGATGGGCCGTCGGTCGGGCCAGTCCGGTGGCTGCCACCAAACCTGCCAAGGTGGTCGGTCCGGTCTCCAAGGCGCTGAGCACCAGGGCGGCTTTGTCGAGGACGCCGACGCCGCTAGAGTTGTCCATGCCTTGATACTGCCGTCTCGCATGCTGGAAGGCAAGTGGGACGATTAGCTTGCTAACCGTGGGAATCTTCGGACCACATAGTGGCAGATCATCGCCGAACGCGGACAGGAGAGAAGTCAATCGTCATGGGCAAGACACTGAGCGAGAAGGTGTGGGACGACCACGTCGTACGAACCGCCGAAGGTGAGCCCGATCTGCTCTTCATCGATCTTCACCTCGTGCACGAGGTGACCAGTCCGCAGGCCTTTGACGGCTTGCGGCAGGCTGGTCGCACGGTACGCCGTCCGGAGCTGACGCTCGCCACTGAGGACCACAACACGCCGACGCTGAACATCGATCGGCCGATCGCCGACCCGGTGTCGCGGACTCAAGTCGAGACATTGCGCAAGAACGCCCAGGAGTTCGGCATCCGCATCCATAGTCTCGGTGATCTTGATCAGGGCATCGTGCACATCATCGGGCCGCAGCTCGGCCTCACTCAGCCAGGGCTGACAGTCGTCTGTGGTGACTCCCACACCTCCACCCACGGTGCGTTCGGGGCAATCGCGTTCGGCATTGGTACCTCAGAAGTCGAGCATGTGTTGGCGACCCAGACGCTGCCGCAGGCCAGGCCAAAGACGATGGCAGTGAACGTCAATGGCGAACTACCGGTTGGGGTGACCGCGAAGGACATCGTGCTGGCCTTGATTGCGAAGGTCGGCACTGGCGGAGGTCAGGGCTACATCGTGGAGTATCGGGGCTCGACCATCGAAGCGCTCAGCATGGAAGGTCGAATGACCATCTGCAACATGAGCATCGAATGGGGCGCGAAGGCCGGCATGATCGCGCCGGACGAGATCACCTTCGCTTACCTCAAGGGCCGGCCGCACGCTCCGGAAGGCGCCGACTGGGCTGCCGCGTTGACGTACTGGAAGACCCTCCACAGCGATCCGGACGCCGTATTCGACGCAGAAGTTGATCTTGATGCAGGGCAGCTGACCCCGTTCGTCACCTGGGGCACCAATCCCGGCCAAGGTGTTCCGCTGGGTGCCGAAGTGCCCGATCCGGAAATCTTCGCCGAGGAATCAGACCGTACGGCCGCGCAGAAGGCGCTGGAGTACATGGCACTCAAGCCAGGCCAGAAGATGCGCGACATCAGTGTTGACACGGTCTTTCTTGGCTCCTGCACCAACGGGCGCATCGAGGATCTACGCGCCGCTGCTGGGGTGATCAAGGGATACCACGTGGCTGATCATGTTCGAATGCTCGTGGTACCCGGCTCTGCGCGAGTTCGTTTGCAAGCCGAGTCCGAGGGCCTGGACGTGATCTTCAAAGAGGCCGGGGCGGAGTGGCGTGCAGCAGGTTGCTCGATGTGTCTGGGCATGAACCCGGACCAGCTCGCTCCCGGCGAACGTGCAGCGTCGACGTCGAACCGCAACTTCGAGGGCCGGCAGGGCAAGGGTGGGCGGACGCACCTGGTATCGCCGCTGGTCGCTGCCGCAACGGCGGTGACGGGCACGCTGAGCTCGCCCAGCGATCTGATCGGGAGTCGATGATCATGGATGCATTCGCCAGCCACACCGGTACAGCTCTTCCCTTGCGGCGCAGCAATGTCGATACCGACCAGATCATTCCTGCGGTCTATCTCAAACGGGTCACCAAGACTGGATTCGAAGACGGATTGTTCGCGGCCTGGCGCAGCGACCCGAACTTTGTCCTGAATCTGCCGCGGTACGCCGGTGCGACGATCTTGATCGCCGGTCCTGACTTCGGCACGGGCTCGTCTCGAGAGCACGCAGTGTGGGCGCTCCAGAACTACGGGTTCAAGGTGGTGATCGGATCGCGTTTCGGGGACATCTTCCGCAGCAACTCGGGGAAAGCCGGACTGCTGATCGCGGTCGTCGAGCAGAAGATCATCGAACAGCTGTGGGATTTCGTCGAAGAGCATCCTGCCGCACCGATCACGGTCGACCTTGTCGGACGACAGATCACCGCCGAAGGTTTCCAGGCGGAGTTTGAGATCGACAACTACACCAGATGGCGGCTGCTCGAGGGACTCGATGACATCGGGTTGACCCTGCGCCATGTTGATCACATCGATGAGTTCGAGCGCAACCGGTCGGCACACAAGCCCAAGACGCTACCGGCCAAGGTCGACAGCGCCGGTTAGTTCGGCGTTCTTATCGGGCCGCTCGCGTCCCGATGCTTGCCGCTTGAGTGTTTTTCGTTACAAGACACCAAAATGTGCGAGCAACACGATTGTCTGGTTGCGCGATCTTCCCTAGCGTTGGGCCTGCAGGCGTATCGTGCGCTGCCCAAGTTCCCAGCAGGCTTGGAACCGCATCAAGAAGGAATGTTGTGAACAAGGCTGAATTGATTCAGGCGGTGGCGGTCTACTACGACGGCAGCAAGACCGAAGCAGCCAAGGCCCTCAACGCCGTGGTGCAAACCATCACCTACAAGACCGCAGCTGGGGAGAAGGTCTCGATCACCGGATTCGGTGTTTTCGAGAAGGTGCCTCGTTCCGCACGGATAGTGCGCAACCCACGTACGGGCGAGCGCAAACGGGCCAAGGCCACGGCTGTCCCGCGCTTCCGTGCAGGTTCGGACCTGAAGGCCTACGTTTCGGGGGCCAAGAAGGTTCCGCGTACGACCGCGAAGAAGGCAACGACTGGTAGCCCGGCGGCATCGAAGACGGCAGCGGCTGCGAGAAAGACAGTGGCAAAGGTTCCAGCCAAGAAGGCCACGCCGGCCAAGAAGACTGCTGCCAAGCGATAGCTCGGATGCCGCGAGTGTCCGGTACCACGGGACTACATCCAGGCTGACAGCACCCGGCCATCGACCTGCACTGAGTGAAGACGCTGCCCGATCCGAGCATGGCGCAGGTCCACACCGAGGGCCTCAGCCGGCAGGACGATCCTTCGCCCGGAGGCAGTGACGGCTAGTTGATCGCCGTCAGCATCGTGATGGTCGGTCGCAGTGATCAACTCGTAATGGCCGAGGCGGTCACGTTCATGATCGACGAGCGCGCCGGTTGCCGGACCGACGCCCAGTCCAATCGCGATGAGAAGATCCGCCTCGGTGTCGACGTCACGGCGAGCGTCGGCGAGTGGCGATCCGAGATCATCGGCGGAGAGGCTGACGGCGCCGGACGTGTGATGAGCTGCGGCCGACCGGCCTTGAAAGTGCGGTGCAAGTGCGACGTCGTGCGCCACCAGCATCGTGGTGCCTACGCCTGAGGCGTCAGCGACGAAGGATCGAGGATGGGGTTGGGATGCGTCGAGGACCCGGAGCACAGAGTCCGGTCTTAGAGCTGGAAGATCACCGACGCAGGCCATAACCGTTGCAAATCCCTGGGCGCGTAGCGTCCGGTCGCCATGACCGAGGGCTGGGTTCATGCCAACATGGCCGGACTCGGCGATGACCTCCACGGCAAGTCCGGCTCTACGCAGCCGGGCCTCCAGCGCCGGTTGATCACTGACAACCAGAACCCGCGACATCACGCGAGACAACGCGGACAAGGTGTCGAGCGCCATTGTCCAGGCGAGCCGTCGTCGCAGCGGATCGGGTACGCCGAGCCGCGACTTTGCGTGCTCAGCTGGTTTGAGGGCGATCACTGCGGCAGTGCGTGACCTTGCCATCATTTGATGCTGCTCTCACCGTGCACCCTGACGCACTCCTCCCCAAGGCCTGCCGCGCCCTGATGATGCAGCTGATGGTGCACAATCCCGTAAGGTGAAGCCACTCATGGCACGGTAGACCAACGCTGGACGAACTGAGGTGTTGATGGCCGAGAACCCCGCCGCGAGTCCGCGCACGGTGCTCAGGCCACTGTCGGAGGCCAATCATGAGCCTGGCGCTCACACCATCTCAGCTGTCGTCAAGATCGTGAACGCGATCATGAAACCGCTGACGAAGCGGGACTGGCGCTACCAGCACAACGTGCCTCAGAGAGGCGGCGTCATCTTCGTGCCGAACCATATCTCCAATGCCGATCCGTTAGCCGTCGGACAGTTTCTCGCATTCTCCGGGCGCTGGCCTCGGTTTTTGGCGAAGGCATCGGTTTTCAGGATTCCCATCATTGGGCGCATCATCGCCGCTTGCGGACAGATTCCGGTTGAGCGCGGATCGACACAGTCCAAGGACGCGCTTGTCGCCGCCGCGCAAGCTCTCGAGCAAGGCCGGGCATTGGTGATCTACCCCGAGGGGACGATCACCTATGATCCCGACCTTTGGCCGATGAAGGGTAAGACGGGCTCGGCTCGGCTGGCCTTGACCACCGGCTGTCCGGTTGTGCCGATCGGGCAGTGGGGTGCCCAGGAGCTGATGCCTGGTCGGAAGCCCCGCTTCCCCAAGCTCTTCCCGCGCAAGACCTTGCACGTTGCGGCAGGCGAGGAGGTTCTCCTTGATGATCTTCGTTCTCGGCCGGTCACGGCAGCGACGCTCGACGAGGCGACGACGAGAATCATGGACGCCATCACCGTCTTGGTCGCCGAGCTTCGCGATGTGGCACCGCCCTCGTATCGCTACGATCCGCGGAGCGACCAGACGAGCGGAGACCCAACATGAGCATTGCTGCAGCCTCCCGTACGCCTGCAAGGGTCGCTGTGATGGGTGCCGGGTCCTGGGGAACGGCCTTTGCTCTGGTGGTCTGCGATGCGGGCAATCAGGTCACGCTCTGGGCCCGCCGCCCCGAGCTCGCCGACAAGATCAACTTCGAACACTGCAACACCGACTACTTTCCCGACCTGCGGCTGCCCGAATCGTTGCGTGCGGTCAGCGACCCGCAAGAAGCCATGCAGGAAGCCGACTGCGTGGTGCTCGCGGTGCCGTCGCAGTCGTTGCGGGACAACCTGCGTCAGTGGCAGATTCCCGAAACCGCCATCGTGGTGAGCTTGGCGAAAGGAATCGAGCTAGGCAGCGGCTTGCGGATGAGCGAGGTGGTGGCCGAAGCCGGTGATATCTCCCCCGACAGGATTGTGGCGGTCACCGGCCCCAACCTGGCTCGCGAGATCGCTGAACGGCAGCCATCGGCGAGCGTGGTGGCGAGTGTCTCACCAGCTACAGCTGAGGCATTTCAGGCGGTGTGTCATACCGCTCGGTTTCGCGCGTACACCAATACCGATGTGATCGGCTGTGAGCTCGCCGGAGCGACGAAGAACGTGATCGCGCTGGCAGTTGGCATGGCGATCGGGCTCGGGTTGGGAGCGAATGCGACGGCGTCGGTGATCACCAGAGGGCTGGCCGAGATCACCCGGCTCGGAGTGGTGCTGGGGGCCGATCCCTACACTTTCTCCGGTCTGGCCGGGCTCGGCGATCTCGTGGCGACCTGCTCCTCCCCGCTGTCTCGAAACCGGCACTTCGGTGAGGAGCTCGGCAGGGGACGCACGGTTGCCGAAATCACTGCCTCGACTCGGCAGGTTGCCGAAGGCGTCAAGTCGTGCGCATCGATCACCGAGCTTGCCGCGAAGCATCACGTGGAGCTACCGATCGTAGAAAATGTGGCCGCTGTCATCGCGGGAGAGCTGACCCCGGCCGAAATGATCACGGCGCTGATGTCCCGTTCGGCCAAACCGGAGCGTTACTAGAGCTGATCGAGCGCCTGGGCGAGGTCGGCCCAGAGATCTTCGACATGTTCGATCCCAACGGACAGTCTTACCAAACCCTCCGGAACCGTGGGGAGTTCGCCCGGCCAGCGTCGACGTCGCTCGAGGGTCGACTCCACCCCTCCGAGGCTGGTGGCAAAGACCCACAGCACGCATGCGTCGATGAATGCATCTGCGGTCTTGGCGTCCGCAAGCTCGATGGAGATTAGCGAGCCAAAGCCCGACATGGTGCGCCGAGCGACATCGTGACCGGGATCTGAAGCCAGCCCGGGGAACCGTACTCGGCGCACGCAGCGATGGGTCACCAACCGCTCGGCCAGAATCTGTGCGGTGCGTTGGGCCTGCGCCAGCCTGAGCGGCAGCGTACGAAGCCCACGCAGCGCAAGATAAGCCTCCATTGGCCCGGGAGCCGCTCCGACCGACCGGCGGATCTGATCCAGTGTCTCGAAGGGCTGCTCTTGATCAATCCGTGTCACCAGAGCACCGAGCAACACATCGGAATGACCTGAAAGTAGCTTGGTCGCCGAGTGCAGCACGATGTCGGCGCCAGACTCCAGAGGACGCTGCAGTAGCGGCGTGGCGAAGGTGTTGTCCACAACGAACATCGCCTGGCGGGAGAGATTGCGGCCCAGGGCAGGAAGGTCTGCTACGTCGATCGTCGGATTTGCGGGCGACTCGATCCACACGACATCGGCGCCTTCTGCTGCGCTCAACACCTCGGCGGTGTTGGCTATGTTGACCCGTCGTACCTGGCTGCCGTATTTGGCTGCGCGCCGATCGACAGCCTCAGCCACCCCGAGATAGCAGTTGTCCGGAATCACCACGACGCCGCCCGGCGGCAGGAGTTCTAGTACGGCGTGCGCCGCCGCCATGCCCGAGGAGAAGGTCAGTGCGCGTCCGCCCTCTAGCGCTCCGAGCGCCTCCTCCAGCGCTTGCCAGGTCGGGTTGCCATAGCGTCCGTATCCGAGCCCGGCGGCCTGCACGTCATGGGCACCGACGTAGGTGGAGGCAAAGACCACCGGTGGGTTCAGCGGCGCGTCGACCACTCGCTCCGGGCGGCCGGCGGTGACGGCCAACGTCTCCAAACGCGGCGTGCTGTATGGCGTGGGATTGGGTCGGTGCGGCTGCCTGGTCACAAGCCCAAGTCTGGTGCTTCCGCTCACGCGAGCAGCTCACCGCGGATAAGGTCAAGGATCGTGAGCGAAAGCCAGCCGGACCTTTATCGGGTCAATGGTTCTCGCCACCGCGTGGCGGTGGTTTTCGGGGGAACCAGTAGCGAGCACGGGGTGTCCTGCCTCACTGCGGCCGGTGTACTGAGCGCATTGGATCGAGATCGATTTGATGTGGTGGGCATCGGTATTACACGCACCGGACGGTGGATTCTGGTTGATTCCGAGACGATCAGTCGGCTGGGGGTTACCGACGGCAGATTGCCGGAACTCAGTGAGAGCGCCGCCGAAGCCATGCTGATGCGGGTCTCCAGTGGCAGCGAGCTGGCAGTCCGTGAGCAGTCGGTGCTCTCGCACCTCGGTCCCGTTGACGTTGCGCTAGCGCTGCTGCACGGACCGTTTGGTGAGGACGGCACGATCCAGGGATTGTTCGAGATGATGGGGACCCGTTATGTCGGTGCCGGGGTGCTGGCCAGCGCTGTCGGCATGGACAAGCACTACCTCAAGCTCGTACTGGCCGCGTCCGGACTGCCGATTGGACCCTTCGTCGCCATCACGGCGGCCGAGTGGCGGCGCGACAGGACCGCGTGCCTGGCGACGATTTCGGCACTGCACTACCCGCTCTTCGTCAAGCCGGCGCGGGGCGGCTCGAGCCTGGGTATCACCAAGGTGGATGAGGCGGCTGGGCTCGAGCGGGCCATCGAGGTCGCACATGCGTACGATCCCAAGATCATCATCGAACAAGGATTCGTCGGCGCCCGCGAACTCGAGTGCGGTGTGCTGGATGATCTTGATGGCGGATCTCCGCTGGCAAGTGTGGTCGCCGAGGTCCGTGTGCACAGCGCGTCGGGCTTCTACGACTTCGAGGCCAAGTATCTTCCCGAGGAGCAGGTTGATCTTGATGTGCCGGCCGACATCCAACTCGAGCTAGTTGATCAAGTGCAGCAACTGGCGATCAAGACCTTCGAGGCGATCGGCTGTGAGGGCCTTGCTCGAGTCGACGTCTTCGTGACCCACGACGGACATGTGGTGATCAACGAGATCAACACCATGCCGGGCTTCACCCCGCACTCGATGTTCCCGCGCATGTGGGCTGCCAGCGGCGTGTCATATCCCGAGCTCGTCGAGCGGTTGATCACCTTGGCCCTACGCCGCCCCGTCGGGCTCCGCTAGCGCCAGCTGCGTGGCTAATAACAGCTGCGTAGCCGACAGCTGCGAGCGTCGAGCAATCAATATTGGCGCGGGCAGCTCAAATTTAAATGTGTACGACCGGGCAGGTCACGGTGCGCGTAATGCCTGGCACCATTTGCACTCGCGCAACCACCAGCTGGCCAAGCTCGTCGACGCTGGACGCTTCGGCACGCACGATGACGTCGTAAGGACCGGTCACATCTTCGGCCAACGTGACACCCTGGATGGCGCTGATGGCATGAGCGACCTCGGCCGCCTTGCCGACGTTGGTCTGGACCAAGATGTATGCCTGTACGACCATCAGGTGGTGCCTCCTCGGTTCACGACGGCGGTGTCTTCTCACTCTCACGGCGCATCGTCGGTCCGTGCCACAGACCGCGTACGCTCGCCGATGTGCGTCACGCTACAGCCTTCGGCGACGACGTGCGCATCGGGGAGCACGGGAGGTTCCGGTGAATCTGAACCGCAATGCGACGCTGGCCGAGGTTGGGGAGTTTCCTCTCATCGCCGCAATTACCCAAGGGTTGTCATTGGCGCCTGACGTGAGTGTTGGACCTGGTGACGATGCCGCGGTGTTGATGATCAAGGACGCGGTTGCGACGTCGGTGGATGTGCTCGTGGAGGGGGTTCATTTCCGGCGCGACTGGTCCGAGGCTCGCGACGTCGGACGGAAGGCAGTCGCTGTCAACGTCGCCGACATCGAGGCGATAGGTGCGCGGGCCACTGGTCTGTTGGTGGGTTTCTCCGCCCCACCTGACCTGTCGTTGGGTTGGGTGCTGGATTTCGCCGATGGCCTCGGTGAAGAAGCCAAGGCGGCTGGCGTCAGCGTGCTCGGCGGTGACGTAACCAGAGGCCGCGACATCACTATTGCGATCACTGCCCTAGGCACGCTGGACGAGCGACGGCCGGTGCTGCGGTCGGGGGCCCGGCCCGGGGACCTGGTAGCCATTCGGGGGCGGCTCGGCTGGGCCGCCGGTGGCCTGGCCGTCCTCGGGCGGGGATTCCGTTCACCCCGGGTACTCGTCGAGGCCCACCGCGTGCCACAGGTCAGCTACGGAGCCGGTGCGATCGCTGCCCAGGCAGGAGCCACATCCATGATCGACATCTCCGACGGCTTGCTTCCCGATCTCGGACATGTCGCACAGGCGTCTGGTGTGCTCATCGAGTTGCGGCAGGATGCCTTCGACGTCGCTGAACCATTGCAGGCCGTCGCCGCAGCCACCGGCTCCGATCCCTACACCTTGCTCTTCACCGGTGGCGACGATCATGCCCTGGCGGCTACCTTCCCCACTGCGGCCACAGTGCCGGAGGGCTGGTTCGTGATAGGCAGCGTTGCAGCAGCAGACCATGATCACAGCGGAGTAGTGGTGGATGGCAAGGTGTGGGAATCCTCAGCTGGCTTCGAGCACTTCCGCTCGCCAAGACCGTCGGAGGCGCGCAGATGACCCTGCCGACCGCTCGGGTGCTGACGATTGCTGGTTCGGACTCCGGTGGGGGAGCAGGGATTCAGGCGGATCTAAAGACAATGCTGGCCCACGGCGTTCATGGGATGACGGTGCTCACGGCCGTGACCGCGCAGAACTCCGTTGGCGTTCAGGGCATCTGGCCGCTGCCGCCGGATGCGATCCGAGCACAGTTCCACAGCGTGGTCGATGACATCGGCGTTGATGCGATCAAGATCGGCATGCTCGGCAATGCGGACACGGTCGGGTGCGTAGCGGATCTGGTCGCCGATGTTGATCCGCCGGTGCCGCTGATCGTCGATCCGGTCTGCGTCAGCAAGCACGGTGATCGGCTTATTGATCATGAGGCGCTCGGTGCTCTGCGTACCCGGTTGTTCCGCTACGCCACAGTGATCACTCCGAATCTGGACGAGGCCGCAGCGCTGACCGGTCGTCCCGCTCAGAACCCGGCAGCAGAGCTGGCAGACCTGCTCCTTGCTGACGGCCCGAAGTGGGTGTTGATCAAAGGCGGTCATCGGGAGGGCGACGCGATCGACTATTTGAAGAGCCAGGACGGCCGTGATTTCAGCTACCGCGCGGTGCGGGTCGACAACCGGCACACCCACGGAACTGGATGCACACTTGCCTCAGCGCTGGCCAGTCACCTCGCACGTGGCGCTGACGTTCCGGAGGCCATGGCGCTCGCGAAGGCGTACGTCACCGGAGCCATTGCAGCCGGCTTCGCGCTCGGTCGCGGCATCGGTCCGACGGATCACCTGTGGCAGTTGCGAGACCACCTGCCGACCTCGTACGAGGCGCCCGGCGTGTGACCCCATCTATCAGCCGTTGATCTTGTAACCTCACGAGTATGGCGACCCGCGCGTCTTCCCCACCGCGGTCCCGCAGCCGAGCTGGATCGTCCCAGCGCGCGAAACCGCGGTCGACCGGAAGCAAGAGAGCCACGCCTGCCGCGGCTACCCAAGCCAAGCCTGCTCGTCGGCGGCCCAGCAGGAACCGGTCACGGAGTCGTCGACAACATCGTTCCGTCCTCGATCAGCTCGCTCTCGGTCTTGCCGCACTCTTGGGCGCCCTCGCCCACGGCGTAGGTCGCGCCGCGCGCCGTGTTGGACCTGCTGTGGAGGATGTCGACCCGGCGTTACGCCGCGACGGAATTGGCCTTTTCCTGTTGGGCAGTGCGATCGTTGTGGGCGCTGCAGTCTGGTGGGGGCTGCCGGGTGTGGTTGGTCATGCCATTTTCATCGGTGTCGCCAGCACCATCGGGACGCTCTGCTACTTAGCGCCGCTGCTCCTGGCGTTGATGGCCTGGCGAACCTTGCGGCATCCGGATCGCAACGGCCCATTGGGCCGTCAGCTGATCGGCTGGAGCGCGATCATGCTCGGGTTACTGGGCTTGATCAACATCGCGCGTGGGCTGCCGCGCACAAATGAGCCCGAACGACTCCGAAGCGCTGGCGGCATCATCGGCTACATCTCTTCCAGCCTGCTCTCCGACTTGTTGACCGTCTATGTCGCTGTTCCGTTGTTGATCTTGCTGCTGCTGTTCGGTGTGCTTGTTGTGGTCGGTGTTCCGCTGCATCAGATTCCCGATCGAGTGCGGGCGGCCCGAGCCCGGCTGCGCCGCCCGCCCGTGGTGATCGAAGGCGAGGTGGTTCGAGCGCTGGAGCACGGTGGCGCTCAGGCGTACGAGACTCCGGTGATCGGTGATCGGCCTGGTCACCGACG
>Ga0307292_10000091_pt1 | contig 26573 bp, 28 predicted proteins | sample ER_DNA_149_FD_194471 | JGI IMG/M metagenome (GOLD analysis project Ga0307292, IMG submission 194471) | Bulk soil microbial communities from the East River watershed near Crested Butte, Colorado, United States - ER_DNA_149 | ecosystem: Environmental > Terrestrial > Soil > Floodplain | place...
CTGATCAAGTCACAGCACACGCAACGAAGGGGCGGCTCCAAAGGAGCCGCCCCCTTCTTTTGGGATTGCTTACGCCATCAGGCAATCACCAGCCGGGCAGCGGCGTGGTGTTCTCGATGTAGAACCGATAGTCCTTCAGCTGGTCGGGATCCGGCAGCGGCGTCGGCCACTCATTAGTGGACCAGCCGCGCGGCGGATCGTCGGTGTAATAGGTCCAGGTATCTGCGGCGTACGGCTTCGGCGGCCCCAATCGAGGAGCCAAGTCCTCGGCGTCAACCACCGGAATGCCCGAGAGGGTGGCGACGCCGGGCAAGATCACGTCAACGAACCGGGTTCCGGCCGGTAGCGCTGGGTAGTTACTCGCCACACTTGCCTCGCCGCTTTCACGGCGCAGCGAGCCTGCCCAAAGTCCGAGCGGGCTGCACAGGCACTCGTACGCCTTGCGTTGGGCCACGGCTGCGGTCATCCAGGACACTCTCGCGGGTTTGCCGGTAGAGGCACCCTGCGGTCTGACCATGGGACCGCTGACCACGTCGGGGTCCAGCACGTCAACACCGTCGGGCAAAACCCCGCCGATCGGGGACAAGGCAGGCTCGAGGATAAATGTGGATTGATCACTGACCGACTTGATCGTCCATTCCAGCGTTGTGCGTCCCGGGGCCACGACGACCCGGTCGATGGCGATGTTCTGTACGCGGTGCGGCTCCTGGGGATATCGGAAGACTCGCTGCGCAAGGACCGGACGCGCGACTGCGGGCGCCCGAGCCAGGTCCGTCGGACGCGATGGGGTGGGAACCTGGCCGATCGGGGTAACCGGGATATGCACGAACGGTGCCATGTTGATCATGTCCACGTCGATGAAGCCGAGCGTGGCCGGCAGCGGTGGAAAGCTTGCCTGCAATAAGCGGGTCTCCCCGATCCGCAGGCCCTGCTGCGCCAACCACAGCGGCGTACACAGGCACCGATTGAACAATCGTCGCGACTGGTGGCTGAGCGTTCGATAGACCTTTCCCCCAGCGGGATCGAGCAGGAACATGTTGATGTCGCCCTCCGAGGTGCGACTCAGCCCGAGGTCGACCCAGGAGGGCAGCCGATCACCGCGTCCAAAGCCCGGTGCGCCCAGCGGGGTGACTGACCAATCGACCACGGTCGCATCCTCGAGCCGCCGGACAGCATGGATGGCGAACCGAGTGGTGATCTTCAAACCCTCAGCGGTCGTCCACTCGGCCTCTGCTGCCACCGGCAATTTCGGGTTGGTCGGCGCGGGCGGCGCTGTTTGCTCGACCGTCGGGGACTGTGAAGCCCTGGTGTGGAAGAGCCCCGGTTCCTCCTTGGCGTACATGCAGCCCGTGGAGAGCACACATGCCGCTGCGACAACGGCGACCAGCCGCTTTCTCGCAGCCACGCCGCAAGTCTATGGTCGCCCGCTTTGTCGGGCCGGAGGAATATCGTGACGCCATGAGTGCCGAATTGTCAGCGTCCAGGGCCGCCAAGGCGACCACACACGCTGATGACTGGGCGCTTGAGATATCTAGTGGAGTCGCGCTGCGGTGCCCATGACCGCGCTGCTCGAGGTGGTTGTGCTCCACGCTGCAGACGCAGAACGAGCCGAAGCTGGGGGAGCGGACCGGCTGGAGCTGGCATCTAGCCTCGCGGATGGAATGTCACCCGAGCCGGCGCTGGTCGGCCAGGTCCGCCGTGCGACGACTCTCCCTATCCGCGTCATGCTCCGGCTACGTCAGGGCTATACCACCGATGGCGGCGAAGTTGTCAGGCTCAAGGGTCTGCTGAGCAGCTACCGAGCAGTCGGCGCCGATGGGGTCGTGCTCGGCTTTCTCAACGGTCACACGGAGGTAGATGTCGGCGTGGTGACCGAGATCGTCGGCGAGCATCCGGATTTTCCCTGGACCTTCCACCGCGCCGTCGATGCCTGCATGTCCAGTAACCGGGCGTGGCGCGAGCTGCGTATGTTGCCTGGCCTCGACCAGGTATTGACCGCGGGATCGGCACGTGGTGTCAGTGAGGGCCTCGATGATCTCCTCGCTCGCGCTCGGGTGGATGAGTTTGCCCGCACACTGATCATGGCTGGCGGTGGCCTGTTGCCCGAGCACGTCCCGTGGCTGGCGCGTGCCGGCATCCGAGCGTTCCAGATTGATGCAGCGGCGCGCCCACTCGGATCAACTAAGGCTTATGTCGATCCTGACCTGGTTCGCACCTGGCGCACACTGATCGACCACGCCACCGGGCATCGGCTCGTTCTCGGAGCGACTTCTTCTTGACTGTCTATATCGACCCGCCGACTTGGCCGGGCCATGGCCATCTCTGGTCGCACTTGATCAGCGATCGGTCGTATCAGGAGCTACACGACTTCGCGGCCCGCATCGGCATCCCACGGCGCGGCTTCGAGCGAGATCACTACGACGTCATTGCCGAGCGCTACGCAGCGGCGGTGGCCGAAGGCGCCCAGCCGGTGTCGTCGCGGGAGATCGTCCTACTGCTGACCGCTGCCGGGCTACGCCGCCGCCGGCAGTCCCGCTTGGCTCGACAGGCTCGGCCTCCGGCTGCTGAATGATTGGGCCGGATTATGCCGCGAGTTCCCGGCATAATCCGCCACGTTGTTGGGCCGTACCAGCTGGGCCCGGCTGAGGTGCGAGGCAAGGGTTGCGCGCGGCACTAGATTGGCGCGGAAGAAAGGAACCGGCCTGTGACTAGTTGCGCCCATCTCGACGCCACTCCTCTTACCCCAATGCCCAGCAGCTTCCAAGCCGCCTGCAGTGATTGCCTCGCGGTCGGCGGGCGCTGGGTCCATCTTCGCCGCTGCCTGACCTGTGACCACATCGGTTGCTGCGACTCCTCACCAGCGCGGCATGCCAGCGCCCATGCTCGGACAATCGGCCACCCAGTCGTGGCTTCGGCCGAGCCCGAGGAGCATTGGCGTTGGTGCTATCTCGACAAGGTCGGCGCATGAGTGCCCCAGTTGCCGAGGACCGGATGGAGCGTGCGGCGCGGCCCGTACTGCTCACCGTCGACGACGACCCAAGCGTGTCACGTGCTGTCGCCCGCGATCTGCGACGTCGATACGGTGCGGACTATCGCATCATGCGGTCCGATTCGGGCGAGGAAGCGCTGCAGGCCATCAAGGATGTGGTGTTGCGCGGCGAGCAGGTGGCGGCGATCCTGGCTGACTATCGCATGCCACGGATGAATGGCGTCGACTTCCTCGAGCAGGCCATGGATCTGGTTCCGCAGGCACGCCGGGCGCTGCTCACTGCGTACGCCGACACCAACGCCGCCATTCAGGCGATCAACGTCGTCGATGTCGATCACTATCTGTTGAAGCCCTGGGAACCGCCGGAGGAGAAGTTCTATCCCATCGTCGACCAGCTGCTGGAGGCGTGGCGACGAGAGGGCCGGGAACCCGAACACAAGATCAAGATCTTGGGCCATCCCTGGTCGACGGCATCGTATGAGGTGCGCGACTTCCTTGCCCGCAACATGGTGCCCTACCGCTGGTACAACGTCGATGATCCTGACGGTGCTCGGCTACTCGCCGCCGCAGGTGCGGAGGAGAGCCAAGCACCTGTGGTGATCACCAGCGATGGTCAGCCACTGGTACAGCCGAGTCTGGTCGAGGTGGCTAATGCGGTCGGCCTGAGCACCAACCCGCAGGATGAGTTCTACGACGTGGTGATCATCGGCAGTGGCCCTGCTGGCTTGGGCGCCGCCGTCTATGCGGCCTCCGAGGGCCTGAGGGTCGTGGTCGTGGAGCGAGCGGCAGCCGGCGGTCAGGCAGGGCAGAGCTCTCGAATCGAAAACTACCTAGGCTTCCCCGACGGCGTCTCTGGCGACCAGCTGACCGACCGCGCGCGGCGACAAGCGGTGCGCTTCGGAGCTGAGCTTTTGACAGCGCGCACAGTGGTCGGGCTCGAAGTCAAAGGTCCAGCTCGCCGGGTGCTGTTTGACGACGAATCCTCGGTGCTCGCCCATGCGGTCGTGTTAGCGACCGGAGTGAGCTATCGCCAGCTGACGGCGGCGGGAGCCGAGGATCTTGTCGGGCGCGGCGTCTACTACGGCTCGTCAGCGACCCAGGCCGAATCGTGCTCGGGTGATCACGTGATCATCGTCGGTGGTGCGAACTCAGCCGGCCAAGCTGCCGTCTTCTTCTCCCGGTACGCGAACAGAGTGACTATGGCTGTACGTGGCGACTCGTTGGAGAAGTCCATGTCGTCGTACCTGATCGAACAGATCGCCGGGATTTCCAATATCGCGGTCCGGCTCAATACATCGGTTCAGAGCTGCACAGGCAATGATCATTTGCAGTGTGTGACCTTTGTCAATCATGACGGTGGCCAGGAAGTGGTAGATGCCGGCCACTTGTTCGTCTTCATCGGCGCGGCGCCGTTAACGGACTGGCTGCCGCAGTCTTTGGTGCGAGATGCCAGCGGCTTCGTGGTCACCGGTCCGGGTTTGACAGCTGGTGGCAACCGGCCGGCGTCCTGGGATCTGGAGCGTGACCCGTACCTGCTGGAATCCAGCATTCCGGGCGTCTTCGTGGCGGGCGACGTACGTGCCCAGTCCGTCAAGCGAGTCGCGTCCGCCGTGGGCGAAGGGGCACTCGCGGTTACCTTGGTCCATCGCTACCTGGCTGAGCAGTAGGAGTTGATCATGAGCGAACAGACCGTCGAGCCGGGGCGGCTAAGCCCTTCGGAGCTGCGCACCTTGTTCCTGTTCGAAAAACTCGATGATGATCAGCTGGCCTGGCTCAGCAACAACGGGTACTGCGAGACCCGGCTAGGCGGCCAAGCGATCTACAGCGAGGGGGATCCAGCGACCTGTCTCTTCGTCCTGCTGTCCGGAACGATGTCCATGCACCGCCGGGTGGAGAACACCGAGGTGGAGACCGGACGCACAAACCAGCGCGGCGTCTACTCCGGCGCCACGCAGTCCTTCGTCAAAGGCATGTCGGAGGTGCCGTACTGGGGGTCCGCTCGAGCCGTGACGGACTGTGATTTCTGGGTCGTCGGTGCCGCGGAGTTCGGCGAGAAGTTCCGCGAGTGGTTCCCGATGGCCATGCACCTGCTCGAGGGCCTCACCACGGGCTTCCGATCAAGTCAGGTCATTATCGGCCAGCGGGAGCGGCTGCTCTCGCTCGGCCGCTTGTCGGCCGGGCTTACCCATGAGCTGAACAATCCGGCAGCCGCTGCCGTACGCGCGACCGCCTCGCTGCGGGAACGGGTGAGCAGAATGCGAGGCAAGCTCGCCCACCTAGCAACCGCCGACGTCGACCCGAAGGCTCTGGTGGCACTCACCGACCTTCAAGAAGCGGCCGTGGAGAAGATGGCGAAGGCCGAAAAACTTACCCCGATGCAGGTCGGGGAGGCTGAAGACGAGATCACCGACTGGCTTGATGATCATGGCATTGACGACGGCTGGGACCTGGCTCCTACGCTCGTCGCCGCAGGGGTCCATACGGACTGGCTTGACGAGATCGCGGCGACTTTGCCTGGCGGTCTCCTCGCAGATGGACTGCACTGGGTGACCTACGCCTTGGAGACCGAGCAGCTGATGGTGGAAATCGAGGACTCGACAGGCCGCATCTCGGCACTGATCGGAGCGGCCAAGCAGTATTCCCAGATGGATCGAGCGGCACATCAAGAGATCGACGTCCGCGACGGGCTGAACAGCACACTGGTCATGCTCGGCCACAAGATCAAGGAATCGGGGAGGATCAAGATAGTCAAGGACTATGACGAATCACTGCCCATGATTCCAGCCCATCCCGCCGAGCTGAATCAGGTGTGGACCAACTTGATTGACAACGCTATCCACGCGATGCCAAACGGCGGAACGCTGACCGTACGCACGTCGCGGGAGGATGGCTGGGTGCTGGTCGAGATCTGCGACACCGGTATCGGCATACCGCTGGAGATGCAGCAAAAGATCTTCGAACCGTTCTTCACCACCAAGCCGGTCGGTCAGGGAACCGGGCTAGGGCTGGACATCTCCTATCGTGTGATCACTCAGCGGCATGGCGGCGATCTGCGGGTCAAGTCAAAGCCGGGGGACACTCGCTTCCAGGTCAGACTGCCGCTAACCGAACCTCCCTCGTTCGGCTAGCGCGCTTGATGCGCCCTGAGCCTGTCGAAGGGCTATCACTTCGGAGTGCTTCCACAAGTTCCACGCGCATTCACGCTGCCAAGGCAGCAGGCAGCTCGCCCGCGTACACCACTACCAGCGAGGTAACAGCGCGGGTGAGACAGACGTAGAGCCGACGCAACCCCGTCACCTGATCGGGTTCGCTGGCAACGATGTCGGCCGGCTCCAGTAGCACCACGTGATCAAATTCCAGGCCCTTGGCGAGCGCGGCCGGCACCAGGATCGGTTTCAGCCGCGGAGCCACCTCCAGATCAGATTGATGGGAATCCGCTTGTGGCTCGAAGATCGCTGGATCCTCGCCAAGCAGGTCGTAGTCGATATGCCGAGTCTCCAGGAGCTTCCGGACCCCAGGTACCGCGGCGTCCGCGACGATCAGCCCCACGGTGCCCTCGTTATGCATGGCCTGGTTGATCGCCTCGACGAGTTCATCGCCGATCCGATCGGTGAGGCGGAGGTCGAGTTCGCCACGATGGGTTCGTACCGAGTGCGGCGGCTTGAGCGCCGGCGCGATCTGCGGCAGCAAGCGGGCTGCGAAATCGATCACTGCGCCAGGAACCCGGAAGCCGGCCACCAATTCTTCGACGATGGCATCGGGATGGCCGAGATGGGCTAGCGACTCCTGCCACGAGCGGGTCGCCCACGGCGTGGTTGCCTGCGCAAGATCACCAAGGACGGTCACCGAGCCGGTGCTCGCCCGCCGCCCGACCGCCCGCAGCATCATCGGCGACAGATCTTGTGCCTCGTCGAGGATGACGTGACCGCGGCTCGCCGTACGCTGCAACAGGTCTGCCGTCTCATCGATCAAGATCACGTCAGCCAGCGACCAGCGCGCGGCAGCCACTGATCGGGGCGGCCGGCGCGTCATGATCAGCTGCTGCTCGGCCTCGCTCAAGGTGCCGTCGGCCGCGGCCGCCAGGAACTCGGCATCGCTGAGCAGTTTCATGATCAGCTTCGCTGCGTCGACGGCCGGCCAGATCTCGTCAACGTAGGCTCTGACCGGTTTGCTCCGGGCGACCGCGTCCTGCACCCGGTCGTCGGGGGAGTCACCCGCTGCCTCCATCCGCAGCAGTACCTGGTGAGCCAGCCGCTGCGACAGCATGGCTCGTCCAGCCCCGTACCGGACGCCGCGCTGCCGTAGCTCGTCGACGACCTCGGCTGTGAGGTGCGCGCCGACCCGCCATTGATAGGCGCCGCGAGGCACCACCAACGGGCCCGTAGCCGTGCCGAGATGGCTCCAGACCGCTCTGCGCAGTACTTCGGCCATCCGGACATCGCCTTTGATCAACGCGGTGGGGACGCTATCGAGCCCGCGTACGGTGACGCCGTTCGCCGCACAGACCAGCGATGTCACGGTGGTCTGGGTGGCATCGATCTCGCCTAGGGCGGGCAGTACGTCGGCGATATAGGACAGGAAGCTGTCGTTCGGGCCGACAACAAGCACCCCGGACCGAGCAAGCTGCTCGCGGAACGCGTAAAGCAGATACGCGGCGCGGTGCAGCCCGATGGCGGTTTTGCCGGTCCCGGGAGCGCCCTGGACGCAGAGCGATTGACCGAGAGCCGCGCGCACGATGCTGTCCTGTTCAGGCTGAATGGTGGCGACGATGTCGCGCATCGGGCCGGTTCGAGGCCGCTCGATCTCAGACTCCATGATGTCGGAGTGGCCGACTTCGCGGAGCCCAGCCAGGTCCTCATCCTCGTACGCGGTCAGCTGGCCGTGCGAGAAGCCGAATCGGCGCCGTAGCCGAACGCCCATCGACTGACCGGGGCGCGCCTGATAGAAGGGCCGTGACATTCCGGCCCGCCAATCGACTACCAGCGGCTCGCCGCCCGCCTCTCCAGTGACATGCCGGCGTCCGATGTAGAGGGTCTCGTCCTGCTCTGCTCCCAAGTGGGTGTCATAGTCGAGCCGGCCGAAGAAAAGCGGCACGGACGGATCGTCCTGGAGGGCCTTCATGCGGCGATACAGCGCCTGCTTGAGGTGCTCGGTCGAAACGTGATCACCGCCGAAAGCCTCCAGGCTCGCCGTGTGTTGCCGCATCCGCTCGAGCGCGGTGCGCGACTCTGCGAGATGGGTGCGTTCTCGAGCCAGGACATCGACGGAGGTTTCAGGCATGCGAAGAGCTCCGATGCTAGATCGGTGAGTACGGGGAGCGGGGGACAGGTTACTCGCTCGGTGGTGAGGAATCCACGGAATTTTTCCAGCCTCGTGGGGTGCCCTCCGCCCTGTCCCGGAGGGTGCTCGTAAGGTGTAGGCCGTGTCTTCCTCTGATACCGAGCGCAGCTATCTGCCGGTCGCGGATCCGGCGGCACGGCCGCGGCAATCCCGGGTGACCGTACGGGTGATCATGATCGACAATGACCGCACGTTGTTGTTCGAGGACAGCGACCCCGGGGTGCCGGATACCAGCTGGTGGAGTACGCCCGGCGGTGGGATCGACGAAGGAGAAAGTGAGATTCACGCGGCCATCCGAGAGGTTGCTGAGGAAACTGGCTACGAGTTGAGTGCAGCCGAGCTCTTGGGGCCGATCGCCAAGCGGCATGTCGTCCATGGTTACTCCGACCTCGTGATCGAGCAGGACGAGTCGTTCTTCATGGCCATGGTGTCTCCGTTCGAGGTCGACATCTCGGCACACACGCCAGATGAGCGGCTCACCTTGCTCGGGCATCGCTGGTGGACCCATGACGATCTGCGACACACCGACGAGTGGATTTGGCCCCATGAGCTGGTTGAGCTCTGGTCACTGGCCGGCCGACCGGACATCTGGCCGATTGATCTTGGCACGCAGGAGGAGTCGACGGTTCTCGACGTGCCCTAGGCCGACTCGGCGACCATCTCGAGGTATTGCGACTCCGGGGGATCGAGCTCCAGTGCTCCGGCCGGCATCGATGGATACGGCCGCCGCGGTTCGCGTACGCCGGCTCCGCCCTCAAGATCATCTGGCCAGGTTGGAGGCGGCAGGTCAGGGAATCCCGGTCCGCGCTGTTCGTGCGGGGTCTGCGCCGGTGGTCGTAGCGTCTCGGCCTTGCGGGTCCGCGCGTCCAGTGCCTTGCGGCGCTGGCGTTCGACGCGCTTGGCGGCTCGGCGGGACCTTCTCCTGACAGGATCGTCGGCCATGCTGCCTCCTCGATCTCCGAGCGTACGCGTCAGGGTTTGAATCGCAGGTGCACGTTCGGTCCCTGCACGATGCATGCGTTGCAACGCGTGCACGGTAAGGGGAACGAACGTGCACGTGCGATTCTCGAAGAGGGAAGGGTTTCGCTCATCGCCCCCTCACCGGCAGCGGACGCGAACCCGACGCTCGCGACGCCTGCACCCCGTAACGTTCTTCCGCACGAGGCCACGAATGCAGCGTGATTCGGCTGAATACGCGCTCAGATGTGGCCATGTGCGGAGAAACGCGTCAAGTCCGCGGGCCGATCACTCTGCAGTGATTGCGTCCTCGGCGTCCATGATGCGGTAGCCGTAGCCTTGCTCGGCGAGGAACCGTTGCCGATGCGCGGCGAACTCGGTGTCGACGGTGTCACGAGCGACGACGGCGTACAGCCGCGCGGTCACGCCCTCCGACTTGGGTCGCAACAGCCGTCCGAGCCGTTGGGCCTCCTCTTGCCGTGAGCCGAAGGCCCCCGAGACCTGCACCGCGATCTGAGCGGAGGGCAGATCGATCGAGAAGTTCGCCACCTTGCTTACGACAAGCAGTTCGATCTCGCCGGTACGGAAGGCCTCGTAGAGCTGCTCGCGTCGCCGTACGGTCGTCTGGCCGGTGATCAACGGCGCATCCAGCCGGGCAGCAAGATCTTCAAGTTGATCAACATACTGCCCGATCACGAGTGTCGGCGTGCCCCGGTGCTTGGCCACCAGATCAACGATGACGCTCGTCTTGGAGTCTGCTGTGGCAGCCAGCCGATACTTCTGGTCCGGCTCAGCTACCGCGTACGCCATCCGCTCGGCCTCGTTGAGGGTGACCCTGACTTCGATGCAGTCGGCGGGTGCGATATAGCCCTGGGCCTCAAGATCTTTCCAGGGCGCGTCGTAGCGCTTCGGCCCGATCAGGGAGAACACGTCGCCTTCTCGACCGTCCTCACGCACCAGCGTGGCGGTCAGGCCGAGCCGCCGCCGGGCCTGGAGACCAGCCGTCATCCGGAACACCGGCGCGGGCAGCAGGTGCACCTCATCGTAAATGATCAAGCCCCAATCCCGCGCGTCCAGCAGCTCGAGATGCGGATGTATCCCGCCGCGCCTGGTGGTGATCACTTGGTACGTCGCAATGGTGACCGGTCGGATCTGTTTCTTGGCACCCGAGTACTCGCCGATCTCATCGGCAGTCAGTGTCGTTCTCTTGATCAACTCATCACGCCATTGCCGGGCTGCGACGGTATTGGTGACCAAGATCAGCGTGGTGGCGCTGGCCAGCGCCATTGCGGCAGTGCCGACGATGGTCTTGCCGGCACCGCAGGGAAGGACCACGACACCGGATCCGCCATGCCAGAAGGAATCGGCAGCTTGACCCTGATATGGCCGCAGCGTCCACCCGCGCTGGTTGAGGCTGATCGCGTGCGCTTCGCCGTCGACGTAGCCGGCTAGGTCCTCGGCGGGCCAGCCGATCTTGAGCAGCACCTGCTTCAGGTGACCGCGTTCGGACGGATGGACCACCACGGTGTCATCATCGATCCGGTTGCCGATCAGTCCCTTGATCTTGGCGCTACGCAAGACTTCGGTGAGCACCGCGCGATCACTGCTGACCAAGATCAACCCGTGCGTGGGATGTTTCTCGATCCGCAGTCGGCCGTAGCGGGCCATCGTCTCGGCAACGTCGACCAGAAGCGCGTTGGGCACGGGGTAGCGGCTGTAGGTCAGCAGTGTGTCAACCACCTGCTCGGCGTCGTGCCCGGCGGCCCTGGCGTTCCACAGCCCGAGCGGAGTCAGCCGATAGGTGTGAATATGTTCGGGTGCGCGTTCCAGCTCAGCGAACGGCGCGATGGCGATTCGGCAGGCATTGGCCTCAGGATGATCAACTTCGAGCAAGAGGGTGCGGTCGGACTGCACGACGAGGGGTCCTGGTCCGCCGGCTGGGGTGGGCATCAGCGGGGTGTCGGCTCGGCTGTGGACTTCTGACCAGTCGCTGTCGCGCTCGGCGACTCCGGCGACTGGGCGTCGGGGTAGTTGTGCTCGCTCGGTTCGCCTGTTGGCGTCGGCGAGTCTGAGGGCTCCGGTGTGGGTGTCACGGTTGGCTCGGCCGAAGGTCTGGTCACGACCAATGTCGGCGAGCTCTGGCTTTGGTTGCCGGCGGCATCCAGTGCCCGAATCTGTACCACGTGCTGACCGCTGTCGTCATTGAACCAGCGCAGCCGTGCCCGTGTCTCCGCAGTGGTCGCCACTTCGAAACCGTTGAGCCAGATGCGATAGCCGATCACCCCGACGTTGTCACTGGCCGCCGGCCAGCTGATGGTGAGCCGTCGTGCAGTAACCTTCGACGCCTCGATGTCGGCGACTGGCTGGGGTGGATCGGAGTCCTTGGCAGCCTTTGTTTGACCGCTCCCCGGTTTCTGGTTCGAGTCACCGTCGGCATCCACGCTTTTACTGCGTGTTGCCGATGGCTGCGTGTCGGGTGGTGTGTTGTCAGACGCCACGCCGCCTCCGGCGGGGGACTCCCGGTCCCCGGTCGGTGACGAGGATTCGCGATGGTCGTTCGGCCCAGCTCCGGCTGGGGAGGTCGTTGGCTCATCGGTGGGTCCCGAAAGCCTGAGCTGCTCCGGGGACCGGGCGATGCTGGGCACCAGGTACAAGGATCCGACTCCGAGCGCGCAGACGCCGAAAACGATCAATCGTCTGATCGTGACGGCATGCATCCGATCATTCTATGGACCTCGCCACGGTCCCGCGGGAGATTGACAGACCGACGTCCGCAGTTGTCGGACTGGCTCCGGCCCGCATCGCAACCGGTTGACTGCCCTCGCCGGCCAGCAAGGCATCAGCCACCTGAGCAGCGGAATGAACAGGCTTCGACTCCGCTAGGTGCTTCTCCGCGCGTCGGGTGGGCGGCGTCACCATCACGTCGCCGGCAGCGTTTTCTACGGCCGGGCTGTGGCCCAGCTCTTGGAGTAACGAGAGCAGCTCATACTCATCGACGGCGGCGATAAGAACATGTGGAGCGACCGCTCGCAGCCCAAGTCGTGACGCGTCTGGATGAGCCAGCAGCGCCGCGGCTTGCGCTGCGTCAGAGATGCGGACGTAACAGACCGCCGGTCCGATTCGGATACTGGCATGGCGCCTGGCGACGTCCTCAATGAGGTAACCGAGCGCCTGCGGCACGTCCGTCGTGGAGTGCCGCGCGAGCCAGGATTGCACCTCCGCAGCCGACCACCCCTGGTCGAAGGCGCGACGCAAGGTAGCGGGGCTGAATCGATAGACGCCTGCACCACCGCGTGACTCTTGATCAGCCAGCAGCCGCAGCTCGGCCGCGACCGCGTGCTCAAGCGGACCGGAGGCGACTGCGGTCAGGTCGGCTTGGATGATGAACTGCTCGACGGGAGCGGGAAACAGATCCTGAAGCGCCGAGGGCATCGCCAGATCCGGCTGTAGGGGAAACCTGACAAACGACGACACCGCGCCGAGTGCGGCCAATCCCAACCATGAGGCCTCGCGCCACGTCCACTCGACCAGCCGGCGTGCCGTTACGGGCCCTTGGGTCAGTCTGGGTCGGTGCCAGGAAGCAGCTGTGGCCAGCTGTGCCAGATCGAGTGTCGTCCCCGGCTTCGCGTCCGCCAGGATCCCTACGATGGTCTTGCGGAGTCCGGCCGCGCCGCGGGAGTACGCCTCCTGACCGAGGGTGTGGCCGCCGGCGTCTGCTGATCGGGCGAAGAATCGGTCTTCGTCCAGCCAAGCCTCGGTAACCAGCCGCCAGCGACTGGGAGCATCCTGACCGAGCCATCGGTCGTACGCCGGCGTTGGCAACAAGGCTGTGCTGCTGTCGGGTGCGATGAGATGAGCGGCCGCTAGGCATTCGATGAGGAAACTGGCATGGTCGGGCTCGGCGCCTAGGTGGCGAGCCAGGGCGTTAACGTCGCGGCTCGACAAACCACCAGCGCGAAGCAGTTTGTGCGGCGCGGCTTCCAGACGATGGGCGAGCAGCTCGATGTCCTGTAGCAGGGCGAAGGCCGCCCCGGCCGCAGCCCGATCAACGAGACGCGGATCACGATCGTGTCCGGTGAGTGCAGGTTGCTCGGTGGCGACCGGCTCTGCCGTAAAGCGTCCATCTCGGAGCCGCCACGACACCTCGCGAGGAATGATCACGGTCTCCGAATCCAGCGGTCGGAGCAACTGGCGACTGAGCAGGCGCTCGATCGGCGACCGTGCGGAGGACAGGCTGACCGGGCGGTCGGCGTAGCGTACGGCCCCGGTCGGCGACCAGAGAAGTCGTTCCAGTACGACGCGGGCCTCGGCGCCGCAGTCCTCCAGTGCCGCATCGATCTGCTCGGCCGACATCGGTCGGGCCGATGGGGGAGCCAGCCCACCGGGATAGGGCTCGAACGCCTCGCGTACCGGCCGCACGAGGTGGAGCTGATCATCCTCGCCCCAGAGCAGGGCGCGTTCGCGAAGCTGAGCGATCGCTGCCGCCGCAGTGGACCGCGGCTGCCCGAGCATGGTCGCCAGGTCTGCCAAGGATGCGGGATCGGGAAGCGCGGCGAGTGCCTCGGCAACGGTTCGAAGCCAGGCGTTGAGATCGTCAACGGCTCGGGCAATCGAAGTCGATATCGTCGATCGGCTCGCGAGCTCGGCTATGTCGTGCGGAACGGGATCGAGCAGATCGGGACGCAGGTCGAGCAGGGCGCCCAACTGCTCGGCCGACATTGCACGCAAGGCCTCGGTCAAGGTGCGTGGCCGCTGGTGCTCACTCAGCGCCGTCACCACGCCTACCCCCAGGGGGATCGATAGGTCGGCGGATGTGTGGCTTCGGCTTTGAGGCGTCGATAGATGATCAGCAGTGTGGCGGCGAGCAGCACCCAACAGATCAACAGCGCCCATTGGCCGATGAATCGCCACCACTCGCTGAAGTCAGCGCCGACGATCAGCGAGCCAAGGACACCCAGCGTGGCGAGTACGACGATACCGAAGACATGGGCGCGCCGGACTTCTGCCGTCGCGACCTTGACGCGACTCGCGAGGCCAACACTGACGCAGAGGAAGATCGGCGCCAAGACATAGACCAGGCCGCCAATGATCAGGCACATGCAGAGACCTGGTGTTGCGGCGTCGAGAACACTTCTCGCGGTTACAGCCACGGCCTGCTGCGGCTCTGGACCGGAGGACCCAGGGCCGAACCAGCCAGGTGTACCGGGCGTTGGGAAAGGAGCCGTTGGCGCGCTTCTTACGGAGTGAACAGCAATGGGCTGGTCAGGTGGTGGATAGGGAGCGCCCGATGTCGGGTGCGAGGCTCCCGGCCCAGCCGGCTGGCCGGTTGGCGAAGCCCAGTGCACGGCGCCCCAGGCTGAGTCGGATGTCATCGTGCTGGCCACGACGGTGAATGGCTTTTCCGGGTCACGCCGCTCCTCACGCGGCGCGGGGACCAACGTGGCTAGGGGTATCACCGGCGTCGACGGGTTATCGAAGACGGGCCGGCTCTTAGGAGCCCAAGCAGCCGCCTGGGTGTGGGGCGGTGCAGTCGTCAAGGGTGGGGCCTCGGGTGTCTGAAAGTCGGCCGGGCGCTCGATCGGCGCATACTCCGGCCCGTCCTCCCAGGTTGCCATGCAGTCATCGTAGACGCGGGACGTGCTGGCCCAGAGTTCGCAGATGCGCGACGTGCTGCAACCTCAAAGCGGACTCCAGCGGACGACCTCCTGACGCGGCGAGGAGGTAGCCGATTCGGGGTTGGGCTGCAGGAGCGAAACGGCTACGCTTAGCGCGCTGTTGTGGGGCAATTCGCAGTCAAGGAACGACTGCTGGCGAACTGGCGAAAAAGCAAGTGAGGTTTGGACGTGCCTGTTGGCAAGGTGAGGTTTTACGACGCCGAAAAAGGCTTCGGCTTCCTGACCAAAGATGAAGGTGGCGACGTCTACGTCCGCGCCAACGCGTTGCCGCCGGGTGTCACGAGTTTGAAGGCCGGCCAGCGCGTCGAGTTCGGTGTCGTGGAAGGCCGCAAGGGAGAGCAGGCCCTGTCCGTGCACATCATGGAGGTCCCGCCGTCGCTGTCCAAGGCCCATCGCAAGCCGCCTGAGCAGATGACGGTGATCGTCGAGGACTTGATCAAAATGCTCGACGGCATCGGCAACGGCTATCGTCGTGGCCGTTACCCCGACGCCAGGACCGGCAGCAAGATCGCTACGGTGCTCCGCGCCGTAGCGGATGAGCTCGAACTCTAAGCACGCCTCGACTTGTGGTTCGCGGCCACCGTTGCACCTCTCACCGGTCCCGCGCTCCGGCGCAGCCCAGCAATGAGCACACCGGCCACGACAACATGCAGCACGATGAGCGCGGCGCCGACGAACGGGGTAGCAGCACCGTAAGCGGGCCGAACAGTGACAGCACGAAGACGACCACCGCGGTGAAGGTCCACATCCTGCGAGCATCCGGCGCACGGACGCGCTCGAGCAGCGCGAGCAGAGCCCAGCCGAGCAATGACGCCGTCAGGCTGATAGCCAGCACACTGGCGAAGCCGACCTGCTGAGTCGGCGCGCCGACCGGGTGAACACAATTCTGTCTGGCCGTGTCATCGTCGTCGAGGACGGCGACGTTAGTCAGTTCGCGATGCCAGAATGAGGTTCATGCCTTCGAGCACCGGTACGACCCAACCTGATGCAGTCTGCCTCGCCGCTGTTGATCTTGCTCGGCAAGCAGCAGAAGAGACTGCCGGGGTGATCGGCGTCGGCGACTATCTCGGCGCGCAGGCCGAGGACATCCGTGTGGTGAGTCATTTCTTTGCCTGTCCACATCCGGGATACCAGGGATGGCGTTGGTCAGTGACCGTCGCTCGAGCCTCTCGGGCGCGGGTCGTCACCGTTGACGAGGTCGTGCTGCTACCAGGTGACGGGGCCCTGCTGGGGAGGGAATGGGTGCCGTGGGTCGAGCGGATCCGGCCTGGTGACGTGACCCCCGGACTGCTGATGCCAAGCACCGGCGATGACCCACGCCTGGAGCCGGGCTACACCGGCGGTGAGCAGGCCCTCAATGCTGAACCCGCGGAGTTGAGCCTGATCCGTACGGTGATTGCCGAACGTGGCCTCGGCCGGGAGCGGGTGCTTTCGGTGAGGGGTCACGACGAGGCCGCCGAGCGCTGGCTGGCCGGTGACGGCGGACCGGACAACCTGCTCAGCCGGCTAGCCCCGGACGTCTGTGAGACGTGCGGGTTCTTTGTACGCCTGCAAGGCAGTCTTGGCACCTTGTTCGGTGCCTGCGCAAACGCGTTCTCGGTCTCGGACGGAACGGTTGTCAGCGTGGACCACGGCTGTGGCGCGCACTCCAACGTGCAGCCCGACGATCAGGTTGATGAGCTGCCGCGGCCGGTCTGGGACACGATCGAGTGGGACACACCGATTTCGCTTTTCGATTAGGACTGCTGACTCGAGGACTGGTCTCTGAGGCCTGGTCTCTCCGCACAACATCCCACGCTGCGCCGGATATTGATGCTGTGCAAACCGTGCGTGCCACGTAGAGCGAGGACAGCCTGAGTACGGCTCTGGGTGGTGTCAGCGAGGTTGCGGCCCGTCTTTACCTTTCTGTGACGTTCGTCACAAGCGGTTCCCCGCGAGCGGCGCGTACACCAAACTCTTCATTCTCGGGGATTCTTCCTCACCCCTGGAGAATTCTCATGTCGGACACGGCCTTCGAGGTTGGGCGGCGGGCCCCTCGAATCGCACGTCTCGCCTTAGCCTCCTCTTCCTTGATCCGCTGGATGCTGCGGATCCTGACGGTGGGTCTCTTCGGCGCGGCGACCGTGGTCGGCGTCAGTCTTGGAATGAGTGCCCCCGAGATCTCGCCGACATTGATGGTGCAGCAGCACGTGGCATTGTCCGACCGGTGACCGGGACTGCCGCGACGTGCGACCGCCGAGGCTTATCGCAATCACCCTTCTGGCCCTTATCTGGCTGGGAGGCGCCCTAGCAGTCCTTCAGGTCGTGCTGAGCGCGGGAGTGCCGAGCGAGGGCGCAGCCTCCCTCATTGCCCACGTCAGTGGTATGGCCGCCGGGTACGGCGCGGCCATCATGTTGATCTTGATGTCGCGGTCCCCTTGGCTGGAGCGCGGTGTCGGTACCCACCGGCTAGCCCGCTGGCATGGCTGGGGCGGGCTACTAGTGATCATCCTCGTGGTCGTGCACGCCCTCATGGCAGTCGAGGCGTGGGCGGAGGCCGGGCCGACAGGGCGGATAGCGGCGACCGGGGACGTGCTCGACCTTCCGGGGCTCAGCACCGCCCTGATCAGCATGGTGATCCTGGTACTCGTTGGCGTGGCCTCGCTGCGGGGACTGCGACGACGCATCTCGTATGAACGATGGCACCTCTTGCACCTGCTGACCTACCTTGCTGTGGCGTTGGGGTTTGCCCATCAGCTGGCCGGCCCCGATCTGGCGGGACGCATGTGGCTGCAAATTGCCTGGAGCCTGCTTTACACCTACGCCTTCGCGCTGGTGCTCCGCTGGAGGGTCCTGCAGCCTTTCTTCCAGCTCTGGCGGCATCGGCTGCGGGTGGAAGAGGTAAGGCAGGAGTCACCCGATGTGGTGAGCATGCTGATGTCAGGAGACCACCTGAACGAGCTGCGGGCCGAGCCAGGTCAATTCTTTCGCTGGAGATTCCTGACCCGCAGCACCTGGCACTCGGCGTACCCGTTCTCACTCTCCGCCGCACCCACCTGCGACCGACTGCGGATCACCGTCAAGGCACGCGGCGAGGGAACGCGGCAGGTCTTGGAAGTCCCGGTCGGCTCGCTGGTGTTTGCGGAGGGGCCGTACGGTGCACTGACGACGCGGTGTCGGCGCCGACCTCGGGTGTTGATGATCGCCGGCGGCGTCGGGATCACCCCGATGCGTGCCATGTTCGAGGTGATCGACCTGCCCGGCAAAGATGTCACGCTCGTCTATCGAGCGTCGAGCGAGCAAGACCTGGTCCTCAAGCATGAACTCGACGAGATTGCTGAACGCTCCGGAGCGCGGGTCGTTTATCTGGTCGGTCCATCAACCGACGCTGCCAACGAGATGAGCGCTCGAGCGCTGAATCGCATTGTCGGCGACCTCAGCGACCAGGACGTCTACCTGTGCGCCTCACCGCGGCTGGCCGCTCGGGTGCGTGACTCCCTGATGCTCGGCGGTCTACCTCGCCATCAGCTGCACGAGGAGCGCTTCAGCTTTTAGATCATTCGTTCTCGGCCCTTCCAGGGCGCCACATCATTCGGCTCCGCTGCGGCGACGTCGCCGCCGATTCCAGCAATACGCCAGCACGATGAGCCCGAGAGCGAAACCGGCCACACTGATCTGAAGCCAGGAGCCGTGGCCGTGTGCCGCGAGCCAGTTGTAACCGATCGCCAGTACAACCGATGTCAACGCAAAGATCATCGTGCCGACTGTGACGACAGCGAGGCCGTCGACATCGAGAGGCGGCACGGGTGCCTGCACCCAAAAATGGTGATGCTCGGCCGGCTCCTTCATACCAGTCACTGTAGTTCGATCCGCACGGCAGGATGTGGACGTGAACAGACTGGAAACTCAGCTGGCTCGCCTGGTTGAGCAGCAGGTGCTCTCGGTCTCCCAAGCGCGGGAGTTGGCGGAAGCGGCCAGGGCTGATCAGGTGGATGGGCAGGCGGCAGCTGCTGGGTCTGCCGTGGGATCAGCTCCGAAGAGTTCTGCGGTACTGGAGGTCCTCGGCTACGTCGGTGGCGCACTGGTGCTTGGTGCGGTGATCATGCTCGGCACGCTCTTCTGGGAAGACCTCGGCACAACCGGTCGCAAGGCCGTCGCGATCGCATCCTTTCTGGTGCCCGCTCTCGGAGGCGTCGCACTGGTGCGGGGGCGAACGAGGCCCGAGCTAGGTCGGATCCTGCTCGCTCTCGCCTGCTACGCGGCCGGTTTCGCCTACCTGATCGTCTTCGAGGACAAGAAATTCGTGGTGTCGGCAGCGGTGGTCGTCCTGACCTCCGCGATCGGCGCGGTGTTGCTTCGCTCTGGCGCGTTCCTTGTCTCGGGCTGGTCCGGCGCCATGCTGCTTGTCTGCGCAGTGGTGTTCAACGTCATTGATCCGGTAGAAACCACTGGTCCAGAAAGCACCGCCGTACCAGCACACCTGGCGGTTGGGTTTCTCCTGGTCGGGCTAATCCTCGCGGTCAGCGGGTTGCTGCTCAGCCGCACGTTGGCCTGGTCACTCGCCGGTCTCAGCGGCTGGACCGCAAGCGTCGTGCTGCAGATGGACGCGCCGCATGGCGAATGGCTATCACTGATCGCTGCAACACTGGTCGCCGCGGCGCTACTCACTGCCTTTGTGATCGCCCGGCGCTACGCGTACGCGGTGATCGGTTGCGCGATCTTGCTGACGATCTGGCCTGCCTCGCTGTACCGGATCCTTGACGATAATGCGGTGGGTGCCGCCATCGGCCTGGTTGCGGCTGGCGCCGTACTCATCGCAACCGTGATCGTGCTCTCCAAGCGTCGCCGGATCTCTACAACTGCATAGCCTTGATATTTAGCAATGCTAACTACTATGCTGGACTGAGTGGGGACGACCAGGGACAACATTCGGACGACGACCGGGCTAGCGCATGAGCTTCGCCCGGTTGTCATGCGGTTGGCCCGCCGGCTACGTCAGATGCAGGACGACTCTCTCGGTCTGACCCCAAGCCAGCTCTCAGCGATGGCTGTGCTGCTCAACTCGGGTGATTTGTTGATGGGTGAGTTGGCCGCCCAGGAAAAAGTGCAGCCGCCGTCCATGACGCGCATCGTCAACAGTCTCGAGGCTGGTGGCTACGTCGCACGCCGTCCTGACCCCCGCGATCACCGGCAATGTCTGGTGGCTCTCACCGATTCCGGACGCGAGGTGTTGCTGGCGAACCGGCGGCGACGCGATCAGTGGCTCGCTGTCCGGCTCGCGGAATTGGATCCGGCCGATCGTGAGATTTTGCGACACGCCGTACGCGTGCTGGAGAAGGTGAATCGAGCGTGAGCGTCAGCACCGAGCCGACGTCTGGGACCCGAACCGATCACGCCGATTCGACGACCGCGCCCACCCGGAGACCACACGGCGGCATGTTCAGCGCCTTGGTGGAACCGAACTATCGCACGTATCTTGCGGGGTCATTCGTCTCCAATATCGGCACTTGGATGCAACGGGTTGCTCAGGACTGGCTCGTGCTCGAGCTGTCCGGAGGCTCGGGCATCGCGGTCGGCATCACTACCGGCTTGCAGTTCCTGCCGATGCTGCTGCTCTCGCCGTACGGCGGCCTCATCGCCGATCGATTCAACAAGCAGCGGATTCTCAAGGTGACCCAGTCGTGGCTGGCGATCTGCGCAGCAGCGCTTGGGGTGCTCGCAGTCACCGGCGTCGCGACGACCGGGCAGGTCTACCTGATCGCGTTCGCGTTCGGTCTCGGCACCGCGTTTGACAACCCTGCGCGGCAGAGCTTCGTCTCCGAGGTGGCGGGTCCGGACCACCTGCCCAACGCGATCGGACTCAACTCGGCCACCTTCCATGCTGCGCGCATCGTCGGGCCAGCAGTCGCCGGCGTGGTGATCGCCGCGGTCGGAGCGGGTTGGGCAATCCTGGCCAACGCGCTCAGCTATCTTGCCTTCATCGCCGCCCTCATGATCATGGACAGCCGACTGCTCCGAACGACGCCACCCAGCCCGCGGGCCAAGCGGCAGATCCGCGAGGGTCTCAGCTACGTCCGCAGTAGGCCAGACATGCTGCTTGTGTTGTGTGTCGTGTTCTTCCTCGGCACGTTCGGCTTGAACTTCCAGATGACCAGTGCGCTGATGGCCCAGCAGCAGTTTCGCCGCGGCCCTGAGGACTACGGAATCCTCGGAACGCTGATGGCCGTCGGCTCCTTGGCCGGCGCGCTGCTTGCTGCTCGACGCCGCAACCGACCGTCTGGACGTCTCGTGGTCGGCGCGGCCGCGACGTTCGGGGTGATCGAAATCGCCAGCGGGCTGGCGCCGACCTATGCGGCGTACGCGGCAACCCTTCCCGTTCTAGGTCTGGTGACGCTGCTAACCCTGACCGCCTCGAATGCCTCGATTCAGCTCGGCGTCGACCCGCTCCGCCGCGGCCGGGTCATGGCGCTGTACATCATGGTGCTGATGGGAGGGACACCCCTTGGTTCGCCGATCCTCGGTTGGATCGGCGAGACACTGGGTCCGCGATGGACATTGATCGGGGGTGGCGCGGCGACCGTGATCGGAGTGCTCGTCAGCGTCCTGCTGCTCCGCGATCGCTTGCGCAGGGCCGACAGTGAAAGCCCTGCAACCGCATAGCAGGCCGGGTTGACCGAGCACGTCTCCACGCGACGTAGCTATGACGCCGTGGCCACGCAGTACGCCGCCGCGATCGGGGACGAGCTTCGGCACAAACCGCTGGATCGCGCGCTGTTGTACCTGATCAGTGATCTGGCGGCCGACGGTGTGGTGCTGGACCTCGGCTGTGGGCCCGGCCATGTCGCTGCCCACCTCGCCGAGCGCTCCTTGGCGATCGGGCTCGACCTCTCGGAGGCCATGGCCGCTGAGGCGTGGCGGACCCGTAAGGTGCCGGCCTGCGCGGGCGATCTAACAGCGCTGCCGATCCGCACCCGATCGGCTGCCGCGGTCGTTTGTCTCTACGCGGTCATTCACCTCGATGATCACGGTCGGGAGGCCGCGTACGCCGAGCTGGCTCGGGTACTCCGACGCGATGGTCATGCCCTGATCGCCTTTCATGTCCGCGACGCCGATCACCAAGCCGGAGACGTGATCACGATGGCCGAGTGGTGGGGCAATGCGGTTGAGTTGATCTTCCGCTTCCTGGACCCAGAGCAAGAGATCGCCGCTCTCACTCGGGCGGGCCTTGAGCTGGTCGCGCGGGTCGATCGCGTCCCATACCGCAACGCCGAGCATCCCAGTGAACGGTGCTACCTGCTGGTGCGCCAGCCGGAGTGATGGACAACCCGACAGGCTGATCAGCTTGTGACGTGCCGACCAGAGCGCGCCGGAAGCACAAAGTCCTCGTTGTCTCGACCCGCACCGCGGTACTCGCTGATCGAACGGGCCATCCGTTGCCTGAGCGGCCTGACATGATTCGTTACCCGCATCGCGGTACGCATGCCGGCCAGCGCGATGCGCCCGATCACCGGCTTGTGGATCGGTGCCTCGTCGGTCATTTGTTCCCGCGACTTCAGAACCGCGTCGAAGGCGTAAGTGATCATCTTGGCCTCGTAACGGCCTACCGCCTCAACAAGCTCGAGGCGACCCTCGGCGACGTCGATGATCCGCGCACAGAGCAGCACCGCGTCGCGCAGCGCGGTGTTCGCACCCACGCCTCGGCCTGGCGTCATGGTGTGGATCGCGTCGCCGATCAGCGTGACATTGGAGGCCGGCCAGGGATCTAGCGGCACCGACGTCTTGATGTTGACCGGGAAGCAGGTGCTCGGCTCGGTCAGCTCGAACAGCCGGCGCAGGTTGGGATGCCAATCCGGGGTCATCTCGGCAACCAGTCGAGCAAGATCATCGCCGCGTCGCTCCATGACATCAGTTGGAAACTTGTCCGCGGTGGCAGAGAAACCCCAGTTGATGTAGTCGCGAGTGTTGTCGAACTGCAGACCCGGCCAGACCTTGATCAGCTCGGCGTCGCTGCCACCGATGCCGTTTTTGATCTTGCCGGATCGATCCCACTTGAACTCCATGACATGCAGGATGCAGAAGTATCCCTTGGGTGCCTGAACCATCGAGATGCCCTGAAACACTCGCGGTGGGAGGAGGGCAGCTGACTCGTCGGTGATCGGCAGCTTTCCGGCAATCGCGATGATGCCGGTGTCTTCCAGGCGGGCCTGCGGGAGGTATTGCTTCCGAACGCGAGAGCCAGCGCCATCGGCCCCCACCAGTAGGTCGCCGGTGCAACTCGAGCCGTCGGCGAAGTGCGCTGTGACTTTGCCGTCGGCGTGCTGCTCGAAGCTGATGAACTCCTTGGCGAAGGTGATCACGTTCTCCAGGCCGGTCATCAGCACCTGGCGTAAGGTCATCCGGCTGACCGACTTTTCGCTCTCCACCGGATCGTCTTGGACCGGAATCTCGAGTGCGAGCACCTCCTTGAGCTGCTCGGTGATCATGTTGAACCAGCGCGGCGCGCGGGCGCAGGTGGCGACGAAGGTGTCGTAAAGATCGGGTGGCAGCAGGGCATGCAGCGCGCGGCTGCCATCAGGATCGATGCCAACCCGGTAGCCGTGCAGCCCCTCGGTCCGCAATGCGTCGCGTTCGAACACCTGCACGTCGATGCCGGCCCGGACCAGACCATGGGCCAATGCCAAGCCGCCGGTGCCGGCGCCAATGATGAGTACGCGTGGTGATGTTGGGTTCATGGTGTGCTCCGTTCTAGAATTATCTGGCCAATTCGTGAATCTCGTTTCATCAAGTATCTTGATAATACGAGATAAGTCAAGCTGATGAGGAAGTGGGGCGTCATGGCGCGCCGAAGTGACCTTGAGCGGGCGATCCAGCAAACGATGATCACGATGATCGCGAACATCGTGCTGTTCAACCACGCCGCAAGTGCCAGCCTCGGCCTCGGCGCTAGCGACTCGCAGTTCCTGACCTTGCTGCAGACCCGCGGTGCCATGACTCCAGGTCAGCTCGCCGAGGGCAGCGGACTCACATCGGGAACGGTGACAGGCGTCATCGACAGGTTGGAGAAGGCGAAGCTGGTACGGCGGGAGCGAGACGATGGCGATCGCCGGAAGGTGCTGGTGGTGCTCGCGGCCGACGCGGTCGACCGCCTGGCGCCAATCTATGCCGGTCAAGGCGCAATGCTGGAGCGAGTGCTGGCGCACCGAACGCCGGCCGAGCTCGAGGTGATCCGCCGCTTTCTTGATGATCTTGTTACGCAGGATGAGCGTGGCTGAGGATCACGTTCTGTGACTTGACAATGCGCCGTTTCTCCGCACAGGGCCACGAAAATCGTCGATTCCAGGTGAATCCCGCGCCGTATCTTTCCTTGTGCGGAGAAACGACAGATGCACCTGAGCTGCAGCGTGGCCACCAGGTTCCGACGGCCGGGCACGTCCACGCGTGAAAGAATGTCCCGTCTAAGGGTCGTGCTGGAGGTGGGTTGAGCGGGTCTGCACGCGTGTTCGTGAGCTATCGGCGGGAAGACACGCGTCACGTTGCCTGGCGGCTGGCTGACCGCCTAAGCCCTATCGGCAGCAGCCTCAGAGAACAGCTATGCGGCCCGGCGGTCTGAGCGTACTGATTTCCGGCGCTGGAATCGCCGGTGCAACACTCGCCGCGCTGCTCGGCCGCGCTGGACACCAGGTAACCGTCGTCGAACGGGACCAGGGCGTTCGGTCGAGCGGCAATCCAGTGGATGTACGCGCGGGAGCGTACGACCTCGCAGAACAGCTGGGCGTTCTCACCCGGCTGCACGACGCCGGAACCAAGGTCCGGGAGTTGATCTTCGTCGACGATGCCGGCCAGCGGGTGGCCAGTATCCGAACTCGGCAGGCGGAAGATCGTGAGGTCGAGGTGCCACGCTCAGACCTCAGCGCGATCTTGATCGAAGCAGGTCGCCAGGAAGCAGAGTTTCTCTTCGACGAGATGATCGCCGCGCTGCACCCCGATGATCGTGGCGTTGATGTGACCTTCGAGCGAGTGGCAGCACGCCGGTTCGACCTCGTCGTCGGCGCGGACGGCATCCACTCTGCAGTCCGCCGGCTAGCTTTTGGGCCGGAGACTGATTTCGCCGAACATCTGGGCATGTATGTCGCAACCGCAAGACTTGGCGTCCCGATGGAACGCGACGACGTCGTGATCATGCACAACGAGCCCGGAACAGCGGTCGCCCTGCACCCGGGCACGGGATTATCGGGCGTCGCCTTCCTGTTCCGATCCCGAGCGCGCATTGATCAGCGCGACCCTGCGGCGGTGCGCCAACTGCTGAGGCGGGTCTATCGCGATGTCGGATGGCGTGCCGACGAATTGCTTGCCGGCTACCTTGCGGCTGAAGACACCTATTTCGACAGCGTCACACGGATCCGGATGGCTTCTTGGTCGCGAGGCCGCGTGACCTTGATCGGTGACGCGGCCTCGTGTGTCTCTTTGTTCGGGGATGGCTCCAGCTCAGCGATGGAGGGCGCCGCGACACTGGCCGCATCGCTGGCCGCCTCCCCGCACAACATCCATCAGGCTCTCGCTCGCTACGAGTCGGTTCATCGAGCGGTCATCCGTCCGCGACAGCGCGTTGTGTGGATCGCTTCCCATCTCCTGATTCCGAGATCAGGAGTGGGCATCACACTGCGGGACAAGGCTCTCCACATCTGGAGCGGGCGATAGGTCTGCGGCTGCTCCCTCTGTGACACGCGTGCGGCACGTAGGGTCTTGGCATGACCGAACCCGCTGGCGCTGCTCCTGTAGTGACCGTACGCGGTGAGGCCCAGCTGGAAGGGCCGCCCGATCTCGCAACGCTCACCCTGACGCTGCACGCTTCAGGTGACTCAGCCGAGCGAACGAGGGGACAGCTCGCCGACGGTTCGGTCGCAGTTCCAAAGCTCCTGCAGCAATATGAAGCCGCAATAGAACGCTCCAGCACCAGCGGCGTCCACGTCGCCCCGGTCTTCAACCGGCGCACCCCTACCAAGATCATTGGCTACCAGGGCACCTTCACGACCCAGATCGTGGTGTCTGATTTCGAATTTCTGTCTCCGCTGGTCCTCGCTCTCACTACGTTGAGCAACAGCCAGCTCGATGGCCCGTGGTGGTCGTTGCGGGCTGACAATCCGATGTACCGCGAGGCACGGATAGCCGCAATCGCGGACGCTCGCCGCTGCGCCGACGACTATGCGGCAGCCTTCGGCACGACCGTGGCGGGTCTGGTCGAGGTGTCAGATCTGAATACCGGATTCAACGGCGTACCCGAGATGCGCACCTTTGCGATGGCTAAGGGAGCCGAAGACACTCCCTTCGAGTTCGAGCCGGCGACACAGACCGTGTCGGGCCAAGTGACCGTGCGATTCAGCCTGAATGCCGTCTCACTGTGACGAAGCCTCGTCGTCACCGTTCGGCGCAGCCCCTCAGGCGCTTGGTAGTTCGTCTCGCTGCGGTAACAAACAGTCGATAGATTCGATCCATGTTCGCCAAGGTGTTGGTTGCCAATCGCGGCGAGATTGCGGTCCGCGCCTTCCGAGCGGCATATGAGCTGGGCGTGCGGACCGTTGCCGTGTTCCCTCACGAGGACCGCAACGCGATTCACCGGATCAAGGCCGACGAGG
>Ga0307292_10000099_pt1 | contig 26051 bp, 25 predicted proteins | sample ER_DNA_149_FD_194471 | JGI IMG/M metagenome (GOLD analysis project Ga0307292, IMG submission 194471) | Bulk soil microbial communities from the East River watershed near Crested Butte, Colorado, United States - ER_DNA_149 | ecosystem: Environmental > Terrestrial > Soil > Floodplain | place...
GGTGATCGGTCGTGCCTGGGTCAGCCAGAAGCGGCCGACAGAGTCCAACGCCCATTCGGTGTCCTGAGGTGCGCCATACTGCCGCTGGGCCCGTTGACCAAGATCAACAAGCTGCAACACCTGCTCGTCATCGAGGCATGCTTCGGAGGCCCCGCTGGTCAGCTCGTGAAGCTCGGTGCCGCCACCAGGCCGGCTGGTGATCATCATTCGCTTGTCGCCTAGTCGACGCGTGACAATGCTGTGATCGAGGGTGTTCACCACGAAATGGTCTGGGTTCACCGCTCCGGAGACCACTGCCTCTCCGAGGCCTGGGCTGGCGTCGATGACGGTTTCGTGGCGGGTACCCGTAATCGGATTCGCCGTAAACATCACGCCGGCTGCGGTCGCATCGATCATGCGTTGCACGACGACTGCGAGCGTCACGCTGTGGTGATCGATCGCATTGGCATTGCGATAGCTGACCGCACGATCGGTCCACAGTGACGCCCAACAGCGCCGGACCGCATCGAGCAGCGCAGCGGCACCCACCACGTTGAGGTAGGTATCCTGCTGGCCGGCAAAGCTCGCGTACGCCAGATCTTCAGCCGTTGCCGATGAGCGTACGGCGACCGGCTCCCCAGGGCCCTCAAGCGACTTGTCTCCGAACGCGTGATAACGCTCGGTGATCGCGGCGCCGAGCTGGTCCGGGAGCTCGAGTGCCAGCACGCGGCTCCGGGCCTCCTCGGCGGCGGCAGCCACGCCGCCAGGGTCGGTGGCATCGGCGAGCTTTCCCATCAGATCGTCAAGCCGGTCAGCAATGACCAAGCGGTACGCGGCGGTGGTCACGCAGAAGCCAGTCGGGACCGGCAGCCGCGCTGAGCTCATGATTCCGAGATTGAGTGCCTTGCCGCCGACCGCATTGATCATGGTCGAATCGATGGCCGAGAAGTCCACGAGCAACGTCATGACAAGACGATAAAGCCAAGTGACAAGAAATTCAACAAGTGATGAATTCTTGTCTCGCCGCTCCGGTGGCGAAACCTACGTGCACGTGCCTTTCTGACGGTCTGCATAGTTTGCAAACTGTGCAGACCGTCAGCAGACTATGCAGACCCGTCCCTCAAGCTCGTTGGGCAGAGGCCGGGTAGCCTTCTCGGGCGTGAGTCGCTTTCCAGAAACTCGTCGAGACGATGTCGTTGACGTACTGCATGGACAGCGCATTGCCGATCCGTACCGCTGGCTGGAGGACCCTGACTCGGCCGAGACCGCCGATTGGGTGAAGCGCCAGAACGAGTCCACTACTCGCTACTTGGAGGCGCTGCCGGAGCGCGGATGGTTTCTTGACACGATGCAGCGAGTCATGGGACAGCCGCGGGCAGGCGTGCCGTTCAAACGGGCCGGGCACTACTTCGTCTCCAGGAACGACGGTAGCCAGAACCAGGACGTGATCTTCGTCGCGACGTCACTATCGGAGCTACTGGCCGGCGGGCGCGTGCTGATCGATCCCAATACCTTTGCCACCGACGGCACCAGCTCACTGACGAGCCTCACGGTCAGCAGTGACGGTCGGCTCGTGGCGTATGGGCTCAGTGAAGCAGGGAGCGACTGGACCACATTTCGGCTGCTCGATCTGGCCAGCGGCGACCGAAAAGACGACGCACCGATCCAGACCAAGTTCTCCCAGGCGGAATGGCTGAGAGATCATCGCTCCTACGTCTATACCCACTTTGATCACGTCGGAGATGCGGACGGTACGCAGACCACCGCGCTTCCCGGACCTAAGCTGCGGATACATCGCATCGGCGAGTCGCAAGATCATGATGAAGTGATCTTGGCCTTCCCGGAGAACGATCAGCTGATGTTCTGGGGCGAAGTGACCGATGACGACCGTTACTTGATCGTCAGCATTATGGAAGGGACCGAAAATAGGAACCGGCTATGGGTCTATCCGATCATCACGGGGGAGCGTGCCACGCTCGGCAGCCCGATCAAGATCATCGACGAGGCGATTGCGGAATTTGCGCTAGCCGGCTCGCGAGGCGCCACATTGTTTCTGCGAACCGATCTCGAGGCCGAAGCCGGTCGGTTGGTCGCCGTAGATCTCGACGACTTCGCCGAAAGTGGCCAGCTTCGCTGGCGAGAGCTGGTAGCGGAAAACGATCACACGCTCTCCGACGCCCGGGCAGCTGGCGACGGGTTCATCCTGGTCTACCTCGCTGACGCGTTGCCGCTGATCGTTGAGGTTGATCGCGATGGTGGGTCGCCCCGGATTGTTGAGATCACCGGCGGCGCCGTGGTCGGGCTGAACGCCAAGAGCGAAGATCAGGAGGCCTTCATCGGCCTTTCCTCGGTGACGACGCCCACCCACAGCTATCTGATTGACACACGCTCCGCGACCGCCAGCTCACTCGCAGGTCTCGTGAAGCCTGGCCCTGACACCTTTGTCGCCCCAGACATCGTGATGGAGCGTCGTACGGCGACAAGCCAGGACGGCACGCCAGTGCCGTATTTCGTCATCGCTCCCGTCGATGCTGATCTGTCGCAACCGCAGCCCACGTTGTTGTGGGGCTATGGCGGCTTCAAGATCCCGATCCTCGCTGACTATCGCCCCGGCTGGCCGTGCTGGCTGGCTGCTGGCGGCGTACTGGCGATCGCAAACCTGCGGGGCGGGGGAGAGTTCGGTACGGCGTGGTACGAGGCCGGTCGCCTGGCTCACAAGCAGAACGTCTTCGACGACTACGTCGCGGTCGCTGAGCATCTCAAGCAGACCGGTGTCACCACCACCCGACAGCTCGCGCTGCACGGCCGTAGCAACGGGGGATTGCTGGTGGGTGCTGTGCTGACACAGCATCCGGATCTGGCGGCAGCGGCGTTGCCGGCGGTCGGGGTCATGGATCTGCTGCGCTTCCATCTCTTTACCATCGGCGCCGCATGGATCTCCGATTACGGGGACCCGGGCGATCCCGAGCAGTTCCAACAGGCGCTGGCGTACTCGCCGTTGCACAATGTCCGCCCCGGCACCAGCTATCCAGCGACCTTGGTGCTCACGGCCGATCATGATGATCGGGTGGTGCCCCTGCACAGCCACAAGTTCACGGCGGCCCTGCAGCATGCGCAGGCCGGCGATCAGCCGATCCTGACCCGGATCGAGGTGTTGACCGGCCACGGGATCGGCAAGCCGACCGCCCTCATCGCCGCGGAGTGGGCCGATCTGCTGACCTTCGCTGCCCACCACACCGGCCTTCGACCTCGCGGTGGTAGAGGGTGACATAGCCCAGCTGCGAGCGTCGGCAAATCGCGCGCCGCCGTGCTGAGGAGAAGCCGAGCGGAGGCGTTCTTTCCTCTGCGAGCGACGACGAAGTAGGCGGGTGCCACGCGCGATTGCGCGAGCAGCTCCAAAATCAAAGGGGGTAAGTTCGCAGGCGTGACTGTTGCCGTTGATGACGATGTCTTCGCCTCCCTCGTCGAGCCATTACGTCGAGAACTCACCGTCCACTGCTATCGGATGTCAGGCTCGATCCATGACGCCGAGGACCTGGTACAGGAGACCTACCTGCGGGCGTGGCGCGGCTTTCGTGACTTCGAGAATCGCTCGTCGGTGCGCACCTGGATGTATCGGATCGCCACCAACGTCTGCCTCACCGCGCTGGACGGCCGGGCTCGCCGGCCGATGCCAACCGGCCTAGGCCAGCCCAGCTCGGATCCGTTCGGCGCACTGGAGTCGCGCCCAGAGGTGACCTGGCTGGAGCCGGTGCCCGATGCGGTGGTGTGGGGCGGCCCTCCCGATGACCCTGCGGCCGAAGTCGTTGACCGGGAAAGCATCCGGCTGGCGTTCATCGCAGCGTTGCAGCATCTGACGCCGCCCCAGCGTGCGGTCTTGATCCTGCGTGACGTCCTGGCGTGGCATGCCAGCGAGGTAGCCGAACTGCTGAACATATCGACGGCTGCGGTCAACAGCAGCCTGCAGCGAGCCCGGGCGCAGGTGCACAAGCTTGACTCGGAGAACCCAGACCAGCAGCTCGATGACGAGCATGCGAAGGCTTTGCTGGCTGACTATGTGACGGCGTTCGAGAACTACAACGTGGAAAGAATCGTCGAACTGCTTGCCGAGGACGCGGTCTGGGAGATGCCACCGTATGTTGGCTGGTACGAAGGGCCGAAAGCTATTGGTCACCTCATCGAGAGGCATTGTCCCGCCGAGTCGCCTGGAGATCAGATCCTGGTGCCAGTCTTCGCGAACGGTCAGCCCGCCTTTGGCCTCTATATGAGGCAGCCAGATGGATCACATCAAGCGTTCCAGCTCCAAGTGCTCACCTTGACCAACCAGGGCGTTTCGCATGTGAGCACGTTCTTCGACCTCACGCTGTTCGATACGTTCGGACTGCCTGAGGTGCTCGTTCGAGACAAGAGAGCTACTGCAACGCAGACGTGAGACGCATGACGTTTGTCGATGTAGCGCTTGGGCAGCTGTCTACGGAGCCATTCATCGAGAGTGAGTTCACGGGACAGCGACCGGTAATGATCTTCGACATGACGCATCTGCGGTGGTTCCGCATGCTGCGACCTTGAGGGCAAGGTCGAGAAGATAGAGCGCCACGGTCAGGAAGGTCGCAGTGGTTGTCGTCACCATGGCGGAAAGTCCCGCCTTTCGCGCCGCCGGATGACAGCAAGCGCCCCGAGTAGCCTGGACCAGTGAGCAGTAACCTGCCGATTTCGTCGCCCTACCGGAGCACTCCCGATGCCCCGGTAACCGATGCGGAACGCGATCGGCTCAACGCGCGGCTTAATGCCGCCTATACCGCCGGAGCGCTGGAGCAGGAGGACTATGAGGCTCGGCTAGATCTCCTCTTCGCCGCGCATCGGCTTGGCGAACTGGTGCCGGTGGTGGAAGGTTTGCCGCCGTTGCCAACCCACTCTTCACCGGCGATCGTCGCCAGCTCCGGTGGCGAACCGGGAGAGCTGTCGGAGGCGCGACCACCGGGACGATTGACCGCCGCCGTCGTGGGAGGGGTGGCTGCAGCAGTTATCCTCATTGCAATTTTGCTCGTGCTCTTGATCTAGCACTAGCGGTCGAGGGTGGGCCCTCCTCACCCGCGCTGAGCACTCCGAGACACCTCTAACTCCGACCAAACACGTCGGCGCTGCGCTCCGAATATGGATCGAGGATTGGCCTACAGCGGTTTGGTATGGCTAACCTAACTGTGTATGGAACACAGTTCCTACAATGTTTGACGCAGGATGGGTACCTAAAATGGCGATTGTGCCCCGGCAACACATCACCCATCAGAAGATCGCTGAGCATGTGCAGCGCTTGGGTGAGCTGTACCCGCCGATACCTCTGGACTCTGTCGATCGGACGATCAAACGGCGATGGCTCGTGGCGAGGAAGTTCGGTCATGTGATCGACTATCTGGCGCGCGTTGAGCTGGAAGTTGATCGCAACGTGCTCGAGCTGCTTGTGCTGCTCCCCGAGGCCGACGAAACCAACAAGACTTTTTATGCCGACGTTTGGCAGCCGCAGGAGATCCAGCACGGGTTGATCTTGGACCGGCTGCAGCAAGATCTCGGCAGAACGGCAGCAGATCCACACCTCGATGTCTCGTTCGGGATCAAGATCCTGGGAGCGCTGGCACACCTGAAGCCGATTCAGGACATCGCCAAACTGATGTACTTTCTCACCGGCGCGAGCACCGAACGGCAAGCGGTCATTGCCTACAACAAGATCAACCGCGGAATGCAGCAGCTTGGCGAGACAGCGATCTCCGAAACGATCATCACGCCGATCAAACAGCAGGAGCCCGGACACTTCGCCTTTTATCAGATGTCAGCCACTGCGATGATTCAGGACAAGGTGCTCAAGCCGTGGCAGCTGTTCCTGACCCGGGTGATGCGCGAGAAGTCCTATAACCTGGTGGGCACCAACAAGATGAAGCAGTACAAGGCCGACATGGGTGGCGTGATGGCCGACCTCGGACTCGATGACGATCTTGAGGGCTACGCGCGCGAGGTCGGGCGAGTCGAGAACCGGCTGCTGTGGGCCCACAAGCAGGGCATGGAGTTTCCGCCCTACATCCTCAAGGCCCTCAAGGAAAGCGTTGAGCTCTATCGCGAGCGTCTGGCTCGCGGCTTCACGGTCGCTGAGGAATTTGGGTAAGGCGGGGTCCTGGCGTAGACTCATCGGCTGGCCAACTTTGGCCGGACAATCAGGCGTACGCGCGACCAAGTTAGAGAGTCTATGGCGAAGAAAGAGGGCGCACTCGAGCTGGAAGGCACCGTGGTGGAGGCTCTGCCCAATGCGATGTTTCGCGTTGAGTTGGCCAACGGTCACAAGGTGCTAGCCACAATCAGTGGCAAGATGCGGCAGCACTACATCCGCATTCTCCCGGCCGACCGAGTCGTCGTCGAGCTTTCTGCTTATGACTTGACCCGCGGTCGCATCGTCTACCGGCACAAGTAACCAACCCGCAAACCATCCACGTCGTCAGGCTCGCTGCCGCGTGCCCGACGTAAGTTCTTCGAAGGAGGCTCGATGAAGGTCCAGCCGAGCGTCAAGAGGATCTGTGACAAGTGCAAGGTGATCCGCCGGCACGGTCGCGTGATGGTGATTTGCGAAAATCCGCGGCACAAGCAGCGACAGGGCTAGGCCACGACTACCAAGCAAGAGCTCACGAACGAAGCTGCGAGCGTCGGTATTACGCGAGCAGCTTCGAAAAACTTAAAAAGTGTGATCGCAGATCCGCCGACGTGAATGTCGTCGGATGCACCCTCGGTCGGAGGCCGAGGCCCCGGTGATCAGGACAGCACTCCTGATCAAAGGCAGCCGGGGACGCATCACGCCAGACACCTCCGCGACGTCATACGTCTTTCTTGTCGAAGGGCGTAGCCACGACAGGCCGGCGTCGACCAGACGAAAGGTAATAGAGCCTGATGGCACGCCTTATTGGGGTTGATCTCCCGCGTGACAAGCGCCTCGAGATCGCCCTCACCTACATCTATGGCATCGGCAAGACCCGCGCCCTACAGACGCTTGAGGCCACCCAGATCAGTGGCGACCTCCGTGTCCACCAGCTGACCGACGAGCACCTCGTCGCGCTCCGCAACTGGATCGAGGCCAACTATCAGATCGAAGGTGATCTTCGTCGCGAGGTTGCGTCTGACATCAGACGTAAGGTCGAGATCGGTTCTTATCAAGGTCGTCGTCACCGCAGTGGCTTGCCCGTACGCGGCCAGCGCACCCGCACCAACGCCCGCTCCCGCAAGGGCGCGCGCAAACCCGTCGCCGGCAAGAAGAAGGCCAAGTAGCGCCACCTGGCGTTCGGGCAAAGATCCAGGAGAATCTGAGAACTTATGGCAACTGCAGGCCGCGGCGGCGCCGCCAAGAAGGTGCGTCGCAAGGAAAAGAAGAACGTGGTCGCCGGCCACGCTCACATCAAGAGCACGTTCAACAACACCGTTATTTCGATCACCGATCCGAGCGGTGCGGTTATCGCCTGGGCGTCGGCCGGCACGGTGGGTTTCAAGGGCTCCCGCAAGTCCACACCGTACGCCGCGCAGATGGCGGCCGAGGCCGCCGGACGCCGCGCCATGGAACACGGCATGAAGCGGGTCGATGTGTTCGTCAAGGGCCCCGGCTCTGGTCGCGAGACCGCCATCCGCTCACTTGGGGCTATCGGCCTCGAGGTCGGTGCGATCTCCGACGTCACCCCCATCCCGCACAACGGCTGCCGCCCGCCCAAGCGGCGCCGCGTGTGATCCCCCAGAAGACAAGGACTTAACCAAACATGGCTCGCTATACCGGTCCCATGACCAAGAAGTCACGTCGGCTGGGTGTTGATCTTGTCGGCGGAGACAGAGCGTTCGAGCGCCGCCCTTACCCACCCGGCGTACACGGCAAGGGACGCACCAAGGAGTCGGAGTACTCCTTGCAGTTGCGGGAGAAGCAGAAGGCCCGCTACTCATACGGCGTGCTGGAGAAGCAGTTCCGTCGCTACTACGAGGAGGCCAACCGGCTGCAAGGCAAGACGGGCGACAACCTGCTGCAAATCCTGGAGTCTCGCCTCGACAACGTGGTGTATCGCGCTGGGCTGGCACGTACCCGTCGTCAGGGCCGTCAGTTCGTGGTGCACGGTCACTTCCTGGTCAATGGCCACAAGGTCGACATCCCCTCCTACCGGGTGACTCCGCACGACGTGATCGACCTCGCTGACAAGGTGAAGGACCAGACCCCGCACATCATCAACCGTGAGACCCATGGTGAGCGTGACGTACCGGGCTGGATGCAGGTGTTTCCCGAACGCGGCCGGATCCTGATTCATCAGCTGCCGACGCGGCAACAGATCGTCATCGATGTCTCCGAGCAGTTGATTGTCGAGCTTTATTCGAAGTAAGCACGATCATGTGCCCTGAGCTTGTCGAAGGGCGCGAAAGCAGGAAGCCGGAGGCGTCGGATACGCCGCCGGTGCCGCATCGTCAAATAGCGGGTGGTGCGGGGAAGGAAAAGAAATGCTGATTGCACAGCGCCCCACGCTGTCGGAAGAAACCGTCTCCGACAGTCGTTCCCGGTTCACCATCGAGCCGCTTGAGCCGGGCTTTGGCTACACCCTCGGAAACTCGCTGCGGCGTACGCTGCTGTCGTCCATTCCGGGTGCGGCCGTGACGAGCATCAAGATCGACGGGAACCTGCATGAGTTCTCAACCATCGAAGGCGTCGTCGAGGATGTCACAGAGATCATCTTGAACCTCAAGGGCTTGGTGGTGTCCAGCGAGGAAGATGAGCCGGTCACCATGTACCTGCGCAAGGCCGGTGCCGGCGAGGCGACCGCCGCGGATATTGCTCCGCCCGCCGGGGTGGAGGTCCACAACCCCGAGCTGCACATCGCCACGCTCAACGACTCCGGCAGATTGGAGATGGAGCTGGTGGTGGAGCGCGGCCGTGGCTACGTCTCCGCCGTGCAGAACAAGACCGCCGATGCCGAGATCGGCCGTATCCCGGTCGACTCGATCTACTCACCTGTCCTCAAGGTCACCTACAAGGTCGAGGCCACTCGCGTCGAACAGCGCACCGACTTCGATAAGTTGATCTTGGATGTCGAGACCAAGCAGGCCATCCGGCCGCGCGACGCCGTTGCTTCGGCTGGCCGCACCCTCGTTGAGCTGTTCGGCCTGGCGCGTGAGCTCAATGTGGAGGCAGAAGGCATCGAGATCGGTCCTTCGCCCATCGACGAGCAGCTGGCCGCGGATCTCGCGTTGCCAGTCGAGGACCTGAACCTCACCGTTCGGTCCTATAACTGCCTCAAGCGCGAGGGCATCCACACGGTCTCGGAGTTGGTGTCGCGGAGTGAGCAGGATCTGCTCGACATCCGGAACTTCGGGTCCAAGTCGATCGACGAGGTGAAGCTCAAGCTGCATGAGATGGGCCTGTCCTTGAAGGACAGCGCGCCCGGCTTTGACCCGCTGAGCGCGATCAGCCGATACGACGATCTTGATGAGGATGACGTCGACTTCAGCGAGACCGAACAGTATTGAGAGTGGTTCAAAGGGGGGCGACCCCTTTGAACCCCGCACAAGCAAAGGGGAGCGACCCCCTTTCAAACCTCCGCGCAGTAAGTACGCAGTAAGTAAGACCTCAGGAGAAGGACTGACATGCCCGCACCCACCAAGGGCGCCCGCCTCGGCGGCAGCCCCGCGCATCAGCGGCTGATCATGGCCAATCTGGCAACTCAGCTGTTCGAGCATGGACGGATCGTGACGACCGAGGCCAAGGCGAAGCGGTTGCGTCCGCTGGCAGAAAAGTTGATCACCAAGGCAAAGCGTGGCGACATCCACTCGCGGCGCTTGGTGCTCATGACTGTCCGGGACAAGGGTGTGGTGCACACGCTGTTCACCGAAATAGCACCCAGCCTGGCCGATCGTGAAGGTGGCTACACCCGGATCACCAAGGTTGGCCCGCGTAAGGGGGACAACGCCCCCATGGCATTGATCGAGTTGGTTCAGGAATCGGTCGAGGACAGCCGGAAGGCTAACGCCAAGGTTGCCGCACCCGCCAAGAAGGCTCCGGCGAAGAAGGCAGCCAAGTCGTCGTCGGCCGCGTCTGCTGCGCCGGCGGCACCTGTTGTGCCGGCTGCTCCGGTCGCAGCTGACGCCGAGCCGGAAGCCGAGGAGAGTCCTGCCGAGAAGCTCGTCGAGGAGACGGGTGAACTCGAGGACGCCACAGCGGCGGACGAGCAGCCAAGCGATGATTCCGTGGCCGAGGAGGCTGCGGTTGTCAACGACGATGAGGCAACGAAGTCCAACGACGAACGGTCCTAACCCTTCGCTCTACACGAACGGCGCTCCCATTGCGGGAGCGCCGTTTTTGTCCCGACCGAGAGGGAGAATGCCAGGCATGTTGTTGAGCCGACTCGCCGAGACTCGAATCGCGCTTGCCAGCACCCGGTCCCGCAACGCGAAGCGTGACCTCATCGCGGCCGTGCTTCGAGAGGCGTCTGATGACGACGTCGAGATCGTCGTCTCGTACCTGTCGGGCAGTCTGCGCCAGCGGCGCACCGGCGTGGGGTGGAAGTCTTTGCAGACCGTGCCGCCACCCGCCGAGGAGCCGTCGTTGACAGTCGGCGAGGTCGATGCAGTATTCGCCCATGTCGGGAGCCTCAGCGGTGCCGGATCGACCGCGGCCAGGTCGGCGGCCGTGCAGGCTCTGCTCGCCCGTGCTACTGCCGACGAGCAGGACCTGTTACGTGGCCTGGTCTTCGGCGAGCTGCGGCAAGGCGCGATGGAGGCGGCGGTTCAGGAAGGTCTGGCCGCGGCGTTCGACGTTCCGGTTGCCGCCGTACGCCGTGCCGCCATGCTGATGTCCTCGACCACTGCAGCTGCCGCGGTCCTGCTCGCCGGAGGTCTCGAGACGCTTGAGGCCGTCGGCCTACGAGTGGGAGTCGGCATCCAACCGATGTTGGCCGCTAGCGCGCCCGGTCCTGATGAGGCGCTGGAGAAGACGGGCTTACCAGCGGTCGTTGACTACAAGCTGGACGGCGTACGGCTACAAGTGCATCGCTCGGGCGAGGACGTACGGATCTTCACCCGCAGCCTGGATGACATCACTACACGGCTTCCTGAAGTAGCCGCAGTAGCCCGATCACTTCCTCATGATCAACTAGTGCTTGATGGTGAGGTCCTGTCGCTGCGTACCGACGGACGACCGGAGGCGTTTCAGGTCGTCGCGTCGCGCACGATGAGCAGTGTCGACGTCGCGGGCCCCGCGCAGACGGGGCCACTACAGGTATTTTTCTTCGATCTGCTACACGTTGACGGACAAGACCTGCTGGACGTGGCCCTGGCTGAGCGCCTCGACCACATGCGCCAACTGCTCCCCGAAAGTGTGACGGTGCCGCGAAAGGTTTGTACGACGGCCGCAGAGGCCGCGGATACCTTCGCCGATGCCGTCAAGAGAGGCTATGAAGGTGTGGTGATCAAGAACCTGCAGGCCCCGTACGCTGCTGGTCGTCGTGACGCCGCGTGGGTCAAGGTGAAGCCGCGACACACCTTCGACCTGATTGTCACAGCTGCGGAGTGGGGTCATGGCCGCCGCCAGGGCTGGCTATCCAACCTCCACCTCGCGGCACCAGATCCCGGGTCGGCAAAGTTGATCATGCTTGGCAAGACCTTCAAGGGCCTCACGGACGAACTGCTGACGTGGCAGACGAAACGCTTCCTGGAGCTGGAGGTCCGGCGTACCCCGAGCACCGTCTACGTCGAACCGTCAACCGTGGTCGAAATCGCTTGTGACGGGCTGCAGGTGTCAACGCGATATCCCGGCGGGGTGGCGCTGAGATTTGCCCGAGTGCTGCGTTATCGGCCCGACAAGTCGGCTGCGGAGGCCGACACCATCGATACAGTGAAGGCGCTGAGCCCGATCATCGACGACGCTGGCGATGCGCGCTGAGCCCTTCGACAAGCTCAGGGCGGCGCCCTTCGACAAGCTCAAGACGGCGCCTGCTGAAGCGCTCAGAACGGCACCCTTCGACAAACTCAAGACGGCGCCTGCTGAAGCGCTCAGAACGGCACCCTTCGACAAACTCAGGGCAGCGCCTGTTGAAGCGCCAGGTGTGCCCTTCGATGGGCTCAGGGCACATGGGCAAGAAATGGACAAACCCGCGAGCTTCGCAACGCGCACTTTCCGACAGATCCATAGTGGGTCAAGTCAAGAACAGCTGCTTGTCGGCCGGGTGGACAACTCCGGCGCTCGCGGGTTCGGGTGTTGGCTGTGGATTAGCCGGTCGCATGCGACCAGTTCCTACACAGTCGGATGCGGCTAGCTGGCCGTCACCTCACATGTCCAACAGTCATTCATTCCGTGGACCACCTCCTTCCCGTGTCCCACTAACGTATGCGCGGACACGGATCCGGTCAACGGACTTTGCGTACTCAAAAGCGCGATGCGCGAGTAGCTGAAAAAAGGAGCATTGATGACTCTCGCCCGGCTCAGCGACTTGCTGGTACCCGCAGCTGCGTCGGGCAAAGGTCTGGGCGCTTTCAACGTATTCAGCATCGAGCACGCCGAGGCTTTCACGGCGGCTGCCGAGGTCGCGACAACTCCTGTCGTCCTGCAGATCTCTCAGAATGCCGTGCGCTACCACGGAGCACTGGCTCCTATCGGACTCGCCACTCTGACATTGGCCCGCAGCGCGGCCGTTCCCGTCGTTGTTCATTTGGACCACGCCACCGACGAGAGGCTTGTCGAAGAGGCGATCTCACTGGGCTTCGGCTCGGTGATGTTCGACGCATCCGCGATGGCGTACGAGCAGAATGTCGCGGCGACCGCGGCAATGGTCGAGGCGTGCCACGAGGGCGGGCTCGATGTCGAGGCTGAGCTTGGTGTGATCGGCGGCAAGGATGGCGTCCACGCCGCGGGCGCGCGCACCCGTCCCGATGAGGCACAGGCGTTTGTCCAGGCAACGGGGGTGGATGCGCTGGCAGTCGCTGTCGGAACCTCACATGCGATGACCGAGCGGCACGTCTCACTTGATCTTGAGCTGATCAAGGCGTTGCGCGCCGCCGTGCCGGTGCCGCTGGTGCTGCACGGCTCGTCCGGTGTTCCTGATCAGGAGCTGGTCAATGCGGTCGAGGCCGGCATGACCAAGATCAATATCGCCACCCACCTAAATCATGTGTTCACCGATTCGGTGCGAGCGACGCTGTCCGCCAATCCTGAGATGGTCGATAGCAGGCGCTATCTCGCCCCGGCCCGTGACGCGCTCAAGGACGAGGCGGAGCGGCTACTCCGGCTGCTTTACCGGCCCTTGACGACGGCGTAGCGGTCCAAGGCCTCCTTGCGCTCGACTGCATGGTCCACGATCGGCTCACGGTACCCGTCGGGAACCCCGTCCGGCGCGGCCCAAGGCTCATGGAGATGGTCGATCGGCAGATCCGCCAATTCCGGGACATAGCGCCTGATGTAGGCGCCGTCGGGGTCAAACTTCTCCGCCTGGCCGGTGGGGTTGAAGATCCGGAAGTATGGCGCCGCATCGGTGCCGCAGCCAGCCACCCATTGCCAGTTGAGCTGATTCTGCGCGATGTCACCGTCGCGCAGGCACTCCATGAACCAGTCCGCGCCGTGCCACCAACCGATATGCAGATCCTTGATCAAGAACGAGGCAACGACCATCCGGACCCGATTGTGCATCCAGCCCTCAGCCTGCAGCTGACGCATGCCGGCGTCGACGAGCGGATAACCGGTCTTGCCCTCTTTCCAGGCCGTGAGCCGCTCGGCGGCTGTCGTGGTGCGATCTGGCTCGTCGGTCGGCATCTTGGCGAATTCCGGCCGGATCGGCTTGCTCACCGCATCCGGCCGGTGAAAAAGCACGTCGGCGAAGAAGTCACGCCAGGCGATCTGGCGGGCTAGTGCCGCGGCGCCTTCTGACCGCAGCGAGCTGAGGTCGTGCAGCACCGTTCGTGGATGTAAGTGGCCCCAACGAAGCGCGATGGAGAGGTGAGACGTAGCGTCGACACCTGGGAAATCGTGCAGCTTGGCGTAATCGGCAACCCCCTCGGAATCCTTGCGCAGCCAGGCACGCCAGGCTTTGGTGGCCGCCTTCTCGCCGACCAGTGGAAGCAGGTCAGCATCGGGCTTCTCGAGCTGAACACCATCTTTGGTTCCCAGCCAGCTCACGCTGGACGCGCGTACCGCGGGTGCCGGGTCGTGCACCCCATGCTCTAGCCAGGCGTTGTGGAACGGAGTGAAGACCTGGAAAGGGTTGCCCGAGCGGTTCATGAGGGTGCCCGGCGCGATGGCGTACGGCGAACCGGTTCGAGTCAGTTCGAGCTCCTCGCCGCTCAGTGCGTGGGCAACTCGCTCATCTCGCGAGCGCCCGTACGGCCCAAAATCGGCGCTGATGTGTACCCGCTGCGCGTCGTACGTCTTGGCAACGCGCGGCACGACAGCGGCTGGTTTGCCACGCACCACATGGAGTCCGTGACCGCCGGCGTCGCGCAGTTCATGATCAAGGGCGAAGAGCACCGCCATCAACCAATCGCGACGTACGCGTCCAGCGGTGGACAGCAGCGCCGGGTCGAGGACAAAGAGCGGGAGCACAGACTCCCCGTCATCGATCGCCGAACGGAGCGCCGGGTTGTCAGCTAGCCGGAAATCACGTCGTACCCACCAGATCGCAACCCGTCCCGCCGAGGCCATCGTCTAATCTTGCCATCGGGCATCATGGGTCTTCGCAAGCGTCGGAAATCGCGATCTGCTGAGCAGCGTCTCAAACGCGATGCGGGAGCGAAGACAATAGGAGAGACGTGAGCGACCTGATTGATACCACTGAGATGTACCTCCGCACGATCTATGAGCTGGACGAGGAGGGCATCGTCCCTCTGCGCGCTCGGATTGCGGAGCGTCTGCATCAAAGTGGCCCGACGGTGTCGCAAACGGTCGCACGCATGGAGCGTGACAATCTCGTGCATGTCCTCGGGGACCGCCATCTCGAGCTGACCGACGAGGGACGTGCGCGGGCGACCCGAGTCATGAGGAAGCACCGACTGGCTGAGCGGCTGCTCATCGACGTCATCGGACTCGATTGGGAGAAGGTGCATGATGAGGCCTGCCGCTGGGAGCACGTGATCTCCGAAGATGTGGAGCGCAAGCTCGTTGACCTGCTGCACGCTCCCACGATGTCTCCGTACGGCAATCCCATTCCGGGTCTGGAGGAACTCGGAGTGAGCGGGCGGACCGAGCCTTTCCGGGACGGCAATGAGCAGTTGCAGGACGTCGTTGGCGACTCGCCGTCCTCGATCACCGTCATCATCGAGAGGATGAGTGAGGAGATCCAGAAGGACGTCGAGATCATGGGCACGCTGCGCCAGGCTGGTATCCAACCCGGTGCTGAGGTCCGTGCTGAGTCCGGGGGATTAGGTGTCAGGTTGACTGTCGATGGTTTGCCTGGCTGCGAGATCGACCGCGAGGCCTCCACCCACCTGTTTGTGTCCCGCGTTTGACGCGCCGCGAGGAGTTTCGCGGTGGGCGATGACGTGAATTGGCCTAAGTATCTTGCCGAGTTCCACCGTGATCGAGCTGGGATTGCCGAAGCCGTCCTGTCCCGGACGCTGGCCGGTGATCATTCGCCCTACCGCTGGTTGGCTCGCGCGGTCTCAGCGACGGCGACGATCGTAGTTGATCTTGCTTGCGGATCAGGCCCGATGTCGCGTGAGCTGGCTCAGCCGGGGCGTACGATCGTCGGTCTCGATCTGTCTGAACACGAGCTCGCTTTGGCGCTCGCACGAGGGCCTGGACCGTGGGTTCGAGCCGATGCACTGCAGCTTCCTTTCAAAGACGCAAGCGTTGACGTCGTCACGAGCTCGATGGGATTGGTGATCGTGCAGCCGTTGACCCGGGTGATCGAAGAGGTAGCGCGGGTACTGCGGCCAGGAGGCGTCTTGGCCGCGATCGCTCCAGGGATTCGGCCGCTCGCCCCGAGCGATCTGAGGGTTCTCACGCGGATCAACGGCCGGCTGCGTACCAAACCACAGTTTCCTGGACCAGTCGAACTGACTGGATTTGCCCGAACGCTGCAGCTGCATGGGATGCGGGCCGTAGAAGATGCCCGCGAGCGTTATCGGTTTGGCATTCGTTCTCGCGCCGACGCGGAGCTGGTCATGTCGGCGTTGTATCTGCCGAACACGCGGTGGTCGCGGGTGGAGCGTGCGATCGAGTATCTGGAGGACAGCGCCAAGAGGCGCGAGGTGGTCGAAGTGGCCATACCGATGCGCCGACTCGTGGCCATCAAATAGGACTAGGGCAAATAGGGCTAGAGCCATATCTGGGCCGAGGCGCTACGTAAGTATTGGAATAGGCGTACCTGTTGCGCGGTTGACTCAGTGGCTGTCACAGGCCCCCAGGCAGCTGATTCCCCAACGAGGAGCATATGAATGGCAACGATTAACATCACCGCCGAGAACTTTGAAGAGACCATCACCGACAACGACATCGTTCTGGTGGATTTCTGGGCCGACTGGTGTGGACCGTGCAAGCGGTTCGGACCTGTCTATGAAAAGGCGTCAGAGGAGTACGACGGGATCGTCTTTGCCAAGTTGGATACCGACGCCAACTATGAGCTGACCAGCCAGCTGGGCATCGAGGGCATTCCGACCTTGATGGCCTTCCGTGAGGGCGTCCTGGTCTTCAATCAGGCCGGTGCCCTTCCGGGGCAAGCCCTGAAGCAGGTGCTGGACGCTGTGAAGGGACTCGATATGGAAGAGGTCCACGCGCAGGTCGCCAAGCTCCAGGCCGAGCACGAGCACAGTCACGAGTAGGAAGATCGTGCGCGTTTGACCCCTCAAGACAAGGGCTACGCGCACGATGTTGTTTTGAGGCCGTCTAATGCCGGTCGTGTTGACCAACCGAAACTCGTCTTATCGCAACACCCTGCGTCGTCAAGGACCTCGCTGACTGGCCTACGGTTCGGTGGCGGCGCGCGTCACCGGGTGGGGAACTGCGAGTAGTCCGGGAAGTTGCCGAACAGCCGCTCGTCCTCGCCGTCCGGACCGTACGTGACTGCCTGCACGAGCAGGTCTCCGCCGACGAAGGCGCCCTTCCATGACTCACCGATGCCGCCGAACACCTCCTCCCGGTCACCCCTGCTGCGCGGTCGATTGATTCCTACCTTGAAGGCCTGCAGCTGCTCGGCGACGCGCGACGCGAAGTCCATGTCGTCGGTCGCCAGGCTGGCCACTAGGCACCCGTTGCTGGCATTCATAGCCGCGAGCAACTCGGCCTCGGTGTCCACGCAGACGACGGAGTCGAGGGGGCCGAACGGCTCGGCGTGGTGCAGCGACCAGTTGGCCGGTGGCTCGAGGACGCAGGCCGGTGCGACGTATGCGGAGGTGTCCTGTCCATCAAGGAAGCGCCCAGCACCCACCGAGCCGCGGTGCAGCGGAAGCCCCCGGCCCTGCATTGCCTCCTCGAACTGCTCTCCCAGTTCGGCAGCCTTCCGAGCCCCGATCACCGGCCCGAAGTCCAGCTCCGGAAGGGGATCCTCCGGACGCTCGACAGCCAGCGGGTGGCCGAAGCGCAGGCTTTCGACGACCGGCAGGTAAGTATCGAGGAATGCGGGCAACAAGCGTCGCTGGATGACGTACCTCGGGTACGCGGTGCACCGCTGCTTGGCGTATTCGAACCCCTTGCGCAGATGCTGGGCGAGCAGCTCCCACTCGGTGAAGTCCCATACCCCCCACGCGTTCAGCCCTTCCTGCTCAAGAAAGTGGCGACGGCGGCGGTCGGCCAGGGAGGTGGCGGCGACCCGTCCGTTGGATCGGCCTCCAACGAACGCCAGTGCCCCGATGCCGGGATTGCTGATCAGGACGTCGCCCAGCTTGCCGCCGATCCCGCTTAGCAGCGTGACCGGAAGACCGGCGCGGGCCATGAAGGCGTGGGCGAGCGTTAGGCAGTGGAAGCCGCCCTGGCTCGGCGTCTTAGCCACCACGGCATTGCCGGCTAGTACCTGAACCAGCTCGGCGTGCACCTGCACGCTCATCGGGTAGTTCCAGCTCGCAATGTTCGACACGGGGCCGGGCAGCGGCCGCCGCTCGGCATCTGTTCCGATCGCCAGCTGGCGCTCTATCTCATCGACGTACCAGCGGACCCCGTCCAGGCCGCGATCCACGTCGGCCACGGCCAGTCGCCATGGCTTGCCGATTTCCCAGACCAACAAGAGGGCGAGCAAGTCCCGGTGGAGGACCATCGCGTCGATCGCGGCAGTCACCCTGTCGCGGCGTTCAGCCAAGCCGATCTTCGACCACTCCGCATGCTGATCGCGGGCATGCTCGATGGCGCTGGCAGCGATGTCGCGCTCGACACGTGGCGGGCCCTGGATCGGCGACATGTCGACCGGGGTGACATGGTGGCCGGGCACCCCGACGCGCTGCCACTTCCCGTGCAGCAGATTCCGGAGGCGGTCGGACTCAAATGCCTCCGGTGCCACCGACACGCTTCGGGCGTAGGTCTCTGCCCACGAGTATCCAGGTTTTAGCTGCAGGTTCGGCACGTCGACATTCTGGCGCTCCAGCAGTCTCGCCCTGCGAGCGGGCCGGTTGAGGCTTGCTACCCGTCTTGGGCAACGCGGTGCGAACGGCCTGACTTGGCCGCTCGCGGCCCGCTGGGTTTCGGATCTTTGTCGCTGTGGCGAGGTAAGGTGCGGCTGAAATCTGATCCGACTACATGATCGACGTGCCGGCGAGTACGGCGCGTCCAGGGGGAAGAATGAAGGGCTTCAAGGACTTCGTTTTGCGGGGTAACCTCATCGAGCTTGCCGTCGCTTTCATCATGGCGACCGCTTTCGCCGCCGTCGTTACCACATTCACCAACTGGTTGCTTTCACTGATCCCGGCGGGCGTCACCGACTTCGGGGACACCAAGTTCGGGTTGTTCCTCACAGCGCTGGTGTCTTTCCTTGTCATCGCTGCGGTCGTCTATTTTTTCATCGTCACCCCATACGAAAGAGTTAAGACGCGTTTCGGAAAGCAGGAGGCCGAGGCTGCGGACCCCGACGAGATCACGCTGCTAAAGGAGATCCGCGACCTGCTCGCCACACGTCAAGGCGGCACGGTTTGATCCTGCAGCGCCGATTGAGCTGGCCGCTCAACAATGCGGGTCCCAGAAACGCGGGCCTGGGGCTCGACAGGTCGAAGACGAGACGCACCGGAGGCCACGGAGACTCTGCACGATGAGGGCACAGCTGGGCGCTCAACCAGTCCTGTTCGTTCAGGGTGCCGGAGGTATGCACCAGCCTGAGGGAAGTGGGTGCTGCCTACCTCGCCCGGGAGCTCGGCGCCGGCTACCGCGTCATTGCTCCGGAGATGCCCGATGCTGATCATCCTCACTATCAGCCCTGGAGGGACTTGATCGAGCAGGAGCTCGAGGCGGTCAATGAACCGGTCATCCTGGTTGGTCACTCGTTCGGCGGCTCGGTGTTGCTGAAGTACCTTGCTGAGGGCTCGCACCAGAAGCCTGTCCGGGGTTTGTTTCTTGTCTCGGTGCCCGATTGGGGGCCAGATGGCTGGGCGTATGACGAATTCGCGGTGCCAGATGATGTTGGTTTGAGGCTGCCTAGATCGAGGATCTTCCTGTACCACAGTCGTGATGACCCGGAGGTGCCGTTTGTGCACCTGGCTACTACCAAGAGCGTTTACAAGCGGCGACGGCGCGGCCGATCGACGGCTCGGAGCACTCGTTTGTTCAAGGGCTTCCGATGCTGGTCGACGACATCGAAACCTTGCCCCGCTAGAGATCGTGCGCGTCGCCAAATCTGGCGATAGGTCGATACTCGTGTAGGTCAGGCGTTCTCCACTGGCGCCACTGGACCGGCTGAGCACCCGGCGTCAATGTCCCAGAGTGGTCTCCACGACGGTGAAGGACCCTGGCCGGTAATCGCTGTACCGCAGCCAGCCCGGACGGATGCGGACGTGCACGATGTCGGGATCATGGGCGCGTTCCAGGCCGTCCGGGTACTGGGCGAGGTAGGCCTGCAGGCAGCGATCGTGGTCCGCACCCGTCGGAATGTCGGCGGTCCCCTCGCATTGCACGGTCCTCTCGTTGTCCCAACCGATGACCAGCGCTACTTGAGCAAAGGCTGACAGGTTGCGGTACTTCCGAGAACTTCGGGTTGTGTCGAAGACCAATTCGCCCCGTTCAGTAGCCGCGATGCCTACCAACGCTGCTTGTGGTGCGCCGTCAGGCCCGCGGGTAGCTATTACGGCTAGCCCGCGTTGCCGGACAAAGTTGATGAACTGGTGCTGATCCACGGCACCACCCTGCCCCAGCAACCGACGCGAGCGACGCACGAACCTCCGAGGAGACAGGTGGAGACGGCGCGCTTCTGCATCCGTGGCCTTGGTACGGTCCAGCGCGGGGTTAGGCCGCACGTGGGCGGAGGCGGATCTGCTGGAAGGAGTAGTAGATCGCGATCACGAAGTGGGCAACCAGGCAGGCCGGCGCGCTAGCCACGGCAATCCCGAGCGTCACGAGATAAAGCCCAATGCCGACGGCACTGAACCGCACGATGGAGCCGCGCACCGCGCCGGGATCCACGCCGTCGGCGAGCAGCGCCGGGTGCAGCGCGACATAGGAGTAGAGCGCGGCGAATCCGACCGACATCGCGAGCATGACGGCGGAGTACACCAGGGCCGCGCTGCGCGCATCGCCACTACCGGCAAGCAGGTACTCCGACAGCAGCGCCGTAGCGAACGGGATGGCCACGACTGACATCAGCAGCAGTAGGTTGAGGAACAGCACGTTGCGGTCCACCCGCGCGACTAGCTCGAACACCGCGTGGTGGTTGACCCAGATGATGCCGATGATAAGAAAGCTGGTCACGTAGGCGGCGTACGCCGGCCATTCATGCGCTAACGCGACCGCGAGCGGCTCGTGCAGCGCGTTACTCGGCGGCACATGCAGGTCCAGCACCAGCAGGGTCACTGCAATGGCCAGGACGCCGTCACTGAACGCTTCCATGCGGCCTGTCTCGCTCACGGCCATGGGGTGAAGCTGATCATCCATGTGGAGCTGTATACCGGCCTGAGTGACGTGACCCAAATAGCTGTCTGACTGCGGGCGGCTCGCAGCCCCTGGTCGGGCAGACTGTGCGAGTGGTGAACGCAACTCCAGCCAAGGACTCAGCTGCTGCCCGCTCCTACGATGAGTTGGTTGCTGCGGCATCGGCGGCACCCACCGAGGGCTGGGACTTCTCGTTCTTGGCTGGCCGGATCGGCTGCTCGCCACTCCCGTGGAACTACGTCGAGCTGGCACAAGCGGCGGTTACCGAGGCAAGGACAGTTCTTGACCTCGACACCGGTGGCGGGGAGACGCTGGGGGAAGTGCTTGGCGGCATCCCGGACTTCATAAATTCGAGCCGCACAGTCGTTGCGACCGAACCCTATCCGCCGAATCTGCCCGTGGCCGCCGAGCGGCTAGGTCCGCTGGGAGTCGACGTTCGAGCGCGAATCGACATTTTGCCAGTGGAGGACGGCTTTGCCGACTTGGTGCTCAACCGGCATGGCGCGCTGGATGCGGCCGAAGTAGCCAGGGTGATGCGTCCCGGCGGTCGCCTGTTGACCCAGCAGATCGGCCCGGGGAACGATGCAGAGCTCAACGCCGCGCTCAGCGCACCGCCGCCGAGCTCTGGAACATCCGCCGCGGCTCTGGTCGAAAAACTGCAGTCGGTGGGGCTGGTCGTCGATGAAGCGCAGACCGCGACCAGCGAAGTCACGTTCGGCGATATCGGAGCGGTCGTCTACCAACTACGGATGGTGGCCTGGCAGATTCCCGACTTCGACGTACGAACCTACGGCGCCCGCCTGCGTGCCTTGGACGCCCGCATTCGTCGGGATGGTCCGCTGCCGGTACGGAGCCGTCGAGTGCTCGTACGTGCCCATCGGCCGTGAGATGCAAGTGGCCATTTCAACCCTTGCCCCCGGCCCGGGCCCGTTCTCGCGGGTCAGGCCAGCGCTCAGTCCACCGGCGCTCCTTGAGGCGGCGGTGTTACTCGGCGACCACGACGTAGTCGGTCGCGATGTCGCTATCGGCCCTCAAAGCATGTAGCCGTTCCCAGGCATCGGCCGCCTGCCGGTTCTGCTCGTCGAAGCGACCGATCTCGTCCGAGCCCTGATGCTCCGCGGGGAAGTACCGGTCACGTGCCTCCCGATCGACGATCTCGAAAACCAGCAGGTACTTGCCGGCACGTACGCCTCGCTCACCCTTCAGCAACCGGGTCGTCCAGCCCTCGAACATCGGCAGCGAAACGACCTCAGCGGCCACCCGCTCGAATTCGGCGGGGTCTGCTCCGGGCCGCAACTCGATCTCGTGTAGTCCCACTACTCGCGCCATCGTTCCTCTTCCTGAGCTTCGGGCATCGGCTTGATGCCAAACGTAGCGACACGACGTCGTGCGGGGCAGCCGATTTGGTCTCACTTCGAGGAAAAGGCGGCCATCGGCTGCGCTGCGCATCCAGTCGCCGGACGGCCTGTGGTCGCCCAGAGGCGGGCTCGCGGTCATTCTCAGGACCAGCGGCTTGCACACCTGAGGGGGGACGGAGTTCCGAGCTGATCCTTGAAATCCCTCCGCCGTAACGAGAGTCTGGCGGGGCGGTGCTTGCCGTAAGGACGCCCGAGGTGCTGAGAATCCTCATATCTACCCGAGCCGTTTACGGCCAGAACCTACGCATACAGGAGTGGCGAATTGGTTGACATTGACAAGGGTGTGGCGATGTCCTTCCGGCCTGACCGCTACGTGCTGGGTTTACAGGAGATCGACCAGACACAGGTCGCGGTCGTTGGTGGCAAGGGCGCGCAGCTGGGGGAGCTGTCGCGGATCGAAGGCATCAGCGTGCCGGCTGGCTTCTGCGTGACGACGGACGCCTTCCGACGGGTCATGGCGGAAGCGCCGTCGATCGACGATCGGCTCACTCGACTGTCGCGCCTGAACCCGGACGACCGGGAGGCGGTCCGCACGCTGAGCGCGGAAATCCGCCGGACCCTGGAAGGGATCGCCATCCCTGAAGATCTGGCGGCGGCAATCACCCGCGCGCTCGCCCGGCTCGGCGTGCAAGCCGCGTACGCTGTACGATCCAGCGCGACGGCGGAGGACTTGCCGACGGCCTCCTTTGCTGGCCAGCAAGACACGTACCTGAACGTCATCGGGCCGGCGGCGATCCTCCAGCACATCAGCCGGTGCTGGGCATCGCTGTTCACCGAGCGGGCCGTGACCTACCGCCTGCGGAACGGCTTCGACGACGGCATGGTCCAGATGGCCGTGGTCGTGCAGCAGATGGTCTTCTCGCATGCGGCTGGCATCTTGTTCACGGCCGACCCCATCACGGGCAACCGGAAGGTGGCCGTCGTGGAGGCTAGCTTCGGCCTCGGCGAGGCCCTGGTCTCGGGGCTGGTGAACGCAGACGCCTACAAAGTGCGCGACGGCGAGATCGTCGCCAAGGCGGTCGCCACGAAGCAGCTGGCCATCCACGCCTTGCCGGCCGGTGGGACGCAGAAACAGGCGATCGATCCGGCGCGGCAGGAGCAGCCGGCGCTGACGGACGCGCAGATCGTGCAACTGACGCAGCTCGGCCGCCGAATCGAGACGCACTTCGGCTGTCCCCAGGACATCGAATGGTGCCTGGCCGACGATGCTTTCCAGATCGTCCAGAGCCGGCCGATCACAACGCTGTTCCCCGTCCCGGCGGTGAGCGACCGGGAGAACCACGTCTACGTCTCCGTCGGTCATCAGCAGATGATGACCGACCCCATGAAGCCCCTCGGGCTCTCTTTCTGGCAGATGACGACCCCCGCGCCCATGGCCGAAGCCGGCGGCCGCCTGTTCGTGGACGTCACCCAGAGGCTGGCCTCGCCGGCAACCCGCGCCGGCATCCTGGAGGCCCTGGGGAGATCCGATCCGCTTACCGGGGACGCGCTGCTAACCATCCTCGAACGCGACGGCTTCATCCGGCCGCTCCCTGGCGAGGATCCCCCCGGGCCACTGTTTGGCGGCACGTCAGCTCCGATCGAGACCGATCCGGCCATCGTCACCGAACTGATCGGGCGCAGCGAGGCATCCATCGCCACCTCCGAACGCGACATCCAGACGAAGTCCGGAGAGGCGCTGCTCGACTTCATCCGGGCGGACATCCAGGAGCTGAGGCGGATGTTGTTCGATCCGCAGAGCCATCAGGTGTTCATGTCGGCGATGGAGGCCGCTTGGTGGCTCAACGACCAGCTGGAGGCGTGGCTGGGCGAGAAGAACGCGGCGGACACGCTCACGCAGTCGGTTCCCCACAACGTCACGTCGGAGATGGGGCTGGCGCTGCTGGACGTCGCTGACGTGATTCGCCCGCATCCGGACGTGGTGGCGTTTCTGCAGCACGTCGACGACGAGGGTTTCCTGGACGAACTGCCCAAGCTCGTGGGCGGGCAGGAAGGGCGAGAAGCCATCGAGGCTTGGCTCGACAAGTACGGCATGCGCTGCGTCGGCGAGATCGATATCACGCGGCCGCGTTGGAGTGAACGCCCCTCCACGCTCGTGCCCCTGATCCTCGGCAACATCAAGAACTTCGAGCCGGGAGCCGGCGAGCGGCGCTTCGAGCAAGGGCGCCAGGAAGCCTGGAAGAAGGAGCAGGAGCTGCTGGAGCGCTTGCGGGCCCTGCCGGACGGGGAGCGCAAGGCCGAAGAAACCAAGCGGATGATCGACCGGGTCCGGACCTTCATCGGGTACCGGGAGTATCCGAAGTACGGCATGGTCAGCCGCTACTTCGTGTACAAGCAGGCCTTGTTGAAGGAAGCCGAGCGCCTCGTGCAGGCCCACGTACTTCGTGAGAAGGAAGATATCTTCTACCTCACCTTCGCCGAACTCCGTGACGTCGTGCGCACGAACCACGTGGATGATCAGCTCATCCACCAGCGCAAGGACGCGTTCAGGTCGTATCAAGCGCTCACACCGCCCCGGGTGCTCACGTCGGATGGCGAGGTCATAACCGGGGCGTACCGGCGCGACGACGTGCCGGCCGGCGCGCTGGTCGGCCTACCGGTTTCCGCCGGGATCGTCGAAGGCCGGGCTCGCGTCATCTTGGATATGGCGGAGGCCGATCTCGAAGCGGGCGACATCCTGGTCACGGCGTACACGGATCCCAGCTGGTCGCCCCTGTTCGTCACGATCAAAGGCCTTGTGACACAGGTGGGAGGCTTGATGACCCATGGCGCAGTGATCGCCCGGGAGTACGGCTTGCCGGCCGTGGTGGGGGTAGAGGATGCCACCCGGCTGATCCGGGATGGGCAGCGGATCCGCGTGAATGGAACGGACGGGTACGTCGAGATCCGGCCCTAGCGATCAGCCGATCATCGCGCCCCCGAAGGGATCGGCCGAGTTACCCGCACCGATGACGCAGAAGCTGGCACGGCTTGGCTCCCTCGCCGTGCAGGTCCTTCAAGCTGTCCCGTCGATCAGAAGGGCGGCTCCACTTCGACACACCGAGTAGACCGCCTAGCAACGCCATGGTGGTTAACAGGAGGTAATGACAACCCGCCCGCGGGGGTCACGGTTTCGTGCTGGCCTGGATGATCACGGCCCAGGAAAGCAGCACAGTGGCTTGGTACCGCAGAGCAGCAGTACGTAGCCCGGCCCCGACTTCGAGCTGGTTCACGAACGAGATCGCTCATCTTGATGCGTTGCGTCGTGGCCGCCGAGGAATACAACATGGCCCGACACGCGCTGCCTTCGACACTGGCACCGAGCCAAGACGCCGGCGACGCCTTGGGCCGGGGCAGGGCGCTCGAGCAGCAACAGCGTGCGCCTCAAGCTGCCAAAACCGACCACCCGGGAGCCACCCGAACCTGAGCTGCAGCCATCCGCATGCTTATTTTTGGTTGCGAACGCAGCCGTCAGCCGGCGGGTGTCTGGACGAGGGTAATGGGCCCGATGGCGACCTGCTGTTAGGGATCTGATCGATCCCCGCTGGCCACGGGCCCGTGCCATTACGCTGCTCCTAGTGATCGTCGGCAAGCGTATTTGTTGCGAGGCAAAGGGAAGACGACCTGCACCATTTTCC
>Ga0307292_10000102_pt1 | contig 25932 bp, 27 predicted proteins | sample ER_DNA_149_FD_194471 | JGI IMG/M metagenome (GOLD analysis project Ga0307292, IMG submission 194471) | Bulk soil microbial communities from the East River watershed near Crested Butte, Colorado, United States - ER_DNA_149 | ecosystem: Environmental > Terrestrial > Soil > Floodplain | place...
TCTAGCTGCCGCAGGTGGTGGCGATTCTCGCCGGTCTCAAGTTCGATCCAGATGGTGACCGGATCCCCGTGCGGCATGTGCACCCACACGGAGCCGGTGCGACGTTCCCGGATCACCATGCACGGGGGCAACATTTGCGTCCAGGGATAACGGTGATAGTTGGCCAACGCGACAGCTGCAGCCTCCGGTGTGGACGCGTCAACGGCGAGAGCCGCGAGAACCGCGACGACTGTCTCGCGATTGACCGGGACGTGTCGACCCTGCCAATCCCAGTACTCGGTGGCCACGCCGAATACCTCAGCCAGGTCGTAGAGAGTCGGGTCCAGTTCTGCCACGGCGCCAATCTTGGCAGGTATCACAGCCGTTGAGCGGCGAGCTGTCCGCACGCGCCATCGATCTCTCGACCTCGCGTGTCACGCACTGTGACGGGTACACCTCGGGACTGGAGTCGACGGACGAACTCGTCTTCGTCGCTGCGTCGAGAAGCGGTCCAGACCGAACCTGGCGTGGGATTCATCGGGATGAGATTCACGTGCACCCAACCCCAGTTGCCACGGCGGCGCAGCACCTTGGCGAGCCGCTCGGCGCGGAAGGCTTGATCATTGATATCGCGAATCAGGATGTACTCAATCGAGACGCGACGCTTGGTCGACTTCGCATACTCCCAAGCCGCGTTGATCACTTCCTCGACGTTCCAACGGGTATTGATCGGCACCAGCTCATCGCGCAGCTCGTCATCGGGCGCATGCAACGACAGCGCCAACGTCAGCGGAATGCCCTCGGCGGCAAGCTGCTGGATCCGCGGTACCAGCCCGACGGTCGACACCGTGATACCGCGGGCGCTTAGCCCGAGACCGTCAGGAGTTGGGGTGATCAATTGACGAATCGCTCCCAAGACCGCCTTGTAGTTGGCCAACGGCTCGCCCATTCCCATAAAGACGACGTTGCCAACCCGCCCGGAGTCGCCAGGTATCTGGCCGCGGCGCAACTTCCGCTCACCGTCCATCACCTGCTCGACGATCTCCGCGGTGCTCATGTTGCGTTGCAGGCCCGCCTGACCCGTGGCGCAAAACGGACAGGCCATTCCGCATCCAGCCTGACTTGAAACGCACATCGTGACCCGGTCTGGGTAACGCATCAGCACGCTCTCGACGAGTGCACCGTCGTACATCCGCCACAAGGTCTTGACTGTGGTGTCGCCGTCGCATCTGAGCTCGCGGACTGGTGTCAGCAACCGCGGCATGAACTTTGCAGCCAGCGCCTCACGTACGCCACTGGGAAGGTCGGTCCACTCGGCCGGGTCGTCTCGCAAACCCTCGAAGTAATGTGCTGAGAGCTGCCTCGCCCGATAGGCGCGCTGACCCATCGCTTCGACGTACTCGCGACGCTGGGCGGGATTCAGATCGGCCCAGTGACGTGGAGGCTGTCCACGACGAGGCGCCTCAAACACCAGCGGCAGGTTCATCCGCCCGGGACAAACACATACATGATGAGCCACGCTACCGGGGCGGCAACGAGTAGTGAGTCAAGACGATCCATGACTCCGCCATGCCCTGGCAGGAACGAGCTCATGTCCTTGATGCCAAGATCTCTTTTGATCATCGATTCGATCAGGTCGCCGCATGTGCCCACCGCGACCAGGCTGACTCCCAGAATGATGCCCACCCAGAACGGCACATCGAGAGCGAAGATCGCCATACAGATGCCGGCTGCGGTACCCAATATGAGGGATCCGGCTACGCCTTCCCAGGACTTCTTCGGACTGATCTTGGGCGCCATTGGATGCTTGCCGAACAGCACTCCGGCGATATAGCCACCGGTGTCGCTCATCACCACGATCAGCAGAAAGGTCACCACCCGGGCAACACCTTGCCCTTCGGCAAGCATCAAGGCCGCGAACGAACCCAGCAACGGCACGTAGGCGATGATCAACAGGCTGGCAGCGGCGTCGCTGACAAACCCTGCCACGCCCTTCGGCATTCGCCAGATCAGGCTGGCCAGCACTGTCAGGGCCAGCGACGCCAACAGCACGCTGGTGGTGGAGAAGACCACCGGCTCCTGACGCCCCGCAAAGAAAGAGCCAAATGAGATCGCCACGCTGCCGACAGCAATCGGAATGATCGCCGATGTCATGCCCTGCTTTTTCAGTGCCTCATGCAGCTCCACCGAAGCCAGCACCAGTGCGACAGCGACTAACACAACGAAGGCAGGCTTGAGGTAGAGCAAGCTGAGCACGACGTACGCGCCAAGTCCGACTCCGATTGTGATCGCGGCCGGCAGGTTGCGGCCGGCGCGGCCATGCGTCTCCGCAGGCACGGCCGGTGACTCAGTCATCAAACCTCGAGTAATTCGGCTTCCTTGTGCTTCAGAACATCGTCGATAGCGTCGGTGTGCTTGCGGGTGGCGGCGTCCAGTTGCTTCTCAGCCCGCACCACCTCGTCTTCACCGACTTCCTTGTCCTTGACCATCCGGTCCAGTGCCTCCTTGGCTGCGCGGCGGGCGCCGCGGACCGAGACGCGGGCCTCTTCGGCCTTATGTCTGGCCAACTTGATGTATTCCTTGCGGCGCTCCTCAGTGAGCTCCGGAAGGGTGATTCGAATGCTGGTGCCGTCGTTGGACGGATTTACGCCGAGATCTGAGTTGCGGATTGACTTCTCGATGCTGCTCAAAGAGTTCTTGTCGTACGGCGTGATCAGCATGACACGAGCGTCTTGAGCGTGAAAGGTCGCCAGTTGCTGGAGCGGAGTGGGCGCGCCGTAGTAGTCGGCGGTCAGCTTGGCGAAGATCGCCGGGTGAGCCCGACCGGTACGAATGGTTGCGAACTCCTCCTTGGCGTACTCGACTGCATTCGCCATCTTGATCTCGGCTTCGCGCATGGTGTCGGCGATCACAGGTGTCTGCTCCTTAGGCGTGGACGATCGTACCGATTTTCTCACCCGACACCACGCGGACGATTGTGCCGTCGGTATCGAGGCTGAAGAAGATCATCGGCAGTTTGTAATCGCGAGCCATGCTGATCGCGGTGGCATCGGCAACCTTGAGGTTTTGCGCGAGGTACTCGTCGTAGGTGAGCTCGTCGAACTTGATCGCGTCCGGGTGTTTGCGGGGATCAGCCGAATAGACGCCGTCGACGCCCTGCTTGCCCATCAACAGCACCTCAGCGCTGATTTCGAGGGCTCGCTGTGCCGCTACGGTGTCAGTGGAGAAGTACGGCATGCCCGAGCCGGCGCCGAAGATGACCACACGGCCCTTCTCCAGATGCCGCTCGGCGCGGCGCGGGATGTAGGGCTCGGCCACTTGTCCCATCGTGATCGCGGTCTGGACGCGGGTTTGAACGCCGACCTTCTCCAAGAAATCCTGCAGGGCCAGGCAGTTCATCACCGTGCCCAGCATGCCCATGTAGTCGGCCCTGTCGCGCTCCATACCGTGCTGTTGCAGCTCCGCGCCACGGAAGAAGTTGCCGCCGCCCACCACGACCGCGACCTGGACACCCATCTGAACGACAATGCCGATCTGCTTGGCAAGTCCTGCCACAACATCGGGATCGACGCCGACCTTTCCGCCACCGAAGACCTCGCCCGAGAGCTTCAACATCACGCGCTTGTACGGACCATTCACCCGCCGGTTCCCTTCTCTGTCGTGGAGCTGCTCGCCAGCCGGCGCGATCTACCTATGCGCCGGCCGCCTCGAACCGTACGAACCGCAGCACCTTGATGCCTGCCTCGTCGAGCTGCTTGCCGAAGGAAATCTTGTGATCGATCACTGAGGGCTGATCGAGCAGCGCAACGTCTTTGAAGTAGGCGTTCAGGCGACCTTCGACGATCTTGGGAAGAGCTTGCTCAGGCTTGCCCTCCTCCTTCGCAGACGCCTCTGCAATCCGCCGTTCATTCTCCACGAGTTCGGTCGGAACATCGTCACGGCTGATGTACTGCGGTCGCATCGCCGCAATCTGCATGGCGGCGCCGCGAGCGGCAGTCGGATCAGACCCCTCGTATTCGACCAGCACCCCGACCTGCGGAGGAAGATCAGAGGCTCGGCGGTGCAGATACACCACGGTCTGGCCGTCAAAGTAGGCGACCGCGCTCACCTCGAGCTTCTCGCCGATCTTGGCCGCCAGCTCATCAACCGCCTCCTGGACAGTCTGGCCAGACGGCAGCACTGCCGCATTCGCAGCCTCCACGCTGTCGGCCTTGCTCGCCGCCACGGCCTTCACCGCGTCGTCCGCCAAACACTGAAACGCCTGATTTTTCGCCACAAAATCGGTCTCAGCCCCCAGCTGGAGCAACGCACCGTCGGCTGATGCCACCAGTCCGTTCGTTGCCAATCGTTCTGCGCCGCGCTTGGCCGCCTTGGCCTGGCCGCTAACGCGCAGAATTTCAATCGCCTTGTCAAAGTCGCCATCAGCTTCGTTCAGCGCCCGCTTGCAATCCATCATGCCTGCGCCGGTCGCGTCTCGAAGCTTCTTTACTTCAGCAGCGGAAATCGTTGCCATGTGTTGGATGGTCCTCGTTCTCGTATTGGTGGGGAGTCTCAGCTGTGGGTCGACCCAGTGGCTGGGTTGTAGACGTTTTCGGGGTCCGGATTGTCGGACTGCAGCTCCAGATCGAGCTCCTTGTCCGCATCCTCCTCCGCCTCGATTGCCGCTTCCTCCGGCTGCTCCTCAGTTGGCACTGGAGCGGCGTCGGGCGCTGGCGACTCATGCGGCGTCGACGGCGCAGGCTCCTGAGAGGCAGCAAGCAGCTCACGTTCCCAGTCCGGCATCGGCTCCAGTTCGGCTTCAGCACCGGTTTGCGCACCGGAGCGTGCCATGAGGCCATCGGCAACCGCATCTGCGATCACTCGGGTCAGCAGCGAGACCGAGCGAATGGCGTCATCGTTGCCTGGGATCGCGAAGTCGACCTCATCGGGATCACAGTTGGTATCCAAGATGCCGATCACAGGGATCCGCAGCTTGCGAGCCTCGTCGACCGCCAGGTGCTCCTTCTTGGTGTCGACGATCCAGACTGCCTGCGGAGGCCTGGTCATGTCTCGAATGCCGCCGAGGGTGCGCTCCAGTTTTTCTTTCTCTCGACGCAGCCCGAGCAGCTCCTTCTTTGTCAGACCGGATGCTGCGATGTCGTCGAAATCCAGCCCCTCCAGCTCCTTGAGGCGCTGGATGCGCTTAATCACAGTGTGAAAGTTCGTCAGCATCCCGCCTAGCCAGCGCTGGTTGACGTACGGCATGCCGACCCGCGTGGCCTGTTCGGCAATCGCCTCCTGGGCCTGCTTCTTGGTGCCAACGAAGAGCACCTGGCCGCCACGTGCGACCGTGTCCTTCACGAAGGCGTACGCGCGATCGATGTAGGTCAGTGACTGCTGCAGATCGATGATGTAAATGCCGTTGCGTTCGGTGAAGATGAACCGCTTCATCTTCGGATTCCAACGGCGGGTTTGGTGTCCGAAGTGGACGCCACTTTCGAGGAGCTGTCGCGTAGTGACGACGGCCATGGCCGCGTTCCCTCCTTGCCGGCACATGCCTGCGCCGGCGTCCGGTTGTTCAGCGCCGAACTTTTCGGCGCTGCCTGATGCTTGCGCGGCACGCACTCGACCTGCTCTGTCAAGTCGAGACCGATTGTGCCGCCCGGTCGGCAGACCGACAGGCAAGCATGCGAAGTCAGACCTGATGGCAGGTCTGCCTAGCCGAGTCTATGCGAGCGTCGCAGGTCACGCACGTTTTAGGTATTGACCCAGAGCTCGATCTGCTGCGGTTGTCCACAACCGAAGGCCGACCGACGAGCGGCATCCACAGATTCCCGAACCGCTGCACGATTAGCGCGATGATCCAAAGACTCCAAACATGCGAGCACTTGGCCGATACGTTCGGTTGGCACTCTTCGTTCTGATCTGCCTCTGTGTGCTCGCTATTCCAACTCACGCTGACGCGGCCTCTCAACTGCCGACGCCTGCCGGCTGGCCGCTGAACGGCACGCCCGTGGTGCGGCGAGGGTTCGATCCCCCGACGGTTGTCTGGGGATCGGGCCATCGTGGTGTTGATCTTGTCGCTCAGCCCGGTCAGGCAATTCTTGCGGCCGCGAGCGGCGTAGTGGCCTTCGTCGGATCGATCGCCGGCAAACCAGTGATCAGCATTGATCACGGTGGCGTCCGCACCACATACGAGCCCGTGATCAGCACACTGCGCGTCGGTGAACGCGTGGCGTTTGGACAAGTGATCGGGGTGCTCGGCACCGGTGGACACTGTCAGGGTTGCTTGCACTGGGGATTGCGTGAGGGCAAGAACTATCTCGATCCCCTGCTGCTCGTTGGCGGTCCTGGTGGCCGGCTGCGCCTGGTAGCCGAGGCTCAGCGGGAGATTGTGAAGCGCGAGGCTGCGGCACGGGCGGCGGCTGTATCGGCCAGTCGGCATGCCGCGATCATGGACTCAGGCGGGCGACCGGGAAGTCACGGATTCCTTTATCCGGTTACAGGTCCGGTGACTTCCGCCTTTGGGATGCGGATGCATCCGTTGCTCAAGGTCTGGAAGCTGCATGACGGCACTGACTTCGGTGCCGCATGCGGCACCGCGATACGTGCGCCGTACGCAGGAGTCGTCACACGCGCCTATTTCAGCCCGGCATACGGCAACAGGCTGTTCATCGGCCATGGCAGCGTTGACGGGATGCGTGTGCAGACCGCCTTCAACCACGCCTCGCGCTATCTGGTCCGGCCCGGCCAGCGCGTCAATCGGGGCCAGGTGATTGGTGAGGTCGGTAGTACAGGTTTCTCGACGGGCTGTCACCTGCACCTGATGGTGTGGCTCAACGGACGGCTCAGCAACCCGATGAGCTGGCTATGACAAGCTGCGAGCGTTAGGCCCGTGGGTGAGCCTGTTCAAAAGCCGATCGCAGCCGCTCGTTTGTCACGTGGGTGTAGATCTGCGTCGTTGCCAGCGATGCGTGGCCGAGCATTTCCTGCACACTGCGCAGGTCAGCACCACCCTCCAGCAGATGGGTGGCCATGGCGTGCCGCAGTCCGTGGGGACCGAGATCGGGCGCCCCCTCGGTCATCCTGAGGGACCGATGGACGATCCGGCGTACCACACGAGGGTCGATCCGCTTGCCGCGGTCGCCGATGAACACTGCCCAGCCGGACTGATCAGTCATGAGCTGGGATCGGGCCTTCGCCAGCCAGGCATCGACGGCACGGAGGGCCGGCGCACCGAGAGGAACAGTTCGCTCTTTGCTGCCCTTGCCGAAGACTCGGATCACCCTGCGTTCCCGATCAAGATCATTGAGGTCGAGACCGCATAACTCTGAGACTCGGATGCCGGTGGAGTACAAGACCTCCAAGATGGCAACATCTCGAGCGGCGGCTGGTCCGCCGGTTTCTCTCGCGCTAGCGATTGCCTCATCAAGCATTTGAGCTGCGGTCGCCCGGTCCAGGGTTGGCGGCAGTACCCGAGTGGTTTTGGGAGAGCGCAAGTTTGCCGCTGGATCTGTGGTCACCTGGCCTGTCTCGTGAGCCCAGGCGAAGAACACTCGCGCAGCAGCCGCTCGTCGCTGCAGGGTGGTCCGGGCGTGCCCAACAGTGTGCTGCTTTGCAAGCCAGCTGCGTAGCGCCCTCAAGTCGACCTTGTCCAGGGAGTCGATACCGAGCCGACCGAGATGGGTGAAGAGATTCAGCAAATCGGTGCGGTAGGCGCGCACGGTGTGCTCAGCCATGTTGCGCTGGCTTCGCAAATGGCGCAGATAGCTCGTCAGCAATGCCTCGAACTGCGGCGGCAATCCGGACTCGGCCACAATGACCACTCTCAAACACAGGAGCGCGCATTCCAAGCGCGGCACGCGGTACCCTCACCGGCGTGCCATCTCAGACCAGCACCGTCGACGAGTTAAGGACCGGCGGCACGATCTTGCCGATCGTCCGCTGGGGAAACCCGATCTTGCACCGGCCCACTCGTCCCGTGACTGAGTTTGACGACGAACTGCTGGATCTCGTTCGGAACATGTTTGCCACCATGTACGCGGCGGAAGGCGTCGGCCTGGCCGCTACCCAGGTAGGCATCGATTTGGCGATCTTCGTCTACGACTGCCCCGACGATGAGCAGGTCAGGCATGTCGGGGTGATGTGCAACGCTGAGGTCATCCTGCCGGAAGGCAAAGAGCGCAAACTGCACTCCTCCGACGAGGGCTGCCTATCCCTACCCGGCGCCTATATCGAGCTAGCCCGACCCGACAACTCTATATGTCGCGGTTTCGACCAGAACGGTGAAAAGGCTGAGGTGGTTGGTACTGGCCTGTTGGCTCGTTGCATGCAGCACGAGACCGACCACCTGAACGGCATCGTGTTCGGCGACCGGCTCTCCGGCCGGGCCCGTAAGAAGCTGTACGCGCTGCACGAGGATGCTGCTGACCTCTATCCAGACGACTGGCCGGTGACACCGCGGGCAGACAGTGCGTAGCAGGCAATGGCCGCCGCGGCGGCCACGTTCAGCGAATCAATGCCCGCGAACATCGGAATGCGAGCTCGTACGGTTGCGCCTTCGGACCAGCGTTGCGATAGACCGGGGCCCTCGGTGCCCAACATCACCGCAACCCTGGTCTCCGACCTTATGTTTTCAGCTAACGCTTTGAGCTCTAGCGCCTCCGGCGCCGGACTGAGCGCTACCGTCATGAAGCCGGCAGCCGCCAGCTGCTCGGGCGCATCACGCCAGGTCTCCAGTCGCGCCCACGGCAGTAAGAAGACAGCGCCCATGCTCACCTTGATCGATCGGCGATACAGCGGATCGGCCGTGCGCGGCGACAGTAGGGCGCCGTCCCAGCCCAAGCCGGCTGCATTCCGGAGAATGGCCCCGACATTGGTGTGGTCGACTATGTCTTCCAAGACGACTAAACGATGCATTCCGAGAATGTCTGCAACGCGATGCCGCTGCTCGCGGTGCAGCGAAGCCAGCGCACCGCGATGGACATGGAATCCCGTTATCTGCTCAGCCAGCTGCTCGGTGACCACGAAGACCGGCACCTCAGGCCAACGATCAAGCACGGAGCGCAGGCCGCCAAGCCAGCGCTCAGCGAGCAAGAACGACCGAGGCCGAAAGCCGGCATCGATGGCCCGGCGGATGACCTTCTCACCCTCAGCGATAAAGAGCCCATGCTCTGTCTCCAGGTACCGGCGAAGTGAGGTCTCTCGAAGTCGGACATAGTCGGCCAGACGCGGGTCATCGGCATCGGTAATGCTCAGCCTCACTATGATCCTCCCCTGATGCACATCGTCGGAACGCTGGACTGGCAACCTGCACTCGACCACCCCGAACTCCTGGGCCGCCCTGTCAGGGTCGCGATCGCTGAGCTGGGGCTGGAATGTTTTGTCGCTCCCATCGACCCCAAGCGAGCGGACACGGCGGACTTCTGTGCCACGTACGAAGTGCCCTTGGACGTCTCTGCGAACTGTGTGGTGGTAGCCGGGCGGCGCGCCGAGTTGTCCGTGATGGCAGCGTGCCTGGTCCGCGCCACCGATAGAGCCGACGTCAATAGGGTGATCCGCAAGCGGCTCGAGGTGCGCAAGATCTCCTTCGCCGGAATGGATGACGCCGTACGCGAAACTGGCATGGAGTACGGCGGCATAACCCCGATCGGCCTTCCACCCACCTGGCCCATCCTCGTCGATGAGGCGGTAGCAAGTCTGAACATGATCGTTGTTGGTAGCGGGATCCGGGGGAGCAAGATCGCCATGCCAGGGCCGTCCGCCGCAACCCTGCCGAACGCCGAGACCTTGGCTCTCGCGCTCAGCTCAACAAACTGACGATCGCGGCGATGCCGACGGCAACGATGATCACTCGATAAACCATCGGGGGCAGCTTGGGCCCCACCCGGCCACCTACCTGAGCGCCAAGGACCGATCCGACGGCGATCGCGATGGCCGCAGGCCAGTTCACCTGGCTAACGATCACGAACACCACGGCGGCGATCCCGTTGACGATGGTCGCCAGCACGTTCTTGATCGCATTGATGCGGGCCAATGATTCGGCAAAGCCGATGCCCAGGATGGCAATCAACAGCACGCCCTGGGCTGCTCCAAAGTACCCGCCATAAATGCCGGTGACCGCTACGCCAAGCCACAGCAGCACTGGGCCATGCACATGATCAGCATCCAGTCCAAGCCGGGCCCGGCGGATGGCGAGTCTTTTGGAGATGAAAGGCTGCAAGATCACCAGTGCGCAACCCAAACCGATAAGCACGGGGACGATGGCGTCAAACGCCTCGGAAGGCAGCCACAGCAGTAAGACTGCGCCCGCTATTCCGCCCAGCAGCGAGGCCGATCCCAACCAAAGCACCCTCCGGCGCTGACCGCCGAGTTCCCGGCGCGTGGCCCACGCGCCTGACACCGAGCCTGGAGCCAGACCCACGGTATTGGAGACATTGGCGATCACCGGTGGCACGCCAAGCGCCAGCAGCGTCGGAAAGGTGATCAACGTCCCCGAGCCGACAACGGTATTGATCAATCCTGCGACCCCCCCAGCTCCGAGCAGCGCCAAGAGGTCCAGCCAGGTCACTGAGTCAGATTAGGCTCGCTTTCCCACTCGTACTGGCCGTTCGGGATCGCCGACGTCGGCTCCTTCTCAGGTAACTCCAGCGCTGCTGGCCTTTCAGAACGCCCTGGACGCTCCAGCGCCTCCGCCTCTTGGATGGCCTCCTCGACGGTACGCCGCGCGGCTTCTTCCTCCGCGGCGTTTTGCCTCTCGATCTCTTTTTGCACGTCGATCTTGGCCGGCGCAGTGAACTCGCCCTCAGTGGCGTCTGGAATGGCGGAGGAAGCAACCTTGCCGACCACGCTGCCAAGCCCCTTGAGTGCGTCGTTCAGCTCACTGGGTACGACCCAGACCTTGTTGGCGTCACCCCGAGCGATCGCTGGCAGCATCTGCATGTACTGGTAGGCGAGCAGCGCCTGGTCGGGCTGTCCAGCGTGGATGGCGTTGAAGACCGTGGTGATTGCTTGAGCCTCGCCCTCAGCGCGCAGCATCTGCGCCTGCCGGTCGGCCTGAGCTCGCAGCACGGCCGCCTCGCGGTCGCCTTGTGCCCGCAGGATCGCCGACTCCTTTTCACCACCGGCGGACAGGATCTGCGACTGCCGTTGCCCCTCAGCGAGCAGGATCACCGCCCTCTTGTCCCGCTCTGCCCGAGCACCTTTCTCCATCGCGTCCCGAATGGTGGCCGGAGGCTCGATAGCGCGGAGCTCGACACGGTTGACCTTGATTCCCCACTTGCCCGTTGCCTCGTCGAGCACGATGCGGAGCTTCTGGTTGATCTCCTCACGGCTCGTCAGCGCTTGCTCAAGATCAAGCCCGCCGATGATGTTACGCAGGGTCGTCATGGTGAGCTGCTCGATCGCCTTGATGTAGTCCTGGGCCTCGTACGCCGCGCGGACGGGGTCGATGATCTGGAAGTAGATCACTGAGTCGATACCAACCATCAGGTTGTCCTCAGTGATCACGCCCTGCGGCGGGAACGGTACGACGTTCTCCCGCATGTCCATGTTGTAGCGAACCTTGTCAAACAGCGGCACGACCAGATGCGGCCCAGGCTCCAGTGTGCGCTTGAACTTTCCGAGCCGCTCGACGATACCGACCCGCTGCTGGCGGATGACTCGGACTGCGTTACCTATGAAGAAAATCACCGCCAGCGCCACGGCCAAGACGACGATCAACGACGCGAGATCCACGATCTTCCTTCTCTCTAGGCTAGGGGAGTAGCCCATGCTTGGGGTAGACGACAGCAATGACCCCGTCGATCTCATAGACCTCGATCTCGGTGCCTTGCTCGATTACTACGTCGGAGGAGTAGGGACGGGCCGTCCAACTCTGCCCGTCCACCTTGATCTCACCGCCGGATTTGTCGATCTGGGAGACGGCTACCCCGCTACTGCCTACCATCTTGTCGGCTGAGGATCGATAGCCAGGCATGCTGCGCACCTTGGCGAGCAACGTTGGCCGCAGCAGCAAAAGCATGCTGATGCTGACGGCGGTGGCAGACAGGATCTGCAGCCACCACAGCGAAGGAGCGAATAGCGCTACGGCGGCTCCAGCCAGTGCTCCCACCGCAAGCATGATCAACACCAGGTCAAGCGACATGATTTCGGCGATGCCCAGCAGAAAGGCGAGACTCAGCCAGATCGCCCAGGAATTGTCACCTAGCCAGTCGGTCAAGTTCACCTCCATTTGCTTCTCCAGACGTGGTTATCCTCGTCTTCCATGGTGCCAGTCGCCTAAAGCGCCCGAGCGGTCCATCGACCGTCAGCCTCAACGAGAGTCAGCTCGAGATCGAAGGTCTTCGTCAGGTTGTCAGCAGTCAAGGTTTCCCGCAGTGGTCCAGCGGCAACGATGCTGCCCTCCTTCAGCAGCATCGCGTGCGTGACGCCGGATGGAATCTCCTCTACGTGATGGGTAACCAAGACCATGGCGGGGGCGTATTGATCTTGCGCGAGCTCGCCAAGGGCATTGACCAGCGACTCGCGGCCAGCCAGATCAAGGCCTGCGGCGGGCTCATCGAGCAGCAGCAGTTCGGGATCTGTCATGAGGGCGCGAGCTATCTGGACCCGCTTCCGCTCACCTTCGCTGAGAGTGCCGAACGTGCGATCAGCGAGGCGCTCTATGTGTAGCTGAGCGAGCAGCTCATCGGCTCGTTCGTGGTCCAGCTCGTCGTACTGCTCACGCCACCGGCCGACCACGGCGTACGAGGCAGAGACGACGACGTCGTGAACCCGTTCGCTGCGTGGAATGCGCTCCGCCAGGGCGGCAGACGTAAGCCCGATGCGCGGCCGCAGCTCGAAGACGTCCACGGTGCCGAGCACCTCGCCAAGCAGCCCGGCTACCCCGTCCGTGGGGTGAATTTGTGCTGAGATCACCTGCAGCAGCGTCGTCTTGCCCGCTCCGTTCGGTCCAATGACCACCCAGCGGTCTGACTCGTCCACTTCCCAGGTGATGTCATTGATCAAGGTCGAACCGTTCCGGACGATGCTCACGCCAGCCAGGTCCACAACAGCTGCCATGGCTTCAACCTACAGTTTTAATTGCTTCGCTCGCTGCGCTCGCTCCGCGCGGATCGCGCCTTGGAATCCGCCTACTTCGTCGTCGCTCGGGGACGAAAAGCATGTCCCCTCCCTCCTCCTCAGTACGGCGGGGGCGCGATCCGGATTTATTGCTCCCCTCGCTGCGCACGGTCCACCGGATCCCAGGACATACGTTAGGGCGATGGAGTCCCTGCCCTCGCTCCGCATGACGGCGAACTTGAATTCGATGAGCAGGGGGCGGCAATCCATTGAGCAGGCGGAGCGGGCGATCGTCGGCGGTGACGTCGCCCATCATGTGATCGACCCCGAGAGTGTGCTGGGCCTAGACCCGCTCGAGGCCTCGATCTTGGACGACGCTTTGGAATCACTGCTGACTGCGGAGCAGGATGGCTGGTTCCTCGCGCTACCGCTACCGGGAGCTCTTGCACCGCTTCGCGGCCCAGCTGCCTTCAATCTCGCGGCGGTCGAGCAGGGCGAGGCCGTGGTGGCTAGTACCGCTGGCATCGGTCTAGTACCGATACGTGTCGGCCAGGCCGTCCAGTGGCGGATCTTCAGCGCAGAGCGACCACTTGTGCCGAGCAGTCCATCTGAGGCGGAACGAGCCTTGAATGAGGTGGTTATCGATGCCGCTGCCACCCTGTCCCGACTGGACGTCGCATCGGGGACTTTGCCTCAGCCACCGGCGGCAGCCGTGCTGCCGCCGGGCTACACCTCGCGCCAGCGAGCAACAGTCCAGCGAGCGACCCGGCTACTCGCCGCTTGCGATGCAGCCTTGCTGAACGACGGCGCCAGCATCTCCTCGTTTGAGGCCAACCGCCGCGCCCAGGAGCTGCGCCGGGTACGCGCCAAGGCTGGCGACGCGCTCGGTTCGGCCGTCAGCTGGGTTGGGTGAGCGGAGCGAGCAGTCCAACACCTCTACTACGCTGCCCACATGTCCCTGCTCCCCGCTTTGACGGGCTCGTTTTCCACCCCAGCGGCCGGAAACCCGACCGTCGCGATGATGGAGGCGGCGTACACACATCACGCCATCGACGCGCGATACATCAACTGTGAGGTCGCTGCTGAGAACCTGGCAGATGCGGTGCACGGCGCGACGGCAATGGGTTGGATCGGCTTCAACTGCTCACTTCCACACAAGGTGGCAGTGATCGAATTACTCGATGAGCTCGCCGAGTCGGCCCGACTCATTGGCGCAGTAAATTGCGCGGTACGCCGCGACGGCCGATGGATCGGGGAGAACACCGATGGTCAGGGCTTTCTCGGTTCATTGCGCACTCTTGTCGAACCGGCGGGACAGCGGGTTCTCATTCTCGGCGCCGGAGGTGCGGCTCGTGCAATAGCAGTCGAGCTGGCGCTCGCCGGAGCAGCTGAGCTTTGGGTAGCCAATCGCAACCTTGCCAAGGCAGCCGAGATTGCGGATCTAGTGAACTCGCAAACATCCACTGCCTGCACGGCTGTTGAGTGGCGGCAAGAGCTCACCGTGCCGGCAGCTGCCACCGTCGTTGTGAATGCCACCTCGCTGGGCCTGCCCGGCTCGGGAGAGGTGCCGCTTTCGTTCGACGCGATTCCCATGGGGCTGGTGGTCTGCGACGTCATCCCGAATCCGCCTGACACCTCGTTTCTGCAGCGGGCGCGTCAAGCGGCTGCAAGGACCCTCGATGGCCGAGGCATGCTGCTCAACCAAGGGGCGATCAACATCGAGCTCTGGACCGGCATCGACCCGGATCGTGCGCTCATGGGGAAGGCACTTGACGAGGCCATCGCTAGCTGGGCGCACCCGTAACGCCAATGGTCGGCACACTGTTTGCGATCGGCGGTGCCGAGGCGAAGCTTCGGCGCCGAACCGTGTTGGGTGCTTTTGTTGCCGCCGCGGGGGGCACAGATGCGCGGATCGCGGTCGTTTCGTCGGCCTCTTCGCTGGGTGCCGAGGTAGTCGAGGTCTACAAGACTGTCTTTACTGCTCTGGGGGCCCGGGAAGTCATTTCGCTGCGGCCGGAGAGCCGGGCGCAGGCGAAGAAACCCGATCTTGTCGAGCCGCTGAAAGCGGCTGGTGCAGTCTTCATGACCGGCGGCAACCAGCTCAAGCTCAGCTCCTTGATCACCGGCACCCCGTTCGGCGACGCGATCCACGACGCATACCACCGCGGCGCAACCGTTGGCGGCACCTCGGCAGGCGCTAGCATCCTGGCCGAGCACATGATCGCGTTCGGCGCCGGCGGGTCGACGCCCAAGCAACGGATGAGTCAACTATCTGCCGGACTCGGTTTGCTGCGCGGGGTCGTCATCGATCAACACTTCGAGCAGCGAAACCGTTACGGGCGGCTGCTATCGCTGGTCGCCCAATCTCCCTCATTGCTCGGCATCGGAGTCGACGAGGACACCGCCGCAGTGATCTCTGACGGCAGCCGGCTCGAGGTCATCGGCCGAGGTGCAGTCACGGTGGTCGACGGACAGCATCTGGTTTCCAACGCCTTCGCAGCCAAGCGCACGGCACCGTTGCTGATATCTGGTGCCCTCATCCATGTACTTCCAGCCGGAAGCCAGTTTGATCTCAGCAGCCGCAGCCTGCTGGCGCATCAGACATTCGTCCCAGACCCCCAAGTAGTGGAGGCGCAAGCCGCTGAGGCCGATCTGCGCGAGGTTGCTCGAGATATTGCCGCCGAAGGCGTGTCCCCAACCAACTACGCGCGTCGTTTGCGCCGCAATAGAAGCCGCTGAGGGCGACTCCGCGATCAGGATCGGTCGGCTGGGCTCAAGATCTCGTCTTCGCTGACCCGCGGCAACGGCTGTCCGGTCTCCAGCAGCGTCTTCATGCTGTTCAAGATCCACACCCAACCGTCTTTGACGTTCTCCCACGTCAGCGGACTTTGTTCGAGGTTGCCGTGGACCAGCCGGACACGGGTCAGGCCCTTACCAGCGTTCTCGACGGTCCACTCCACGCGGCTAGCCGGTTCATGCGCCAGATCCGGGTCGTAGCGGGTGTGCCAAGTCTGGACGAAGCGGCCCGGACGACCCTCTTCCGGTGGCAACATCTCTTCGATGATTCCGTCGACGGCCGGGCGCCCATCGACGCCGACCGTCAGATAAGGCCTTCCCTGCTGCGGAGGCTCGACGAAGGCGACGGTATGGAAGTAGCGTCGGGTCCACTCTGACTCGGGTATCGCGGCCCAAACCTGCTTGGGTGTTGCGGCGATATAGATCTGATAGACGTGCGCCGGAAGGCTCATGCGGATTCTGCCCTTCTCGTTTCTGTTTCCTCATCGGCGCTGACCTGCTTGTCCAACGCCACCAGAGCCGATGTGAATCGGGCCGCGTACTTGCTGATCCAGCGGTTGGCAACCTGCTCGATGGGCACGGGATTGAGGTAATGCCGCTTTGTCCGTCCGTGTCGGGCGGTGATGACCAGGTTCGCCTCCGCCAGCACTGCGAGATGTTTCATGACCCCGAAGCGAGTCATTTCCGGAAACTTCTGGCACAACTCATTGAGCGTCTGCCCGTCCCGATCGAAGAGCGAATCCAGTACTGCCCGCCTGGTTGGGTCGGCGAGTGCCCGAAATACATCGCCTCCTGCTTCCATGACTCGATAATATGTGACTATTTAGTCACATATCAAGCAGCAACTGTTATCGACAAGACTGCGGATATGAACTCGCTACTGGAGCGACTATTCGTTGCATGGACGAGCACTGACGATCTCGCTCAGGTGGAAGATCGGTTTGCTGCGCTCTATACCGATCCGGTACGCGTCAATGGCACAGACATCTCGCCAGCCGATCTTGTGTCCAGAGCCCGATCACTACACGGAGCGTTTTCCGGTCTGCGGGCCGAGCTGCTGCAGGTCGTTGAGGACAAGGAGAGCATCGCTGTTGCTTTCGTGATGCATGGCTGGCATACCGGGCCGTATCAGACCCCATTCGGAATCATCCAGCCAACTGGAGTCAAGGTGCAGATCCGCACCATCGACGTCTTGACCATCAGCAACGACACGATCTCAGCGATCTGGGTAACTGCCGATGATCTTGGCACGCTGCGTCAGCTGGGCTGGCAACCGTAGCCGCCGCGGGATGACCCGCCAAGTGATCAGTGGCAGGATCGCAGCAAACAGATCCTGTGAGGAGCGTTTGTGACCCAAAGCGTTGCCCCGACTCCGGCTCCGGATCTCAAGATCATCTCAAGCAGGGTTTTCCGGGGTCCGAACATCTGGCACTACGAACCAGCCATCCAGCTTGTCGTTGATCTCGGGGTGCTGGAGGACTTCCCTACCAACAAACTGCTCGGCTTCACCGACCGTTTGATGGAGCGGCTGCCAGGGTTGATGAACCACAGCTGCAGCCGGGGCCGCCGCGGCGGTTTCCTGGAGCGGCTAAACGAGGGGACATGGGTTGGTCATGTCGCCGAGCATGTGGCACTGCAGTTGCAGCAGGAGGTCGGCCACGACATGCGCCGCGGCAAGACGCGGCAAGTAAAGGGTGAGCGCGGCCGCTACAACGTGATCTATGCCTACTACGACGAGTCGGTCGGGCTTGCCGCCGGCGAACTGGCCGTCCGGCTGATCAACGACCTCATCGCTGAAGATCCAGACTTCGACTTCCACAAGGAGTTGGAAAGCTTCATCGTCCGCGGTGAGCGAACCGCGTTCGGCCCGTCCACTCAGGCGATTGTCGACGAGGCGGTGAGTCGCGATATTCCCTATCTGCGGCTCAACACCGCCTCTCTGGTGCAGCTCGGCCAAGGCGTCCATCAGAAGCGCATTAGGGCCACCATGACCTCGCAGACCTCATCGGTAGCCGTCGACATCGCGAGCAACAAAGAGCTCACGCTTTCACTGCTATCGGCTGCAGGCCTGCCGGTTCCTCGATCACAGTCGGTGCGCACGGTCGATGAGGCGGTCCGGCTGGCGAACCGCATCGGCTACCCCGTGGTCCTGAAACCGCTCGACGGCAACCATGGTCGCGGCGTCATGCTCGACCTGCGCAGCGATACCGACGTACGCAGCGCGTTTGACGCTGCCAAGTCGGAGTCGCGAAGCGGATTGATCATTGTCGAGACTTATGTCACCGGCCGGGACTACCGATGTCTGGTGATCGACGGCAAGATCGCTGCGATCGCCGAGCGGGTGCCGGCTCATGTCATCGGCGATGGTGCGCTGACGATCGATGAGCTGGTTGCCAAGACCAATGCCGATCCCCGCCGCGGCGTTGGTCATGAGAAGGTGCTGACCAGGATCAAGATCGATCAGACTGCAATTGATCTTGTAGCGGCACAAGGCTTCGGCCTTGCTGACGTGCCGCCGGAGAGCACCATGGTGAAGCTCACGCTGACCGGAAACATGTCCACCGGTGGCGTCTCCATCGACCGCACCTTTGAAGCACATCCGGAAAACATCGAGATTGCCGAAGAGGCAGCCCAGGTCGTCGGATTAGATATTGCGGGCATCGACTTCATCGCACCCGATATCACCCAGCCGGTACGCGAGACCGGCGGAGCTATTTGCGAGGTGAATGCTGCGCCGGGCTTCCGGATGCACACCCATCCGACGATCGGGGATCCGCAGTACGTGGCGAAGCCGGTGATCGACATGCTGTTTCCGCCGAATACGCCGAGCCGGATACCGATCGTCGCTGTCACCGGCACGAACGGCAAGACTACGACGGCACGGATGATCGCCCACATCTTCAAGGGCATCGGCAGGAAGGTCGGTATGACCTCCACCGATGGTGTCGTGATCGACGAGCGGTTGGTCATCCGCTCAGACGCCTCTGGGCCGCGGTCGGCGAAGATGGTGCTGCAGAATCCTCGGGTCGACTTCGCTGTCTTCGAGGTGGCACGCGGCGGCATCCTGCGCGAAGGCTTGGGGTATGAGCGCAACGACGTGGGGGTCGTACTGAACGTCCAGGCTGATCATCTGGGCCTCCGTGGCGTCGACACGCTCGAGCAGCTCGCAGATGTCAAAGCGGTCATTGTGGAGGCGGTGCCGCGGAACGGCTTTGCCGTACTCAATGCCGACGATCCGCTGGTCAGAGCGATGCGGCGACGTTGCTCTGGCCGGATCGTGTGGTTCAGCATGGCCGAGCCAGGTAGTGAGATCCGCGATTCCGTCGATGATCACTGCCGGCGCGGCGGACGGGCCGTCGTCCTGGAGCACAGTGATCTTGGTGACATGATCGTGGTCAAGGAAGGCCGCCGCTCCATGCAGCTGGCCTGGACCCACCTGCTGCCAGCAACTTTCGGCGGTCGCGCCACGATGAACATCCAAAACGCCATGGCGGCAGCGGCGGCGGCGTTCGCAGCGGGCGCCTCGCTGCATGACGTCCGGCAGGGCTTGCGCAGCTTCTCGACCAACTACTACCTCGCGCCCGGCCGCCTCAACGAGGTCGGTGTGGAAGGCCGAACCGTCATCGTCGACTATTGCCACAACGTCCCGGGGATGATCATGCTCGGCGATTTCGTGGACAAGACCGGCGATGCCCTGGAAAGCACAAATGATCTAGGGCGGGTGTCGCGGATAGGGCTAATCGCCACCGCTGGTGATCGCCGAAATGATGACATGCACGCGCTCGGCCAGGAGGCGGCTCAGCACTTCGATGTCCTGATCGTCCGGGAGGACAAGAATCTACGCGGCCGGGCAGCAGGTGAGGTGGCCGAGCTAGTGGCAAACGGGGCGCGCCGTGCAATGGCGGAGGGTGCGCGCTGTAAGCAGGTCGAGATCGTTCTTGATGAGCTGGCAAGCGTTCAGCATGCGATGTCGCGATCCAATCCCGGTGACCTCGTAGTGATTTGTGTTGAACAGCACGCAGCTGTGATGGCCTATCTGGAGTCTTACGGTCATCACGCGCAGCCCGGAGCACGGCCTGAGAACGCTGCAGAGATCAGCAATGCCGTGCCTGACCCCGATTCGCACTGAGCACCTTGGCGCGCAAGACCTCGGCACTGTCGGGCGAGGCGCCGTGATCGAGCAACCACTGATCAAGTAGCTCGCGATCTTGGTGAGTCATGATCGCCACGACGTCCCCGTGCCGTGCTTGGCCGACCAGCGAGATCAGACCGCCCAGTTCGCTATCGTGCACGGCTTGGATATCCACGCCAGCGTGAGCGGCGCCTTTGGCGATCAATTCGTTGATCTGATCCATGCTTCGGCCGCGCAGGTAGTTCTGTTTGCCGACGATTTCCACAATGTTGGCACCTAGGCCGGCAATCTCACCGAGGCGTACGAAGACATCGTCGCTGCGATCACCTGCTGTACCGACACCCAGCAGCAGTCGACCCTGCGGAGGCCGAATGCCATTCATGATCTCCAGCAGCGCCTCGAGCCCCGCCTCGTTGTGGGCCAGGTCGATCACTACGCTGATCGTTCCGCTGGTGATCGGGACGGTCCAGATGTTCATCCGTCCCGGGTTGGACTCATTGGGATCAAACGATCGCAGGCCGTCGGCGACCTGCTGAACATCCAAGCCCAGCGCCAGGGCGGCCGAGGTCACCGCGAGTACGTTCTCCACATTCACCTTGCTCAAGCCGGCCAGAGTCATCGGTACATTGACGACCTCGACGACCTGGAGTGGGTCCGCACCCGGTCTGAGCACACTGATCCAACCGTCGAGCAGCGTCGTGACACGGCCGCGATCCGAGAGGACGCTGCGTGCTGACGGCGAGTCGGGGTCACGAGTGAACACCCAAATCTGAGCTTTGGTATCACGGCGCATAGCGAAGGTTCGCGGGTCGTCGGCGTTCAACACACACCAGCCATCCGGCTTGGTGATCTTGGTGATCACCGCCTTCACCTCAGCCAGCTGGTCGAGAGTGTCAATGCCGCCGAGGCCAAGATGGTCGGCGCTGATATTGGTCACCACCGAGACGTCGTTGTAGGCGACACCGACACCGCGGCGCAGGATTCCGCCGCGGGCTGTTTCGGTGACCGCTAGCTCGACATCTGGGTGACGGAGTACCCGACTTGCTCCACTCGGGCCTGAGAAGTCGCCCGACTCGATCAACTCACCGTCGATGTAGACACCATCGGTGCTCGACCAGCCAACCAGCATGCCAGCTCGACGCGCCACATGGCCGATCATCCGCGCCGTGGTGGTCTTGCCGTTGGTGCCGGTGATCGCTACCACGGGAATCCGCGGTCGGATCAACCGCGGAGCCGAACCGAGCGGAGCCGCCGCCAGGGCAGCGCCTTCAGTGTTGATCATTTCAGCGACCACGTGGGGACCACCGCTCACGGCATCCAATACCAGGGCCACCCCGTACGCCAAGGCCTCCGCCCGCCCGGCGTTGCGCCAGGGAAATGCCACGACCAGCTCGTTCACCGACTGTCCGGTCCGGGTCCGCACCGCGAGCCGGGTCGCACCGCCTGCGCGAGCGATCCGCCTGACGATCTGAGTGAGCAGCCGTATTGCAAAGCGTTGCCGGAAACCTGTCCCGGCCGCTCCAGGCCGCGGCCTGCCTAGGCCCAGCTCTGTGCCAAGATCACGAGCCGCGGTGTCGGGCAGGGCCACGAGTTCGCTGAGGTCGAGCGTGAGCTTCGCCGCCGGCCGCGGGAAATACAGGTTGGGACCGTCAAGTAGGCGCAGTTCGACCAGGGACCGGGGAGTGGGTGCAGTGGCCATTCGGCCCGTCAGGCACCTGTGGAGTGCAGGCCGCCGTCGACATGGATCATCTCACCGGTCGTCTTCGGGAAGAAATCACTGAGCAGCGCCACCACCGCCTTAGCTGTTGGCGTGATGTCTTTGGGATCCCAGCCCAGCGGCGCTCGTTGGCCCCACACTTCGTTGAAGGCGTCGGCGCCGCCGATCGCCTTCTTGGCTAACGTTTCCAACGGACCAGCGGCGACAAGATTGACGCGTATCCCATTGGGTCCGAGGTAGCGGGCGAGATAGCGACAGGTGCTCTCCAATGCCGCCTTGGCGACGCCCATCCAGTCGTAGACCGGCCACGAGACCGCTGCATCGAAGGTCAGCCCGACTACTGACGCCGGCTCAGCCAGCAGCGGCTTGCAGGCCATAGTCAATGACGCCAACGAGTACGCCGACACTTGTAGCGCAGTGCCGACATCGGACCACGGCGTACTCAAGAATTTCCCCCCGAGCGCAGTCTCCGGGTTGGCGAAGGCCAGCGAGTGCACCAGCCCATCGAGATGGTCCAGATGCTCACCCAACTGGGCTGCGAGGCCAGCTAAATGATCTTCGTTAGTGACGTCGACCTCCAGCAGCAGCGGGACCGGGTCGAGTTTCTTGATCACCCGAGCAGTCAGGCTCATGGCCCGGCCAAAGTTGGAGACCACCACCGTTGCTCCCTCAGCCTGAGCGATCTTGGCAACATGAAAGCCAATGGAGGTGTCTAGGGTGACGCCGGCAACAAGGATGTTCTTGCCCTCGAGGATGCCCACAGATTTCCTTTCAGTGTTTCCTTTCAGTGGCCCATGCCAAGGCCGCCGTCGACAGGGATTACTGCGCCGGTAATGTAGCTGGCCGCGTCGCTGGCAAGGAACTCGATGGTTCCTGCAACGTCGTCAACGGAGCCGAACCGGCCAAGCGGAATCTGCTCGGCGTACTTCTTGGTGAGGTCCTCGCCCAGCTCGGCGGTCATGTCGGTCTCGATGAAGCCCGGAGCGACGACATTCGCCGTAATGCCCCGCGACCCCAGCTCACGGGCCAGGGAGCGTGCCATCCCCACCAGACCAGACTTCGAAGCCGCGTAATTCACCTGTCCGGCAGAACCCATCATGCCGACCACAGAGGAGACGAACACGATCCGTCCGAACTTTCCGCGGACCATCGGTCGCGCGGCCCGCCGCGCCACCCGAAAAGCACCGCTGAGATTGGTCGCAATGACCCGATCCCAGTCCTCATCCGACATTCGCATGAGCAAGGTGTCCCTGGTGATTCCGGCGTTCGCGACGAGCACCTCGACGGCTCCGAGGCCCGACTCGACCTGCGCGAACGCTGCCTCCACCTGAGCCGGATCGGTCACATCGCACTGCACACCGAGTACATCGGCGGGCACATCGCCGCTGCGGTACGTGGCAGCCACTCGATGCCCGGCCTTTGCCAGCCGAGCAGCAATTCCGTGGCCAATTCCTTTGCTGCCGCCGGTCACCAGGACAACGCGCGATGGAGTCACGGAGGTCACGCTATCGAGTGCTCCAGATCGTCGGGGAGCAGGCGTAGGCTGACGTGGTGACCGATCGCGAGGCGGGCGCGAAGACACCCATTACCGCCGAGGCGGGCCGCCGATGATCACCGATGCTCGCATGGCGACCAGCGATGAGATGTCCGCCCGGATCCGCCAATACACCATCACCATGAGCATCCGTGCAGCGTGCTTCATCAGCATGGTCTTTGTCCACGGCATCTTCCGCTGGATCCTCTTCGCGGGCGCTGTGATCTTGCCGTTTATCGCGGTCATCGCCGCGAACCAGGTCAACCAGCGTTTTCGTCGCCGCAAGATGACTCACGCCATGCCAACCGAACGCCCAGGACTCACCACCGGTCACGATGATGGGGCAAGTAGCGGCGAGGTGATCGAGGAGGAGGACGTCAGTCAGCAGCGACCGAACGAACGTGTCGCCTAGCGGGGTCGATCCGCTTCCCGAAGGGCCTGACGGTAGGGTCTGCTCGGCCCGCGGCTGCATGCAACCCGCTGTGTACGACCTGCAGTGGAACAATCCGAAAATCCATGCCGCCGACCGTCGTAAACACTGGCTCGCCTGCGATGATCACCACGAGTCGCTAGAGCAATTTCTGTCCGCTCGCGGGTTCCTGAAAGAGGTCCTTCCCCTCTGACGCCCGCTGTCCGCAACCTATGCCGAGCTGCGCCACGTGAAGCCAGCTGCTAGCCGCCAATCGCGGACATAGGGCGATCAGGTTGCAGGAAGCTCGGGTCATTGATGCCATGGCCGGGCTTCTTGCCTGCGACGGCAGCAACCCACAATGCGGCAAGCTCGGCGTCGCTCGCACCGCTGCGCAGCGGAGTACGAAGGTCGGACTCGGTGCGGGCGAATAGGCAATTCCGGATCTGGCCGTCGGCAGTCAGCCGTACTCGGTCACAAGCCCCACAGAACGGCTGCGTCACCGACGCAATAATGCCGACCGAGTAATCGGTACCGGCCACCCTGAAGAGCTCCGCCGGTGCGCTCCCCCGGGTCAGCGCGTCCTTGGGGTCTTCGATCAACTCCACATGCTGGCCAAGCTGCTGCTTGATCTCCGCTGCGGTGATCATCTCGTCGCGCTTCCAGCCGTGTTGCGGATCCAACGGCATCTGCTCGATGAACCGCAGCTGCACCCGCTCCGCCATTGCCCATTGCAGCAGATCGAACGCTTCATGATCATTGACACCACGCAGCAAAACAGTGTTGATCTTGACGGGCTGCAGGCCGGCCTCGCGCGCGGCAGCAATTCCGTCGAGCACATCGGACAGCCGGCGCCTCCGGCTGAGCTTGGCAAAGATCTCCGGATCAAGCGTGTCGAGTGAGACATTGATCCGCCTCAGGCCCGCCGCGGCGAGTTTCTCGGCCCGCGCGGCCAGCCCGATTCCGTTGGTGGTAAGGGCAATCTCTGGTACCGGCGACAGTGCTGCAATATCGCCAACCAGCAGTTCAAGGTTCTTGCGCAGCAACGGTTCGCCACCAGTCAGGCGTACCGTCGTAATGCCAAGCAGCTCGACACCGACTGTGATCAAACGCACAATCTCGTCATCGGTCAAGACATCGGCGCTTGGAAGCCAATCCAATCCCTCCGGCGGCATGCAGTACGCGCATCGAAGGTTGCAGCGATCGGTCAGCGATACCCGCAGATCCGTTGCCACTCTGCCGTACGCGTCCGCAAGCACGAGTTGATCACGCTCTGTCGCTTCCGCAGGCACGGAAAATCCCGGTCGTAGCCGTGGGAACGGCAGCAGCGTGGTCATTCCTGGAGTCTAATTTGACCGTCGCTAGGTTTGAGTTGCTCGCCCAACACTGGCGCTCGCAGCCGCCCAGCTGATTCGCTCAGGATGCGTGTAAACGTTCATGGTCTCGCCGCGGACGAATCCCACTAGCGTCAGCCCGGCCTCTTCGGCCAATTCAGCCGCTAATGAGCTCGGCGCGGATACTGCAGCAAGTACCGGGATGCCAGCCAGAACCGCCTTCTGGGTGAGCTCGAAGGACGCCCGTCCCGAGACGGCCAAGATCATCTGACGCAACGGAAGCAGCTGCTCTCGGATGGCCCACCCGATGACCTTGTCCACGGCATTATGGCGGCCAACGTCCTCTCGAACGCACCGCATCTCCGAGTCCAGACCTAGCAGTCCCGCGGCATGCAGCCCGCCCGTCTGATCGAATGTTCGCTGCTGCTGCCGGAGCAGCATTGGCGCGGAGAGCACCAGCTCAGCAGCGACGCGTACGTGCGTGTCTACCGCATACCGCGATTCGCGCAGCACTTGGTCGATCGTGGTGGTGCCGCAAATGCCACAGGCGCTGGTGGTCACGGTGTTGCGTCGGGCCGCGGGTGCCGGGGTGGATACCAACGGGGCGAGGGTGATGTCCAACACGTTGTAGGTATTGATCCCATCAGGACCAGACCCGGCGCAGTAACGCGCCAGCACAATGTCGGAGCGCTCGCTGATGATGCCCTCGCTGTAGAGCAACCCGTGCGCCAAATCGATGTCGTTGCCCGGCGTACGCATGGTGACTAAGTACGGCTCACCGTTCAGGCGGATCTCCAGCGGCTCCTCGACCGCCAGAGTGTCGCTGCGGCGGATCGTCTCGCTTGGTGCTACCCGCAACACCGTGTGGCGACGGGTTACTCGTCCCATACCATCATCCTGGCATCACCGCACAATCTGCCTCGCCAGGAGCACGTGAACCATGGAACTCAAGCAATGGCTGACCACTTTGTCGGCCGCCCTGCAGACCAA
>Ga0307292_10000103_pt1 | contig 25900 bp, 26 predicted proteins | sample ER_DNA_149_FD_194471 | JGI IMG/M metagenome (GOLD analysis project Ga0307292, IMG submission 194471) | Bulk soil microbial communities from the East River watershed near Crested Butte, Colorado, United States - ER_DNA_149 | ecosystem: Environmental > Terrestrial > Soil > Floodplain | place...
GCTGATTGGAGGGGACTGGCGCCCGGCTGTCGGAACCGGGCGGAGCGACGATGTCACATCCCCTTACGACGGCTCCATCGTCGGCACCGTACCCGTGGCCGGAGAGGAGGACGTCGAGGCTGCGCTGACCGCGGCTGAGGCGGGCGCCGTACGGTGGCGACGTACTCCTGCGCACGCGCGGATGAAGATCTTGCTGCGGGCGGCGGAGTTCGCGGACGAGCGGGCCGGCGACATTGCCAAGATCATTAGTTCCGAAGCTGGCAAGACGATCACGGAAGCAACCGGCGAGGCGTCTCGCTCCGGGGAGATCATCCGGCTGGCGGCTTTCGAGGGCACTCAGCTATACGGCGACACGCTGCCGCTTGACGCCAATCCAGGAACCGGCTTAGACAAGATCGGCTTCACGCTGCGTCAGCCGTGTGGTGTCGTTGTTGCGATATCGCCGTTCAATTACCCGGCCTTACTGGTGCTGCACAAGATCGCTCCGGCGTTGGCGGCAGGCAATGCGGTTGTGCTCAAACCGGCGCGCACCACCCCATTGACCGCCCTGGCCCTGGCCGCGTGCTTCGTCGACGCTGGCTTGCCCGAGGGAGTTCTCTCTGTGGTCACCGGCCCTGGTGGCGAGTTGGGTGACCTGCTGATCAGCGACCCGCGCGTGCGCAAGATCTCGTTCACTGGATCGACGGCAATTGGGGAACGCATCACCCGGATGGCTGGAGTCAAGAAGCTGTCACTCGAGCTCGGGGCTTCTTGTCCGGTGATCATCATGCCGGACGCAGACCTTGAGCTCGCCTCCAGCGCGGTGGCCACTGGCGGCTACGTCAATGCCGGCCAGGTGTGCATCTCCGTTCAGCGGGTTATTGCTCACCCGGCGGTTAGCGGCGATTTCCTCGACGCGCTGGTGCCCAAGGTGGAGGCCATCCGCGTGGGCGACCCGTCCTCGCCCGAGACCGGCATGGGAACACTGATCACCACCGGCGAAGCCGAACGGGTTCGGCAATCGATCGCTGCGGCGGCCGCCTCCGGAGCACGGGTCCTCACCGGCGGAGAACGAGACGGCAGCATGGTGTCGCCCACTGTGGTCGCCGATGTAGATCCGTCGTCTCCGTTCGCTCAGGACGAGTTGTTCGGACCCGCGGTCGCAGTGAGTACGGCTGAAGACTGGGACTCCGCGGTGAGGCAAGCGAACGGCACGGCGTACGGGCTGGCCGCTGGAATCTTCACTTCGGACGTCGCGGGCGCCGTCCGCGCCATGCGGGAGATCGATGCTGGCAGCATTCACATCAACTGGACCCCGCTGTGGCGCGCGGATCTGATGCCGTACGGCGGGCTCAAGGGCAGTGGAATCGGCAAGGAAGGACCACGCTGGGCCGTCGAAGAGATGACGGATCTCAAGACGGTCATCTTGCACGGCCGGGCCTGGTAGGCAAATCGGATCGCGCGGCGCCGTGCTGAGGAGGAGTGAGGGGACACGCTTTTCGTCCCAGAGCGACGACGAAGTAGGCGGCTACATTGCGCGATCCGCGCGGAGCGAGCGCAGCGAGCGGAGCAATCCAGATAGGAGTTCGATTCATGGGCAACACGTCCCGAGGCACGGTGCGGCTGACCGTTGCGCAAGCCCTGGTTACATACATCTCCCGGCAGTATTCGGTGGCCGATGGGCATCGTCGCCGGCTGATTCCGGCCGCGCTGGGGATCTTCGGCCACGGAAACGTGGCCGGGCTGGGCCAGGCGTTGGACCAGCTCAGCAACGCGCTGCCGTTCATTCAGGGCCGCAATGAGCAGGCGCTGGTGCACATGGCATCCGGGTACGCCAAGGCGACGCGACGGCATGCGACATTGGCAGTGACGGCCTCGATCGGTCCCGGAGCGATGAACCTGGTGACCGGGGCGGCGTTGGCGACGGTGAACCGGCTGCCGGTCTTGTTGCTGCCGGGAGACACCTACGCGACCCGCCGGCAAGGCCCGGTCTTGCAGCAGTTGCAGCACCCCGTCGAAGCGGATCTGTCGGTGAACGATGCACTTCGACCGGTGTCCCGGTTCTTCGATCGGATCAGCCGGCCGGAGGCGCTGTTGACAGCGTTGCCGGCAGCGATGCGGGTGCTCACGGATCCTGCGAACGCCGGTGCCGTAGTGCTGTCGCTGCCGCAGGATGTGCAGTCCCACGCGTACGACTGGCCGACCGAGATGTTTGACGAACGCGACTGGGCGATCCGACGCCCGGTGCCAGACCCGGAAGAGGTCGACGCCGTCGCCACCCTGTTGGCAGCTGCGGAAAAGCCCATGATCATCGCCGGCGGGGGCGTTATCTACTCCGGAGCCACGCAGGAGTTGGCCGAGCTTGCGGCAACTGCGGGGATCCCGGTCGCCGAAACATTCGCTGGCAAGGGTGCGGTGCAGCAACGGGACTGGTGGCAGTTGGGCGGGATCGGCCTGGAGGGTACGCCGGCCACCAATGAGCTGGCCGCCGAAGCCGACTTGGTCCTCACCGTGGGATCCCGCTTGACCGACTTTGCAACAGCCTCCCAATCGTTGTTCTCCAACCCAGCCGTACGGTTCGCGAGCATCAATGTCGACGTCCACGACGCCGGCCGCCTCGGTGCAACGGCAATGGTTGCCGATGCCAAGCGGGCGTTGGCCGCTCTGACTGTGGCAGTTGAGGCTGCCGGCATCAAGAGCTCGGAGGAATGGCAGCGTCGGGTCAGCGCTCGCAATGATCAGTGGCTGGCAGAGCGGGCGGCCGCGCTGGATCCTGATACAGCATTCGAGAAATCGGCTGTCCCGGCTGACTCCGATGTTGTGACGAGCACAGATGCGGTGCTTACCCAAGGCCAGATCATCGGCCTGTTGCAAGAACACGCGCGACCCGGGGACACGATCATTGCTGCAGCCGGTGGGCCCCCCGGTGATCTTCAGAAAGTGTGGGACGCCACCGAGCGCCGCTACTGCCACCTGGAGTTCGGGTTTTCCTGCATGGGCTACGAAATCCCAGCCGCGCTCGGGGTTCGGCTGGCCGTCCCGGACCGAAGCAAACGGGTGCTGTCGTTCATCGGAGACGGCACGTTCCTGATGGCCCCGACCGAGCTGGTCACTGCCCTTCAGGAGCGGCTAGCCGTCACTGTCGTGATTTCGGAGAATCACGGCTACCAGGCGATTCATCGGCTGCAGATGTGGCGGAGCGGACGCGAGTTCGGCAATGAGTTCCGTTATCGCGACGATGCGCTAGCTCTCAGTGACGGACAACCGGCAGGCAAGCCCGCCCGACTCGAGGGCGAATACCTGGGAGTCGACCTCGTCCAGATTGCCGGCGGCTTAGGAGCGCGCGCGATCCGCGCAACCACCGCTGCCGAGGTACGCGACGCGCTGACTGACACCCGCGATCACGACGGGCCCGTTGTCATTGTGATCCCCGCCATTCCGCACGCCGAACTGCCCGGAGCCGGTGTGTGGTGGGACGTCGCCCCGGCTGAGGTGTCCGACCAGGACGCGGTCGCCCAACGACGAGCTGACTACGAAGCCGGCCTGGCATCCCAGAGGTGGTTCGGATGACTGCGGCTATCGATATCGCGGGGAGCGTTACGTCCCCTTTGAATCGCGGCAGGTTGCGCAGCAGCCTCGCTGCGGGCAAGCCCACGGTGGGCACCTTCGTGGGAGCGGCCTCGGCGGTCACCGCGGAAGTGTGTGCCGCAACTGGGGTCGACTGGGTCTTGCTCGACCTCGAGCACGGTGCCGGCGGCGAGGAGCAGGTCGGCCCAGTCGTTGTCGCAACCGGTGCGTACGGGGTGCCGACCGTAGTTCGGGTCGAATCCGCGGAAAGGATTCGGCTCGGCCGCGTCCTCGACCTTGGCGCGGCCGGTGTCATGCTGCCCCGGCTGGACAGTGCGGAAGAGGTCGCGACGGCGCTCCGACATCTGCGTTATCCCCCCGAGGGGGATCGCGGCGTGGCCACCTACAACCGAGCCTGCCGCTTCGGCCTCGACCCGGCTGCCCTTGACCGCGCCAACGCTGAGGTCCTCACGGTGGTGCAGATCGAGTCAGCTCGGGCGGTGGAGCAAGTTGAGGAGATTGCTGCGTTGGACGGGGTTGACGTCTTGTTCGTCGGCCCGCGCGACCTCAGTCATGACCTTGGGGTGCCCGGCGACATACAGGCACCCAACTACCTCGAAGCTATCGACCGGGTGCGTAGTGCGGCACAGCAGTTCGGCAAAAGCTGTGGGCTCCTAGTCCCAAATGGAGCCGCAGCGGCGGAGAAACGTGCACAGGGCTGGACATTTGTGGGTGTCGGCTCCGACTCAACCTTGTTGGCCACCGCCCTCACAGCTGAGCTCACCAGCGCCCGGACGGGAAATCAGTCATGACCAGTACCAACGGCGGCGCGGTGCCCAACATTGGGCCCAACATTGGGCCCGACATTGGCCAGGACATCAGCGTCGGTCTGATCAGCGTCGGCTGGATGGGCAAGTTGCATACGCGGGCATACCAGGCGCTTCCCACCGTCTACCCCGAGTTGGGTCTGCGGCCTCGCCTCGTGCACGCCGCGGACACCGCCCCGGACAGGGCCGAATACGCACGGCACGTGCTCGGCTATGCCAAGGCAAGCGCTGACTATCAGGACGTTCTCGCTGACCCGGACGTTGACGTGGTCTCGATCTGCGCGCCCACCGGTCTTCATCGGGAAATCGGCGTCGCAGCTGCCGAGGCCGGCAAGCCGTTTTGGATCGAGAAGCCGGTCGGACGTGATGCGAAGGAGGCCGCCGACGTCGCCGCGGCCGCGCGCAGCGCCGGCGTCGTCACGTCGGTCGGCTACAACTACCGCCATGCACCCGCAGTGGAGCACGTACGGCAGCTCGTTAGAAGCGGTGACCTCGGCCGGATCACCAACGTCCGCGCGGTCTTCTTCAACGGGTACGCCTCCGAACCTAAAGGGGCATTGTCGTGGCGGTTCGTCCGCGACCTCGCCGGTTCCGGTGCCCTCGGTGACCTGTTGAGCCACGTCATCGACCTTGTGCAGTACCTGCTCGGGCCGATCAGCGAAGTGACGGCCCTGACCAGCACGGTCTACACCGAGCGTCCGATTCTGCCCATGGGCTCTGGGACGCACTTCGCGGTCATTGAAGACGGCGAGCTGGGCTCGGTGGAAAACGACGATTACGCCGCGGCGCTGGTGCGCTTTGCACCCGACTCTCGGGCGGCGGGAGCGGTGGGGACGCTGGAGGCGTCCCGGGTCATCGTCGGTCCCCAATGCGGCATCGGCTTCGAGATCTATGGCACCGAAGGCTCCGCGACCTGGAACTTCGAGCAGATGAACGAATTGCGGGTTTGCCTGGGTCGCGGTGGCCCGCACTTCGGCTACACCACCGTGCTCGGCAACTCCCATCTCGGCGACTATGCACACTTTCAGCCGGGTCCGGGCACCAGCATGGGCCACGACGATCTCAAGGTCATCGAGGCGAAGAAGTTCCTCCTCGCGGTGACCGGCGGCGAGCGTTGTAACTCCACGGTCGACGACGCCCATCATGTGGCCGAGGTCATTGCGGCCGCCGCCGCCTCCGCCGAGAGTCGCACCTGGCAGCAAGTCCCATCAGTGCCGAGTGCCACCTTCGGCGACCCGGTGACACCTGTCACAGCAAGTGGGTGAGGTCATGACTATCGACCGTCCGGTGGTTGTGGCGCTTGGCCCCGTAGATCCGGCGCTAGTCACCGGCGTCCTCGGCGATGACATTGCGTTTGTCGCCGATCCAAGCGAACCGGACATCGCCAATGCCGTCGGCGCGATCGTCCGTGCCGATGCGGTCGTCGATGCCACGTTTCTCGCGCGCGCCCCACGGCTCCGCGTCCTCGCGCGCACCGGCGTGGGCGTCGACCATGTCGATCTTCCCGCGGCGACGGCACGAGGCATTCCGATCGTGATTACACCTGGCAGCGGAACAAGAGCTGTGGCCGAGGGCGTGTTCGCGCTGGCCCTCCATCTCGTCAAGCGACTCGGGCCGTCGACCGATTTGGTCCGACAGGGGCGGTGGGCAGATCGCAGCCAGCTTTCGGTCGGTGATCTTGAGGGCGCCACGATAGGCATCATCGGCTATGGACGGATCGGGCGGCGCGTCGGCGAGCTTGCCACCGCATTCGGGATGGACGTGTTGGCCTACGACCCAATCAGCGCACCGCCGCCAGAGATTGCAGCTTCCGACCTGTTGGAACTCGCCTCGGCAAGTGATGTCCTAACGCTGCACGTACCCCTGACCCAAGAAACCCATCACCTGCTTGATGAGGCATTTTTGGATCGTGTACGGTCCGGAACGATTCTGATCAACTGCAGTCGCGGCGGGTTGGTTGATCTTGACGCGGCCCTCGCGGCGCTTGAGTCTGGGCAGCTCGGCGGCGTGGGACTCGATGTCTTCGATCCCGAACCGCCTAAGCACCATCCGTTGTTCGACCACCCCGACGTGGTACTCACACCGCATCTGATGGGAATGACGCGTCGCGCCGCAGCTGCCACGTTCGTTGACGCAGCGCGCGGTGTCGTCGATGTGCTCGCGGGTCGCCGGCCAGCGGCCGTGGCGAACCCCGACTGGGTGGCCCCGTACGAGGAGGTGCAGATCCCGTGACCACCGAGCAGGCGAACCATCCAGAGCACAAGATCGCCGGCGCGCCAATCTCCTGGGGCGTGTGCGAGGTGCCGGGCTGGGGGTTCCAACTTGGTCCTGATCGGGTGCTCAGAGAGATGTGTGAGGTTGGCCTACTGGCGACCGAGATCGGACCCGAGGGCTTCTTGCCGAGCGAGCCGGCTGCGATGGCCAGTGTGTTGGCTGATCGCAGGCTGCAGGCCGTTGGCGGGTTCACACCTTTGCTCTTGCACGTGGCTGGCCAGGACCCTGTTCCCGAGGTAGACCGCATGCTCGACGGGTATGTGGCCTCCGGAGCGCAGGTCCTCGTGTTGTCAGCTGTCACCGGCTCCGCCGGCTATGACAGCCGGCCGCAGCTCGATGATGCGGGGTGGAAGCGACTGCTGTCAAACCTTGATCGGGTGGCCACGCTGGCCGCCGACAGAGGTGTCCGAGCGGTGCTGCACCCCCATGTCGGGACCATGATCGAGACGGGGGGCGAGGTGCAGCACGTGCTGTACGGCTCGGCGATCTCCTTGTGCCTGGATACCGGTCATCTACTCATCGGTGGGACGGATCCAGCCGAGCTGGCACGACAAGCTCCAGAGCGGATCGCACATTTGCACTTGAAAGACGTCGACTCGACGATTGCGGCGAAGGTGCAGTCCGGGCAACTCAGCTACAGCGAGGCCGTGAGAAATGGAATGTACCGGCCGCTCGGGCACGGTGATGTGGACGTCCCCGCCATCGTCGGACACGTACGGGCACATGGCTACAACGGCTGGTACACCCTCGAACAAGACACGATTCTCACCGCAGAACCCAAAAACGAAGGGCCTGTCGCGGACGTACGGATCAGTGCCGAGTATTTGCGGACGGTCCTTGCGCGCTGAACCGGCCAATCACCAACTCAGGTCGCGAAGGCACTCCGGAAGCGTTCGAGCGCGAATTCACTGTCGCCAGAAGCCCAGGCCTCGAGTCCGACCGTGCCGTGATAGCCGATCTCGCGTAGCGCCCGGGCGATGCGCGGATAGTTGATCTCTCCTGTTCCAGGCTCACAACGCCCAGGCACATCCGCAACCTGAACTTCGCCAATGTACGGTGCGCATTTCTCGATCAGCTCAACCAGGTTTCCCTCGCCGATCTGGGCATGGTAGATGTCAAGCATCAGCCGCAAATGAGGGTTATCGACGGCAGCGACCAGCGCAAGCGTTTCCGCGGCCTTCGCGAACGGCGTACCGGGATGATCAACTGCAGTGTTGAGATTTTCCAGACAAAAGATCACTCCCTCGCGTTGGCCGAGCTCAGCGATCCGCGCCAGGGTGTGCTCGGCCTTCAACCACATATCGCCGGTGATCACTTCCACCGGCTTAATCGGCAATCCACGGCTGTCCAAGCCAGTGCCATGGAGGTTGAGTCGGGGAATGCCAAGCTTTGCTGCCACCGGGATGGATTGCTCTGCCGTCGCAACAAGCTCGTCGGCACCATCCGGGTCGATCAGGTCGCCTGTCACATAGCCGGTCATCGACGAGAACTTGGCGCCAGTCGACCGGAGGCTATCGATGTCGTGTCGGGTCCAATCCCAGATCTCCACCTGGAATCCAAGATCATCGATGCGCCGCACCCGCTCGATAATGGGCAGCTCAGTGAAGATCATCTCTGCACACGCGGCGAGAGTGAACCCAGTGTTCACCGCGTTACTGTAGCGCTCATGAGACCCGCTCTCCTTGGAGCACGTCTGCGAGCATGTGCGCGAAGACAGCAGTCGTCGTTGTGTGGTTGCCGATGAAGTCTGGTGGTCGGCCCATGGAGTCGCGGCTAGCCCTCAGATAGTCATCAGTTTCCGGCCGGGGCTTGATATGCAAGAACATCGGCACCTCATACCTCAGACAGATGAAGGCGACGAGCAGTCGGGCGATGCGGCCGTTGCCATTGGCGAACGGATGGACTCGTAGGAATTCACCATAAGCGAGCGCGGTAAAGCTGATCACCTGGAGAATTTGGTCAGCCGTGCTCGGTGGCTTTCCGATCGGCAGCCGGCCATCAAGATCAGCGAAAACGGCGTTCAGACCGGCAAGTACCGCTGGCATCTCGTCGCCGACTCTGCGCGCCCAGACGCCCATCTTCTCGAAATTGCCGTCCTTGAGTGGTGCGCCGAGGCCGACCTCGTAGTCAATCAACTCTTTGACCGCTGGATCACCACGGAAATGCCCGACATAGCCGGCAATCGGCACCGTGCATCCGGCGTACAGCCGCGTATGCCAACGGCACAGTTCCTCAGGGGTCAGCGGGATCCGCTCAGCGGCGGTGGCACGCAGCTCGGTGATCAGTTGAGCCGCGTTGCTCTGGATGAGGGAGAGATTTCCCGGGTCGTCCTCCTGCCACGAGGGAACCGTCATGCGAGCTCGGCGCGCGCCGATCTGTAGATCGCTGTCACATCCCGACCCAGCGGCGGGCGAGCAACCGCCACGCTGTCTACCGCTGGAGTGCGCTGGGCGGCACGAGCCTGAACCGGATCAAGCAAACCCTCACCAGCGACATAACTTTCAAGTCCACGCGCTTGGATGCGTTCGTATTGCTCCTGCGTCAGCTCGGCCAGCCGGTCGGCGGCAGCCCGTAGATCGTCACTCAACATCGCCCCGCGAGCGACAACCTCGTGCTCGATAGCCTGCTCGATCAGCTCGTTTTGACTGATGCCCAATCGAGAGGCAACCTCGGCAGTCAGCGTACGGAGCTTTTCATTGCGCCAACGCAATGGAAACACAGCTCGGGAAGCCATGTCTCCAGCATGATCCGATTCGTCGTGATGTCAAGACTGCACTATGACATCACGACGATAGTGAACCGCAGGGCCCGTGAGCACCACTTCGCGTTTCCTATACACCGCGGTAGTTGCGTCTACCGCGAAGTGCAGGAAACTACCGCGAAGTGAGGCCCGCCAAGAGTTGCCGAGCCATCACAATCCGCTGGATCTGATTGGTCCCCTCATAGATCTGAGTGATCTTCGCGTCCCGCATCATGCGCTCGACAGGGAAGTCCTTGGTGTAGCCGTAGCCGCCAAGCAGCTGAACCGCATCGGTAGTGATCTCCATCGCCACGTCCGAGGCGAAGCACTTCGCGGCAGCACCGAAGTACGGCAGATCTGCATCTCCGCGCTCGGACTTGGCGGCTGCCACATAGGTGAGCTGACGCGCAGCCTCGAGTTTCATGCCCATGTCGGCGAGCATGAACTGCAAACCCTGAAACTCCGCAAGCGCCTTCCCGAACTGCTTGCGCTCTTTGACATAGCCGAGCGCGTAGTCCAGGGCGCCCTGTGCAATGCCGACCGCCTGGGCAGCGATGGTGATTCGGGTGTGGTCGAGGGTTCGCATCGCGGTCTCGAAGCCGGTTCCCTCGGCGCCGATCATCCGCGATTCCGGGATGCGTACGTGGTCGAAGTACACCTCGCATGTTGGCGAGCCCTTGATGCCGAGCTTCTTCTCCGGCGCACCGAACGACACACCGAGGTCGGATCTCTCAACCAGAAAGGCGCTGATTCCCCCGGAGCGCGCATCGGGATCGGTCACCACGAACACCGTGTAGAAGTCAGAAATTCCAGCGTTGGTGATCCATCGCTTGACGCCATTCACAACGAAGTGGTCGCGGTCGCGTACGGCGCGGGTGCGTATGCTTACCGCGTCTGAGCCAGCCTCCGCCTCCGACAAGCAGTAGGACGCCATCGCCTCGCCGCGCGCGATGGGCGGCAGATACGTCTGTTTGATCTGCTCCGATCCTGCGAGCAGCCACGGCAACGTCGCCAGCTTGTTGACAGCGGGGACCAAGGACGTGGCGGCGCAGACGCGGGCAATCTCTTCGATGACGATCACGGTCGCCAGTGCATCAGCGCCTACGCCGGAGTAGGCCTCCGGAATGTGTGGTGCATGGAAGTCCGCCGAGACCAACGCTTCGAAGGATGCCTTGGGAAACTGGGCCAACTCGTCAGCCTCGGCGGCGTTGGGAGCGACCTTTTCCTCGCATAGTTCTCGTACCGCGGCGCGGAAGGCCTCATGCTCCTCGCTGGGCCGGTACATGTCGCCGAAGTCGCTCATGGACCGAGCCTATTCGGATGCGCTCCTCAGACCGTCTGCTCCAACGGATCCCAGTCCTCCGGCAAAAGCAGTGGCTTATCGACTGAACTCTCCACCTCGACGAAGGCGCGGGACTCCACCGACTCGGCGATCGCGATCATCGTGTCCAGGACGTGGAAACCCAGCGCTCCCTGGGCGCGATGCGGCCTGCCCTCCCGAATGGCGCGAGCCATATCTAGGACTCCAGTACCGCGCGCGGCCGATGCTGTCGTGGTGGCGACCGTCTCCCAGTCCTCACCGCCACGCTTCCTAATGTTGATCTTGCCGTCGAAATAGTTCGGATCAGGAAACAGCATCGTTGCCTCGGTGCCATTGACCTCCAGCAGCATGCGGGGCAGCGCCGAGTCGAAGGAGAACATGGCCTGGGCGGATTGACCGGACTCGTACTGGACCAGCGCACTGACATGGCTGGGCACGGTGACATCGAATTCCTCCCCCGCCTTCGGTCCGGAACCGATCACTCGCCGCTCCCGGGCCTTCGATCCAAGCGCTGCGACCGAGGACATTGGCCCGAAGGCCTGTACGAGCGCGGTGAGGTAGTAAGGCCCAAGGTCAAAGAGAGGGCCAGCACCCGCGGCGTACAGAAACGCCGGATTTGGATGCCATAGCTCCGGTCCAGGCAACTGCAGCAGTGCCAGAGCCGTAAGCGGCGTCCCGATCATGCCCTGCTCTGCAAGCCGGCAGGCCGTCTGGAGCCCAGGACCCAAGAACGTGTCGGGCGCACAACCAACCAGCAGTCCAGCCTCCTCGGCGTCGCTGAGCAGGCTTCGGCCGCTCACCCGATCAAGGGCCAGAGGCTTCTCGTTCCAAACGTGCTTGCCAGCCGCGATCGCCTGAGTCGCGACATCAGCGTGGGCCGCCGGGATAGTGAGGTTGACAATGATCTCGATATCAGGGTGGTCGAGAACGGTAGCCACGTCTCCTGCGGCGGGAACCTCGTACTTGGCCGCCTTTTCCTTGGCCGCATCGGTGACGATGTCGCCGATGGCGAGGACCTCGGTATCCGCGAAGTTGCTGAGGTTCTCCAGGTACGTGTCGCTGATAGTGCCGGCGCCAATCACCCCGACACCAACCGGGCTACTCATGATCAACCCTGCTCAGCGAGCAGGAACTCCCGACTCGCCCGTACAGCCTCGAGCAGATCAGTCTCGGAGTCATCCAACTCCACTACGCGTAACGCGTCTGGAGCCGCTTCGATGATGTCCCGCACTGGAAGCACCCCAGATCCGACCGCTACCTGCTTGCTGGTATCCAGGCTTCCGTCGCCATCCTTCAGGTGCAGAGCAACGACGCGATCACCCAGGCGTTTGAGCAAAGCCGGCACATCAGCACCCCCGGCATACGCCCAGTAGGTATCCACCTCCAAAACCACCTCCGGCGCCAGCCGATCCGCAAGTACCTCAAGGGCATGAACGCCGCTGATCTTGGATTCCAGCTCGAAATGATGGTTGTGGTAGCCGACCGTGAGACCGTGCCGGGCCGCAGTCCGCGCTGCTTCGTTAAGCTCGGCTGCGATCTGAGTGATGTCGGCCTCGGCTTGCCAGCGTGCGGGATCGACGTACGGCTCGATGATCGTCTGGATGCCGAGTTCGACAGCCAGCTCACAGATCTCATCCTGATTTCCGCTAAGCAATCCAACATGTGTAGTTGGCGCAGCCAACCCATTCTGGCGAAGCCCGCTGCGTAGCTGATCGGCGAATGCAGGAAGCTGGAACGGCTCAACCTGGGTGAACCCGAAGCCAGCGAGCTTTTGCAAGGTCCCGTCGAAATCCTGCTCCAGGGGCTTGCGCAGGGTGTACAGCTGGACAGACAGCTCGGACATGACAACCTCCCTCTGATTGTGATTGGTGATCACATTACGTTGGCTCGTCGAGCAGTTGTCGGGCGAGCAAGGTACCGCCGGCGGTGGCAATCGGGAAGACCACTACCCCGACGAAAGGAATGGCAAGCAGTAAGAACGTGGGCACCGCGAACCCAAGGACTCGAAGGCGCCGCGTTCGCATCGCGGCACGGCGATCTGCGAGCCGCAGCAGGCCGCGTCGCTCGAACGGGGAGCCGACGAGCTCGATTCCCAGCATCCAGCCGCCGAAGATTGCTGAGATCACAGGGGTCACGGTCTGTCCGATGACGGGTAGAAATCCCGTCGCAAAGAGCAAGAGCGCTCCAAGTATTGAGACCGCGATGAGCCCGAGGGCTTGGCGCAGCGCCCGAAAGATGCCGCGCGCCACCTTCTCCTCAAACTCAGGCACCTCACCGAATTCTCGCTCGACCGATTCAGACAACTTGTCGTACAACGGCGATCCAAGGGCGAGAGTCAGTGTGGTGAAAGAGATCACCATCACGAGCACGGCACCGGCGAGCAAGGCGCCACCGACGAGTACCCGGATTGTGGTCGCTACGCCCCGAGCCCAACCGTCCGCGAATGGTGTGAGCCAGTCGACGACCGGATCGAGCTGGCTAATCAGCGCGATGATCAGCCCAGTGAAGATCACCGAAGTGATAGCCGGTGGGATCGCCCCGAGCAGGAAGAGCCGCGGCCGGCGTGCGATGAGCCTCAGTCCCCTTGCCAACAGCCCCACGCCCATGATCAACTCTGCGACGGCGGCTCCCACTAGCCGGACCCGCTGCCGGAGGCCTGCGCGCTAGTCCGCACGGCTGCGCCTTTGGACTCCGCGGCCTGCCGAAGCTGATCTTGAAAGATGATCATTTGCTGACGTAGGCGCGGATCGTTCGCAGCGAGGATGCGTACCGCGAGCAGTCCCGCGTTTCGGGCGTTCCCGATGGCGACGGTTGCCACCGGGACCCCTGCGGGCATTTGAACGATCGACAGCAACGAATCCATGCCGTCGAGATACTTCAGCGCTACCGGCACCCCGATCACCGGCAGCGGTGTGACTGATGCCAACATGCCTGGCAGGTGTGCAGCCCCACCGGCCCCGGCAATGATCACTTCGAGTCCGCGGGTATGAGCTGCCCGACCGTAGCTGATCATGGCGTCGGGCATACGATGCGCTGAAACCACATCGGCCTCGAACGGCACGTCGAACTCACGCAGTGCGAGCCCGGCGGCGCTCATTACCGGCCAGTCGGAATCGGAACCCATCACAATCCCGACTCTTGGCCCGACCCGCGGCCGAGGGATGTCATCAGGCCCAATGTCATCAAGCCCATTCTCGTCAGGCCCAATCTCATCAGACATTGGCATCTCCCATCAGGTATGCCGCGGCATGCCGCGCCCGCTTCCGTGCCTGTTCAAGATCATCTCCGTAGGAGGTGACATGACCGACCTTGCGACCTGGGCGGATCTGCTTGCCATACAGCTGCACCCGCAGCCGCCGGTCGCGAGCAAAGCAATGCAGCAGGGCCGACGGAAGATCATCAATGCTGCCGCCGAATACGTTGGTCATGACCGTCCACGGCTCCTTGCTGCTCGGGTCGCCGAGCGGTAGGTCGAGGACGGCACGCAGGTGGTTTTCGAACTGCGACGTGTGGGCGCCATCGATCGTCCAGTGGCCGGTGTTGTGCGGACGCATGGCAAGCTCGTTGACCACCACGGATCCATCGCCGCGCTGCATCAGCTCGACGGCGAGCATCCCGACGACGCCGAGCTCATGAGCGATCATCAGGGCCAACTGCTGTGCAGCTGCTGCCCGCTCATCGTCGAGCCCCGGCGCTGGTGTAGTCGTCTCGACGCAGATTCCATTTCGCTGCACCGATTCCGAGATCGGGTACGCCGCTGCCTGGCCGGACGGCGATCGCGCCACGAGCGCGCTCAGCTCACGCGTAAAGTCCACGAACTCCTCACCAATGATCTGCACTCCGTCACCTAGTCGCTCGAAAGGATCACCAGCCTGAGCCGCCGAGTCCAGGCGCCACACTCCCTTGCCGTCATACCCACCGCGGGAGGTTTTCGCCATAATCGGCCAGCCTTGCTCGTTGCCGAAGGCGGCCAATGCTGCCGCGTCGGTCACCACCCGACTGGCCGGACACGGAGCACCTAGGCCCGTCAATCGATCACGCATGATCGCCTTGTCCTGGGCGTGGACGAGCGCGGCCGGGCCGGGACGAACCACGACTCCGGCCGACTCAAGATCGCGAAGCAGCCCGGTGGGAACATGCTCGTGATCAAAGGTCACGACATCGCATTCAGCCGCAAAGCTGCGTACGGTGGCCGGGTCGGTGTAGTCCCCAACCGTGACATCGTGAACGACCAGTGCTGCTGAGGTGTCAGGGCTCTCGGCGAGCAGCCGCACGTTGATGCCTAAGCCGATGGACGCGGCGTGCATCATCCGTGCCAGCTGTCCACCGCCGATGATTCCTACGCTGACAGTCTGCCCACGTCTCACCCGCCGAAGCGTACCGGTCACTATGACGGGCAGCCTGCGCCGACTGCAGGAGCTCGCGGCTTGCTGCATGTAAAGCTGGCTCCTGTTCGCGAGCGACGAAGGAGGCGCATCTGAGGGCTGCCCGTCAGAGTGCAATCAACACCGGTCACTATGACGGGCAGCCTGTGCCGTATTTGATTGCTCCGCTCGCTAGTGCTCGCTCCGCGCGGATCGCGCTTGGTGGCCGCCTACTTCGTCGTCGCTCGGGGACGAAAAGCGTGTCCCCTCCCTCCTCCTCACCACGGCGGCGCGCGATCCGTAGCGCGATCTCCTGTACAAGCACACCTCTCACTGCAGCTTGAAGATCACCGAACGCTGCACAATGAAGTTGACCGTGGTAGCGACTCCCTGGGCGATGACGAATGCGATGATCTGAACCGGAAGCCGGCCCAGCCCCTGCGCGGTGAGCAGGGTGAAGAGCACGCTGAACAGCCCGACTTGCAGCCCAAAGGTGACGGCGTACAAGACCACGACCGCGATGAACCGGCGAGTTGAGGGCGAGGCGCGGAAGGTCCAGCGTCGGTTGATCAGATACGCCGTTGTAGTGCCGGCGATGAAGGAGAGGGCCTTGGCGGAGGTGTGTCCAAGACCGAGCGCCATCAAGATCACGAGCAGTCCGAAGTCGACAATGGCGGAGAAGCCGCCGGTGATAATGAATCGGGTGAGTTGGGCAGACAGCGGAAGGGCACTCTCCCGCTCGTCGACCGGTAGCTCGATCGGCTGTGGAAATTGGTGAGGGTGCTCCGTCATCGGCTGCCTTCCTGCCAGCTGGGCCACTGCGGAGCGCGTCGCAGATTGAAGGCTTCGATGCCCTCGAGCCGATCGGCGGAGAATGCGGCTTGTTCCCACTCCCGGTTCTCGATCTCCAAGCCGCTCGCCAAGTCGACATCCACGCCCTGTTTGAGGGCACGCTTGGCGGCACGCAAGCTGATGGGTGACTTGGCGGCAATCTCTTTGGCCAACTCCCGGGCCGTACTCCGAGCCTGGCCTTCGGGAACAAGCCGGTCGACAAACCCCATGCTCAGCGCTTCCTCAGCAGCGACCCTGCGCCCGGTCAGCAACAAATCGGCCGATCTATTCAACCCGATTCGGCGAGGCAGCAGCTGAGTACCGCCCTCGCCTGGAATCAAGCCCAATCCCACCTCAGGCAATCCGAACGAAGCCGTTTCCGATGCGACGATCAGGTCACAGCACAGGGCCAATTCGAAGCCACCACCCAGTGCAAACCCCTCTACAGCGGCGATCATCGGCACCGGTAGCCCACGGAGGGCGTCAAATGTTTCCTGAAACACCTGTCGTTGCTGACGAAGATCATCATTGGCGACGCCGCGCCGCTCCTTGAGATCAGCCCCGACGCAGAACGCCCTGTGGACTGCACTGGAGATGATCACCACACTTGTCTGATAATCAGCAGCAATCTGCGTCGCGGCCCTCCCCAGCTGCCGGAGTTGATCGGCTGAGAGCGCATTCAGGACCTCGGGACGGTTCATGATCACCTCGGCGACATGGGCCGAGGGGTGTCCGAGCTCGACCGTCATGGGCGCGGAGCAGGCGGGTTGGAATCGTGTTGCGGGCCGAACAGCAGCTGAGTCATCTCCAGGTTCACGTGCTCAACATCCGGCACATCGTGCAGCACGATCGTGCCGTCCTCCGCCGCTGTTTGCACAAACAGTGAGCCGCAGCCAAGCATCCGATCGGTCAGGCTGCGCTCATGGGAGACCTCATTGATCCGGTTCAGCGGCAGCTCTTTGCCGACCTTATTGATAATGCCGCTCCGGGTGATCAGCCGGCGGTTGGTAATTGTGTACGTCGTCGTCCGCCAGCGCAGAAATGGCAAAACCACCAGCCAAATAGCAAGCACCACCCCGAGCACCAGGATCGCCAGCTGTCCGATGGGACGGGCCTCCCGCGGGATCAGGGCGGCTGCGACGCCGACCGCTGCAGCGATCAGGACAAAAGCGAGCGCCGGCAAGATCATTGCCTTGACGTGGGTCCTGGTATGGATCACCACGTGCTCGTCGGCACCAAGCAGCTTCTGAGGAAGAGCCACGCCCTCAATGCTGACATACGGGCAATGGGCTAGGAGGACTGCAGATGAACGACGTCACCAGCGCCGTGCACAGACGATCCCGAGGTCGTACGAACGACGAGTCGGCCAGCCGCATCGATGCGATCGGCGATCCCTTCGACGTTGCGCTGGTCACTCAGAAGCACGCGAACGCGACGACCAATGGTGTCGCAACACTCGGCGTATAAGGCTGCCAGCGAGGCGTCGTTGCCACGTTGGGCTTCCCATCTCCCGTAGAGCAGGTCAAATGCGGCGAGCACGGTGGCGATCACCGCAGTACGCGATGGCGACGGCACTCCGAAGCGGCCGGCAGCGATGGCCAGCGACGTAGCACTCGGCACTGGGAGCTGATCTTCCTCAAGGCTCACATTGATGCCGATGCCAACCACGCAGGCCGGGCCCTGGGAAGTGTCGACGCGCTCGGACAGAATGCCGCACACCTTGCGGTCGGCGATAAGCACATCGTTCGGCCATTTGAGCACCGCCGGCAAATCAGCCGCGCGTCGCACGCCGTCACTGACTGCGAGGCCGGCAAGAAGTGACAACCAGCTCCAGCGGCTCGGATCGATGCCGTTTGGTCGTACCAGGATGGACATGGCAATGCCGGATCCCGGCGGCGCAGTCCAGGTCCGGCCTTGCCGCCCGCGCCCAGCTGACTGGTAGTCGGTGATGAGCACGGTGCCTGAGACTTCGTCCTGGCGGGCCCGCGCCGCCAGATCGGCGTTTGTGGAGCCAGTCTCAGGCACTAGATCGACCTTCTGCCAAAAGCCGCCAGGCCTTATCAACTCCCGGCGAAGCTCGGCCAGGTCGATCACATCATCGGTCGGCATACCGGGACCCTAATCGTTGCGATCGAGACTGCCCCCTCCCGTCAATATCCCACGCTGCGTGGGATGCACACGCTGTACATGGCGTACATGCCACGTACAGCGCCGAGAACCTCGGTACAGCTGGAGCTGGCGACGACGATGGAGGCGGATTTCAAGCGCGATGCCCGAGCAGCGCAATCGAATAGTTAGATTCTCAGTCATGGATCGCACGACTCCAGCGCCAGACATCCACAGCACCGCCGGAAAGCTGGCTGACCTGGACCGCCGCATGGAGGAGGCGGTTCATGCGGGTTCGGTGGAAGCAGTCCAGAAGCAGCATGCGAGAGGTAAGAAGACGGCTCGCGAGCGTGTCCAGCTGCTGCTCGATGCCGACTCCTTCACCGAGCTGGACGAGTTCGCCCGGCATCGCTCGACGTCCTTCGGTATGGAGAAGCGGCGACCCTACGGCGATGGCGTTATCACCGGGTTCGGCACGATCGAAGGCCGGCCGGTGTGCGTCTTCAGTCAGGACGTGACCGTCTTCGGCGGCAGCCTGGGGCAGGTATATGGCGAGAAGATCGTCAAGATCATTGACTTTGCGCTCAAGACCGGCTGTCCCATCATCGGCCTCAACGAAGGCGGCGGCGCCCGAATCCAAGAAGGAGTGGTCTCGCTTGGCCTTTACGGTGAAATCTTTCGCCGCAATACCCACGCGTCTGGTGTCATTCCGCAGATTTCGTTGATCATGGGAGCGGCTGCCGGCGGTCATGTCTACTCGCCAGCTCTCACCGACTTCGTGATCATGGTCGACCAAACCTCGCAGATGTTCATCACTGGTCCCGACGTGATCAAGACAGTCACGGGCGAGGACGTGTCGATGGAGGATCTCGGCGGGGGCCGTGCTCATAACACCAGGTCGGGAAACGCCCACTATCTGGCTGCAGACGAAGAAGACGCGATCTCCTTCGTACGGACCCTGATCGGCTTTCTGCCGCAAAACAATCTCGAAGACCCGCCGATTTTCGGCGTCGAGAATGGACTCGAGTTAAATGATGGGGATCGTGATCTTGACACGTTGATCCCCGACTCTCCCAACCAGCCGTACGACATGCATGAGGTGATTTCGCGGGTCCTGGACGACGGCGATTTCCTGGAGATACACGCGCTCTTCGCTCCTAATATGGTGGTCGGTTTTGGCCGGATTGATGGGCGAAGCGTTGGCGTGGTGGCCAATCAGCCGCTGCACTTTGCTGGATGTCTGGACATCGATGCCTCGGAAAAGGCTGCACGTTTCGTTCGGACTTGTGATGCTTTCAACATCCCAGTGATCACTTTCGTTGATGTGCCGGGCTTTCTTCCCGGTACTGATCAGGAGTGGAATGGCATCATCCGGCGAGGCGCCAAGCTGATCTACGCGTACGCGGAGGCAACCGTGCCGCTGGTCACAGTGATCACCCGCAAGGCCTACGGCGGCGCGTACGACGTGATGGGTTCGAAGCATCTTGGAGCAGACTTCAACCTGGCCTGGCCGACTGCACAGATCGCAGTCATGGGAGCACAGGGCGCGGTCAACATCTTGTACCGCAAGGAACTCGCGGCAAGCGACGATCCTGAAACCATGCGCGCGAGGCTCGTCACTGAGTATGAGGACGAGCTAGCCAACCCCTACCTTGCTGCTGAGCGGGGCTATGTTGATGCCGTGATCAACCCGAGAGAGACCCGCGTCGAGATCACTCGAGTACTACGGCTGCTTCGCACCAAGCGGCAAACTCTACCTCCGAAGAAGCACGGCAATATCCCGCTATGAACAGTCTCGATGATCAACAGCCGGTGTTCTCCGTCGTCAAAGGTTCACCGACGGAGGACGAGCTTGCGGCTGTCATGACCGTTCTCACTACGCGCTTGGGTCGCCAGCGCAAGGAGGACGCCAGTACGCCGGCTCGAAGCGGCTGGTCGGCGTACTGGCGATCAGTACGCAGCCCGATCCAACCCGGCCCCAGTGCCTGGCGCATGTCGGCGCGGCCGCAATAGTGTCGCTGCGCTGTGTTCGGCACTAGTGTCGCTAGCACTACCCATTGACCGGGCGCTGCATCTCGCAGCCGGGCAGAAAGGCCTCAACGGTGACTGCTGTAGATGACATCTTGGCTGAGGTTCCGATGGACCAGCTGGCCGCGCAGCTGGGAGTTGATCAAGCCACTGCCGAACAAGCGGCCCGTCAGGCGATCCCCGCACTGCTGGGCGGCATGCAGGCCAACTCTCAAGACCCCGCTGGCGCCATGTCGTTGGCTGGAGCACTCGGTGACCATCCCAGCGATCTGATTGATGGCGGAGTTGATCTTAACCAGGTGGATGCCAATGACGGTGAGAAGATCGTCGACAACATCTTCGGTCCCAATCAAGATCAAGTTGCGCAGACCCTTGGCGGCAACCTCGGGGGCCAGGCGGGTGGTTTGATTCAGCGGCTGTTGCCGATCTTGGCACCTATCGTGCTCGCCTACCTGTCTAAGCGCCTCCTCGGTCAGCGCCAGGGAGATAGCCAGGATGATCCACTCGGCTCGATCCTGGGTGGCGGCGCCAGTGGGTCTGGCAACCCGCTAAATGATCTCCTGAGCTCAATGCTTGGAGGTGGCGCGGCCTCGGGCGGCGGCCAATCGTCCGGCGGATCTATTCTCGACATGCTTGGCGGCCTCCTCGGAGCTGGCCGTCGCTGAAACCACTTGGACCGTCCGTTCCAATGCATTCGTGAAGGGTTCTCGAAAACGACATGAGAATCAGCACAATCCGTTTTGTTTGCGACCACTATCGCGCCGGGCCGCACGGGCAATCCGGGTGCAGATTCTGAGTTGAAGTCAGGCGCCCCCATCAGGCCCGCGACATCGGGGAAGGAAGGCTGCCTCTACGCTGTGGCCCATGTCCTCGCCCCCAGGGACTCAGCAGGATTCCCACCGGCACGATCAGCCGAGCGTCCGCGAGGTGGACCTCATCGCGGATCGTTACGTCGATGAATGCGTCGCCCGCTATCCCGAGACAGCAACTTACTTGGGGATTCCCGATCATGACGACTCCTGGAGCGACTACTCCCCTGATGGCCTAGCAGACCGAATCGACCATATCCGCCGTACCATCGCCGCACTGCACGGAGCAGCACCATCCGATGAACGCGAGAACACCGCGAAGGAAGCGATGCTGGAACGGCTTGGCCTGGAGGTCGAGCTCTACGACGCCCACATCACAGCATCCCGAGTGAGCGTTATCGCCGGCCAAGCACAAGAAATCCGGTGGATATTCGATCTCATGCCAACCGACTCTGAGGCTGGGTGGCGCAACATAGCTAGCAGGCTGCGTACGGTCTACCGCCCGCTCAGTGAGGTTCGCGAGACGTTGAGCGCTGAGGCTCGCGAGGGAAACATCTCCGCCGTCCGTCAGATTCACGCGACCGTCGACCAGATCCGGTCCTGGACAGGCGAGGCGGGCGACGATGACTTCTTCGCCGGCTTAGTTGCGCGAGCCCCAGAGCAAGACACATTGCGATCCGATCTCAACAGCGCGGCGAATGAGGCACGCCGCGCGTTTTCGGAATTTGCCGACTGGCTGGAAACCTCACTGGGCCCTCTCGCACCGAGCCTTGACGCAGTCGGAGAGGAACGGTACGCACTGGACTCCCGGTACTTTCTCGGTGCGGTGATCGACTTCGGCGAGACCTATCAGTGGGGATTCGAGGAGTTACATCGCATTCAGCAAGCCCAGCGCGCTATTGCGAAGGACCTGGTGGGCGAGCCGAACATCAAAGCGGCATACGAGGCACTGGATCAGGATCCGGCGCGGCGGATCGCGGGCGCGGAGGCCTTCCGCTCATGGATGCAGGATCTCGCCGATCAAGCTGTCGCCAACCTTGCAGGCAAGCATTTCGACATTCCGGATCCAGTCAAGAGGATCGAGTGCTGCATCGCCCCAACCCACGACGGTTCCATCTATTACACCGATCCGGCAGAGGACTTCTCTCGCCCAGGCCAGATGTGGTGGGCCGTACCGGAAGGCATTGATACTTTTTCGACCTGGAAGGAAGTCACGACCGTCTACCACGAGGGCGTCCCCGGTCACCACCTGCAGATCGCCCAGAATGCGTACCGCTCCGAGCTGCTGAACCGTTGGCAGCGCAAGCTCTTCTTCTGTTCAGGCCATGGTGAGGGCTGGGCGTTGTACGCCGAGCAGTTGATGGACGAATTGGGATATCTGGAGCCGGGCGACCGGATGGGCATGCTCGATGCCCAAGCTTTTCGAGCAATCCGAGTGATCATCGACATCGGAATGCACTTGCAGTTGCAGATTCCCAAGATCAACCCGTGGCACTTCCGGCCCGGCGAGCGCTGGACTCCGGACGCCGGGTTTGAGTTCATGATTCAGAACTCCTCGACAGACGAGCCGACGCTGCGTTTCGAGCTCGATCGATACCTCGGCTGGCCGGGACAAGCGCCGTCGTACAAGGTGGGCGAGCGAATCTGGCTCGAGGCGCGGGAGGATGCCCGCCGTCGACAGGGGGCGGCATTCGATTTGAGCAAGTTCCACGCCGACGCGTTAAATCTTGGGCCGCTGGGCCTGGACCCGCTGCGCGCCGCTCTGGCCCGAATCTGAGCGCCGGTGGTTGATCAAGTCCGGCTCATCCTCGCCTCGGCGTCAGATGCCCGGCTTCGAACGCTCCGCAATGCAGGGCTAGATCCCGAGGTCGTCGTCTCAGGCGTGGATGAGGACTTAGACCCGGTTGACGGTGTCCGGGCGCTGACCGCCCGACTTGCCCAACGGAAGGCCGAAGCCGTGAGCGCTCAAATTGATCATGGACCGGGACCTACGGTGGTAATCGGCTGCGACTCCATGCTTGAGCTCGAAGGCATGGCCTACGGCAAGCCGATCACGCCGGCCGAGGCTGTGCGACGCTGGCATCGGATGCGTGGACGCTTTGGGCTCCTGCACAGCGGTCACCATGTGATGCTCCATCAAGAAGGCGAAGCAACCAGCACACGAGCCGCGGTCGCGTCGACACTGGTGCATTTTGCCGAGATCACTGATGAGGAAATCGAGGCGTATGTGGCCAGCACCGAACCGCTGCAGGTCGCCGGCGGATTCACCATCGATGGTCTCGGCGGCCCGTTCATTACCGGCATCGAGGGTGATCACCATAACGTGGTTGGCCTCAGCCTGCCGCTGCTCCGCACCCTGCTCAACGAGCTTGGCATTTCGTGGCCAAGCCTGTGGGGGGCTTCCAAACACCTGAAGGGTTGCTGAAGGACCGTGCTCGTCAGCCGAGGTTTGCGTCTCTAGCGTCCCAAACTGGGACCAGCCCGGGAGAGGCCCGCGGGCGATTCCAGGAGGAGCGTCGGATGAAGGAGCTAACAAAGATCATCGCTGCCGGAGTCAGCACTGTCGCGCTAGCTGGAGGCATTGGCGCGGGACTCGCGTACGCCGGCACACCATCGGATGAACCGACCACAACCCCAACAGTGTCAGCGACGAACAGCCCCGCGGAAACACCAACCACGAAGCCCAGCGGCAAACGTGATCAGAACGGCGACCGCGGCTTTGTTCGCAGGCGCCTGCTGGCTCGGGCGCTGCATGGTGAGGTCACCCTCGCGGGCGAGGAGCACCGGGTGATCGTCTTCCAACGCGGTGAGGTGCAGAAAGTCAGTGCGACGTCGGTGACGGTGAAGAGCAACGACGGCTTCGTCGAGACGTACGCATTAAGCGAGGACACCAAAGTGCGCGAGAACAAGGACGAAGTCAAAGTCTCTGACATCGATACCTCCGACCGCGTGTTAGTCGTCGCACTGAAGGATGACTCGACACTTGGAGCGCGCCGAGTGATCGTTCGAAGCCAATGACCCGATGAGCTACTGAAGTCCCCTCACAGTCAACACGATCAAGATCAAGTTCAGCGTGGTAACGATGCCGATCACCAACCAAGCGACGCCAATGGTGGCCCGCCTGGTCGGCACCATGCGCATCAGTTCGGGATCAGCGGCAATCCGAACCAGCGGCACCAGCGCAAACGGAATGCCGAACGACAAGATCACCTGAGACAAGATCAGCAACCGCGTCGGCTCGAGACCAAGTCCCAGCAAGATCAATGCCGGTACTGCCGTCAGCAGCCGACGCCAAATGATCGGAATACGGCGCCGTAGCAGGCCGTCCATGATCACCGAGCCGGCATAGCCACCCACCGAGGTGGAAGCCAACCCCGAGGCGAGTAAGGCCAGAGCGAAGAGACCGGCCAGCAGCGGGCCTAACTCAGCTCCAATTGCGCTATGCGCGGCCTGCAAGCCGTCCACATGCAAGCCAAAGAGGGTGCTGGCAGCCAGCAGCAGCATGCCGACGTTGACAGTGCCAGCCACGAGCATGGCAAGCCCAACATCAAGCCGGATGGTGCGCAGCATCGGAGCGGCACAGTCGGGGTCGGCTCGACCGTGTCGGTCGCGGATCAATGCCGAATGCAGATAAATCGCGTGCGGCATGACAGTTGCACCGAGCATGCCAACCGCAAGAACCGCACTTTCGGTGCCGCTGAGCTTGGGAACCAACCCTGCAATGGCCTGCGCCGGGTCCGGCGGCGAGGCAACCAACCCGGCGAGAAAGCCGACGGTAACGATCGCCAGCATCCCGGTAATGACACGTTCGAAGGTGCGTTGACTGCGACTGTTCTGAAGAAACAAGAGTGCGGTCGAGACAGCAGTCGTAATGAGCGCTCCGGTAACCAGCGGCAGCCCGAACAGCAGGTTTAGCGCAACGGCGCCACCGACAATCTCAGCCAGATCGGTTGCCATGGCAACCAGCTCGGCCTGAATCCAGTAGCAGATTCGGGGCAGCCGGTGATTCCGCCGAGCCACCAGGCCTGGCAACGTCTCTCCGGTAAGCCAACCGACCTTCGCAGACAGGTACTGCACGAGACCGGCCATCAAAGTCGCCCCGACAAGCACCCACAACAACAAGTAGCCGAAGGCCGCGCCTGCCTGGGTGTTGGTCGCCACATTGCCGGGATCCACGTAAGCGACCGCGGCAACGAAAGCCGGCCCGAGAAGTCGGGTGCGCTGCAGTAGCGCCTCTCGTTGCAGCAACATCAACTCATACGCCCTGACCTCGGCAACCTTGCCTTGAGGAGGCTACCGGCCACGATGATCCGGATCGAAACCAACCGGTCACTGCGGCCGCAACAGGACCGCCGAGGCGCGGCTGTCACCGGTGAAGTTGCCAATCCAGCCGTTCCCAGCGAAAGTCATGGTCTTTGCCGCCGCGTCTTCGGCCGTGATGGTGAAACCGGCGGCCGGCAACGCCTGCCGCAGATAGGTCGCAACCTCCGCAGGCGATGGCGAGGAGAGCACGACCGCCACGTTGTTCGGCTGGTCGACCTTGGCTGTGATGACGGCCGTCCGCGGAAGAGAGAATTGCTCGATCGGCCCATTGAGGTAGCCGAGTGCGGCAAGAGTGACACCGCCGACCCGAACAGATGGCGGCCCAGCAGGAGATACGACGGGTGGCGCTGGACTGGAATCTCTCGAGGAGCCAGCACTACAACCCATCAGGAGACAACCAACAAGGGCCATGGCAACCGCGAGCCGCCGTTTGCCCCTCTTCCGCACGCGGTCCAAAGTAGTGTGCGCCCGGGTGTCGATTGCACTATCACGGACAGCCCGCCGGTTTCGCCTCCTTCGTACCCGGCGAACATGACTGAGCCTTCTCGCGGTGCCCGACGCGAGCTCCCGCAGTCGGCGAAGCGGGCTCCCCGTCATAGTGCTGCGCTGCGGCCGCGAGCCCGGATTCGGAGTGGCTCGATAATGTAGCGTCCTGATGTCCCAATCAACGGAGGTTGCCGTTCGCCGCAGCCGAGTTCCAGCCACGGTCCGCGCGATGCGACCCCGTCAGT
>Ga0307292_10000104_pt1 | contig 25872 bp, 27 predicted proteins | sample ER_DNA_149_FD_194471 | JGI IMG/M metagenome (GOLD analysis project Ga0307292, IMG submission 194471) | Bulk soil microbial communities from the East River watershed near Crested Butte, Colorado, United States - ER_DNA_149 | ecosystem: Environmental > Terrestrial > Soil > Floodplain | place...
AACGGGGCGGTCTTGAAAACCGCTGGCGGCCGAAAGGTCGCCCGTGGGTTCAAATCCCACCCCCGCCGCTTCTTCGCGCGTTTTCCAACGTGCTTACGGGGCAAAGAGATTTTCGGCCGTGTCGGCACCGAAGCTTCCTGTCACCGCTCTGGGGATCGCCGGTGCGCTCTTGCTGGCAGCCTCCGGCTGCGGCAGCAGCACCCTGAGCCCCAAGGCACTGTCCCAGGAGTCGAAGTCCCTCAAGTCCCTGGCTGCGGAGGGCGCGCTGCTCGCCAGGGACGCAGAAGCGGGCAAGAGCACGCGCATTTTCCGGCGGGTGCACTCCGAATACCTCTACAAGACGGCCTCCAAGTCATCGACATCGCTGAGCACGGCAAAGGCCGCCCCCGGGGCCGCGCAAGAGCTCCAGAAGCTCACGAAGCTCGCGGGCGAGCTGAGCGCCGACCTGAAGCATCTTGGTGACGCGTCGAACGAGGAGCTCCCCGGCCTTGCCCGTGATCTCGAGAACGTCGCCGGAAAGCTCGAATGAGCCTGAAGAACGTCCTGGCAGTCGCACTCGGGATCCTCTCCGCGATCGGCGGCTTCGTCGACATCGGCGATCTCGTCTTCAACACCCAAGCCGGGGCGACCTTCGGCTTCCAGCTGCTGTGGGTCGTCGTGATCGGAGTCGTCGGGATCATCGTCTACTCGGAGATGTGCGGGCGGGTCGCCGCAGTGGCGAAGCGCCCTGTCTTCGACCTGGTGAGAGAGAGAACAGGGTTCGGCGCCGGGCTGGCGACCCTCGTGGCATCACAGGTGGTCAACCTGATGACCTGCGCTGCCGAGATCGGCGGCGTGGCGATCTGCCTCCAGCTCCTGTCCGGCCTCCCCTATCGCGTCCTGATTCCGCTCGCCGTAGCCGGCCTGGCCGTGGCCTCCTGGGTTCTCCCCTTCGAGTGGATCGAGCGCGTCTTCGGTTACCTCGGCCTGTGCCTGCTCGTGTTCGCGGTCGCCGCAATCAAGCTGCACCCCGACTGGGGGAAGGTCGCCCACGGTTTCGTCCCCGGCTCCCACTCCGGCGGCAGCCTGCTCGTCTATCTCTACTTCGTGGTTGGCCTGCTCGGCGCCGCGATGACGCCATACGAGGTCTACTTCTATTCCTCAGGCGCGGTAGAAGACGGTTGGGGGCCGAAGGAGCTCAACCTCAACAAGGTGACTGCGACGATCGGGTACGGCCTCGGCGGCTTCCTATCGTTCTCGCTGATGATCGTGGCGGCCGTGTTATTCCTGCCGCAGGGCATCGATCCTCAGTTCCTCGGAACGCCGGCGCTGACGGCGGAGCATGCATTTGGCAAGGTGGGCTTGCTGCTCGCGCTCGTCGGCATCCTCTTCGCGGTCGGCGGGGCGGCGATCGAGACCTGCTTCTCGGGCGCCTACAATACGGCCCAGTTCTTCGGCTGGCGCTGGGGCAAGAGGGAGCGGCCCGCGGCGGCCTCGCGCTTCACCCTTGCCTGGCTCGTGATCTTCGCGCTGGCCTTTCTCGTCGTCATCACCGGCTACGACCCGGTGAAGCTGACGGAATACTCGGTGATCTTCTCGGTGGTCGCGCTGCCGCTGACGTATCTGCCGATCCTGCTGATCGCCAACGACCACACGTACATGGGCTCGAAGACGAACGGGAAGCTGGCCAACGTTTTCGGCGTGGTCTACTTCGTGGTGATCATCGCGATCGCTATCGCCGCGATCCCGCTGATGCTCGTGACCCACGGAGGCCAGGGATGAGCACGCCAGCCGAAGTCGACATCGCTCTTGGCATCCTCGACCACCAGCTCGTCGACGCGGACGGCATCAACTGCGGCAAGGTCGACGACCTGGAGGTAGCCGGGCTCGACACCGACTCACCCGAGATAGTCGAGATCCTGGTCGGCGGGAACGCGTGGCGCTCGCGCGGGCTGCTTGGCCGCATCGCAGGGCGCCTCGCCGGGAATGCAGTGCACGTGCCGTGGTCGGAGGTCGACTCGGTCAGCTCGGTGGTCAAGCTCAAGCGCCCTGCATCTGAGCTGCGCCTGGACGAAGGCGACCGCCGCTGGTCCGCGCTCGTCGGCAAGGTGCCGGGAGCCTGATGCGCTTCTCCGAGATCGACGGCAAGAAGGTCGTGACCGAGTCGGGGCTCGACCTAGGCCGCGTTCACGACGTTCGTGGCGAGTTGCAAACCAACCGGCTCCGGATCACCGGCCTCTGTTGCGGCCGGCACGGCGTGCTCGAACGCTACGGGGTCGGTACGAAAGGGAGCGGTGGCGCAGGGCAAGCGAAGGTGCACGGCCATCCGGTCATCCCGTGGTCACGGGTTGTTCGCGTCGGCTCCGAAATCGTCGTCAAGGATTAGTCGGGCAAGCGCCGCCGGCGCCAGAACCACCAGACGCCGAAGAGAGCCGCCGCCGCATACACGTAGCCGATCAAGAGGTCGACTACGTAGTGGTTCCCGGTGTAGACGACCGCGAACGACTGGGCCAGCGGGTAGAGCCCGCCAAGCGCAACGGCCCACCAGCGCCAGCGGGTCTTCCAGACGAGCGTCAGGACGAACAGGAAGCAGAGGAAGGCGTAGCCGGCATGGAGCGACGGGATCGCGGCGTACGGATTCGGATCGATCAGCTTCGACACCGAGATCGAGTGGTAGCCGTGCGCGCCGGAGGGATCGGGCGCAGGATTGTGCGGGATGCGGATCAACCCCGGCAGCAATCCCTGCTCGCCGGCGGCCCAGGGCGGAGCCGCGGGGTAGAGGAGGAACGTCAGCGCTCCGGCGAACGAGAGCGTGATCATCGTCGCCGCGAAACGGTAGAAGAGCGCGCGCCGCTTCACCCAGAGGGCGAACGCGAGCAGGGGCGGCACGATGAAGTGGAGCCTTGTGACCGCCAGCACGACACTGTCGTACCACTGCTGTGAGCCCGTCCAGAGCCAATGCTGAAGGGATTCGGATGGAACAACGCCGAAGATGAACTTGTCAGCGTTCAACTGGGGCAGATAGTGGGGATCAGGACGCAGGAGATGAGCGATTCCGCGAGACTGCGCGTAGATCACGAGCAACGCGGCGAAGGGGATGAAATCGAGCGCAAACCGACGAGCGCGGCGGATGATCAGCGCGGGCACCAGCAGAACGGGCAGATAACGGTCGGGCGTCAGCCCCAGGCCGAAGAGCCAGACCGCGATCGCCAGGGCCGCGACCAGGCCAACCGTCGCGAGCAGCGCCGTGCGGCGATCCAGGTCCTCGCGCGGTGCGCCCCACTTCTCGGCGGTGTCGCGGTAGGCCTCGCCGTGCTCATACGCCTGCCCTTCTGGAAGGCTCCACTCACTGCCGACGAGGGGGGTTACGCCGAGGTGGCCCGGCTGTGGAGCCACGGCGCCACTCTCTACAGCGGTGCCTGGGTCGACCGCCCGCAGGGCCTCGTAGTTGTTTTTCGCGCTCTCCATTTGGTCGGCGGCTCCCCGCTGGCAATGCGCGCAACCGCGGCGGCGGTCGCTGCTCTCGTCGTCGCCGCGACGATGCTCCTCACCCTCCGGCTGGCCCGCGGCAGGATAACCGCCGCCACCGCCGGCATGCTGGCGGCAACCGTCGGCGCCTCACCGTTCATCGAGTCCTTCACGCTGTCGGGGGAGCTGCTCGCCTCCCTGCCCGCGGTGCTCTCGCTCCTCTGCTTCTGTGGCTATCTGCGCGCGCCGGAGGGCAACCGCGCGTGGCTGACTCTCGCCGGAGCCGGCGCGCTGACGGGGATTGCGGTGCTGATCAAGCAGTCGGCATTCGACGCCGGGCTCGCCGCCGTCGTCTTCCTGCTCTGGCGCGAGCGGAGGCGCGGCCTCGCGCCCGCCGGCATCCTCGTCGCCGGCGCGCTCGTTCCCGTGGCGATTGCGGCTGCGAGCGCTGCGCGGCTCAGCGACTGGGTCTATGCGGTCGTCGGGTACCGCCTGGACGGCGGCTCGCTTGTGAACGGTTCCCTGGCGGGGCGACTGCACCAGCTGGCGCTCTCGCTCCCCCCGGCCGGCAAGGCCCTCGGGTTGCTCGCGCTCCTTGCGGCCGTCGGCTGGCGCCGCTCGCCGCTGCTGGCGAGGATTTGGCTCGGAGCCGCGGTGCTCGGGGTCCTCGGCGGCGGCAACTTCCACCCGCACTACTACCTCCAGCTCGTGCCGCCGCTCTCGCTGCTCGGCGCGGTCGGCGTCCGGACGCTGTGGTTGTCGGCCCCGCGACCCGCGCTCGCCACAGCAGCCGCCGCGGCAGCCGCCAGCCTTGCCCTCGCCCTGCCCGTCGCCTGGGCGACGACCGGCAAGCAGGCTCAGGCGATCTGGCCGCGCGATCCTCACCTTGTCCACGACGCGGCCCTCGCGCGCTACGTGCGCGAGCACACGCTGCCGCGTCAGCGTGTGCTCGCGGTCTGGGCCGACGCCGACCTCTATTACCTCGCCGACCGACGCCCGGCGGTTCGCTACCTCTGGTCACAGAACGTTGCCTCGATTCCCGGGGCCATGGAGGAGGTGCACCGAGCCCTCGCGACCCAGAGCGCCGCGCTCGTCCTGGTTGTCCAGCCGCCCGGCAAGCTCGACCCCAGCGGCCGCACGGCAGAGCTGCTCCGGGCGAACTACAGGCGCGTCGCCCGGGTGGCCGGCGTCTACGTCTACCGCAGCAGGATCCAGAGAAAGACCAACGCGACCACCAAGCCCAGCAACGCCACGTAGCGCACGACCGGCCGGTCCGGCGGGGCGGCCAGCACGCGCACGACGACTTCCTTCGATCCTCGACCCACCGGCAGCCGCTCGCCGTCCGCGACACCCGCGGGGACGAGCACCTCGGCGCTCTCGCGGGTCGTGTCGACGCCGACGCCGTCACATTCCGGGCACGGCTCACTGGCCAGAGTGCCTCGGCCGTTACACGTCGGACATTCTTCGATCTGGAGCAGGCGCTCGCCCGCGGCGAGCGCGCTCTCGACCCGGCGTCTACCCGTGCCGATGCAACCTGGACAGGTCATCGAGATCGCTCCTGGGGCGGCACCGTCGCCGCCGCAGGCCGAGCAGGGCTCCGATCGCGTCCAGCGCACCGTTCGGCGCACGCCACGCTCAGCCTCGTACTCGTCGACCAGCACCTCGGCCACCGGCCGCGTTCGGCGGCGGAGGAAGTCCGTTGCCGTCCTAGCGCCCTCCGGCGTGAACCAGCCGTTGCCGCGGCCGCGGAAGCCGAAGTGGTCGTAGAGAAGCCGCGTGGTCGGCTTCGAGAGAACGCCGTAGGCCTCGGTCAGGTCCCGGAATTTTTCCGGCGCCCCGGGATCTTGGGAGACGTCGGGGTGCAGCGACCTCGCCTGCGCCCGAAAAGCCTTCTTGATCGCGTTCTCGTCGGCATCCCGGGGAACACCGAGCACCTCGTAGTAGTCGGGAGTCGTGTTCGTCGCAGCCTCCGGTCTCGGAATGCGTTCTTCCTCGCCGGACCGTAACCGCAAACCGAATCCGCATCGGGGAGGAATCGGTTGTATTGACGTGCGGTTCGGAGGACGGCTTCGCCAGGTGCTCGGTTGCGTGGTGCTTGCGCTCGCAGGGGTCGTCGCCGCGGTCTCAGCGGGGCCCGGGATCGGCGCGATCGGCGTACCGACGCTGCCCTCGATCACCGTGCCGACCCTGCCGGTGTCGACGCCGACGGTCACGGTGCCGTTGCCACCGCCTCCGCCCCCGCCTCCGCCTCCGCCTCCGCCGGTGACGCTGCCATTGCCGCCGCCACCGGTCCCGCCTTCCCCGGTCTCGCCCTCGTCCCCACCCGCGGCGCCGTCGCCTCCTCCTCCGGCCGCGGGCGGCTCAGCGGCGACCCCGTCTGCCGCCGCTCCCGCTGGCCCGGCGCGGGCGGGTTCCTCGGCTGCACCAGCGAACGCCCGCAGCCGAGGTTCCGCAACGAGCGCCGGACCGACTCGGACACGCTCCGGCCACCCACTTCGGATCGACCGGCGTCACCACTCGGTCGGACTGATCTCGACGGCGGCCACACGTAGCGGTGGCGGCGGCGGCAAGATCGCGGCCGGGACCCTCAAGCAGCCGCAGCACAGGCTGCCGGACTCCGGGGTCCTCGGCGCTCGCGCCTCCAAGCTCCTACCGGGCTCGGGTGAGACGCAACTCGCTCTCCTGATCGTCCTCATTGCCGCGATCGCCCTGCTCGCGGTCGGCGCCACGCCGCGGGAGATCGTCCCCGGTGCCGCGCCCGCGGCCTTTGTGGCTCGGCGGCGGCCGTTGTTCGCACTCGCGGGGTTGGCGGCGTTGGCGGCGTTTCTCGTCTCGTATTTCGTGACGTAGAGATCCCCCGTACGGGGGGTCAAATGGGCCCTCCATTGTCCAAAGATGGGGCTGTGCGACGAACGTCTGCGGCGATCGCGCCGCTCACGGGCGGCTTCTCGGCGAGCGGAAACGGTCACCCGACCAGGCACGACCTCGTCGACTCCTATCGCCGGCTCGCCGACGTCTTCCACCACGTTCTTTCCGAGCACGCGCTCGACACGCTGCTCGACCGGATCGCGGACACGCTCGCCGAGCTGATCCCCTACGACACGATGTGCATCTTCCAGGCCGACGAGGCTCAGACGGTCCTCGTCCCGGTGCTTGCACGCGATACGTGGGCCGACGAGATCATGCGAAACAAGATCGCGTTCGGCACCGGCCTCGCGGGCTGGGCTGCGAAGCATCGCGAGGCGGTGCTCACGAACGCGGCCCACCTCGACCCGCGGATGATGGTCGTTCCCGGGACGCCCCCGGACGAGCTCGAGGCGCTGATCACGATCCCCTTGATCGCGCGTGACTCGGTCAAGGGTGTCCTCAGCATCTACCGGCTTGGCGAGGATGCCAAGTTCGACGAGCAGGAGTTCGAGCTCGCCAAGCGCTTTGGTGATGCGGCCGCGCTTGCGCTGGACAACGCGCAGACGCGCGCGCGGCTGGAGCTGCAGGCGCAGACCGACTCGCTGACCGGCCTCTACAACCACCGCTACTTCCACGAGCACGTGCGCTCCGAGCTGACGCGCGCGAGCCGGAATCGCGGCTCGGTTGCCCTGCTGATGCTCGACATCGACGACTTCAAGAAAGTGAACGACGTCTACGGCCACGGCGTCGGCGACCAGGTGCTGCGGGAGCTCGCCGAACAGCTGAAGGCCGCTGTCCGCGGCTCGGACGTCGTCTGCCGACTGGGCGGCGAGGAGTTCGGCGTCGTCATGGGATCGTGCGCAGCCGGCTCCGCGCTAGGGCTGGCGAGACGCCTCGCCGAGCGCCTGACGGAGCTCGACTTCGGCCCGGCCGGGAAGATCACGGTCTCGGCCGGCGTCGCCGAGGGCCCGGCCCACGCCTCCAACCCGCGTGAGCTGATCGCCTGTGCCGAGGCCGCGATGATGACAGCCAAGGCGCGCGGCAAGGATCTCGTCGTCCTCTTCGACGAGACGACGGACGAGCGGCCCGATTCCTCGTCCGCGGCGACCTCGCGAGTCCGCTCGATCGCTCACCTGAAGATGCTCCAAAGCCTCGCCGGCAGGCTGAACCGGCTGAACGACGTCCGGGAGATCGGAACCGCGATCGCAGACGAGCTGCGAGCCCTGATCGACTACCACAACTGCCGGGTCTCGATCGTCGACGGCGACGAGGTCGTCCCGGTTGCTTTCCGCGGCATTCTCTCTTCCCGCGGCGGTGAGGAGGTGCAGCTCCCGCGGACGAAGGTCGGCGAGGGGATCACGGGCCGCGCGGCCGAAGACGGCAAGTCGCTGCTGATTCCGAATGCGCTCGAATGCGAGTACGCGGTCACGATCCCCGGCACCGAGCCCCTAGAGGAGTCGCTGCTCGCGGTGCCGCTCTGCTACGGCTCGCGGGTGACCGGCGTGATCGTGATCTCGAAGCTCGGGCAAGAGCAATTCGACGAGGACGACGTCCGGCTGCTCGAGGTGCTCGGTGGCCACGCCGCCGTCGCGCTCGAGAACGCCCGCCTCTACGAGGCGCAGCGGCGCGAGGCCGAGCACCTGAAGGAGCTGCTCGAGTTCAGTCGCGAGCTCGCGACCGCCGAAGGCCTGCCCGAAGTGCTCCGCCGCGTGGTCGAGCTCTCGGCGACCATTCTGGGGGCGCCCAGCACCTCGGTCTGGCTCCAGGACCAGACGACGCGCAAGCTGACCCCCGCTGCCGTGTGGGGCCTCGAGGGCGCGCGCCGCGACCGGGTACTCGCACTCAGCTTCGATCCGGACGAGATTGCGGCACTGGGGGAACGAGACGAGCCCTTCGTGCTCGGCAACGAGGAGGCGGCGGCCATTCACGGCGACCGCGAGCTCGACGACGGAACATCGTTTGCGGTCGCGCCGATGAAGCTCGACGGCGGCCGGCTCTGTTGCATCGTCGCCACGATTCCGGTGGAGCGCGCGCAGGACTTCGACGAAGACCAGATCGAGCTGCTGGCCGGGCTCGCCCACCAGGCGAAGCTGGCTATTACCAACGCGGGCAGTTTCGAGAGCCTGGAATCCACCTTCGTCACCACCGTCGAGTCGCTCGCGAACGCGCTCGAGGCCAAGGACAAGTACACGTCCTCCCACGCCCGTTGGATCACGGACACCGCACTCAAGGTCGGTGTCACGCTCGGTCTCGACTCGAAGGCCCTTAAGCGACTCGAGCTCGGCGCGCTGTTCCACGACATCGGCAAGATCGGCATCCCCGCGACGATCCTGCTCAAGCCGGGCCCGCTGACGGCCGAGGAGCGGCGGATCATGCAGCAGCACCCGGAGCTCGGGGAGAAGATCCTGGCGCCGATCGAGCGTCTCGCCGACGTGCGGGCGATCGTGCGGAGCTGCCACGAGCATTACGACGGACGGGGCTATCCGGACGGCATCGCCGGCGAAGAGATTCCGCTCGAGTCGCGGATCATCCTTGTCTGCGATGCCTTCCACGCGATGACGACCGACCGGCCCTATCGGAAGCGGCTGTCGGTCGAAGAGGCGTCGCGGCGGCTCCAGGACTCGATCGGCCGCCAGTTCGACCCGACCATCGTCGAGATCTTCCTGGCGCTGCGCGGCGAACTGTGGACACCGTCGGATACGCAAGAACGACTCGCGTCCTAGCTGGCCGAACCGAAGCCCGCCTCGCGACGAACCACTCCCACGCAGAGTGATTTAGCGCTGCCGTAGAGGGCAAATCCACGGCAGCCATCGACGTAGGAGGTTGAGAATGGAACGACCGATGACCACCGACCGGACTCCCGCCCAGCTATTCGCGACGCTGCTTGGCGCGACGTTCATCCTGGTCGGGATCCTCGGGTTCATTCCCGGAATCACGTCGCATCTGTACGGCGGGCTCGACTTCGCGGGCCACAACTCGCAGGCGAAGCTGCTGCACGTCTTCCAGGTCAGCTGGCTGCACAACATCGTGCACATCGCCTTCGGGCTGGTCGGGCTCGCGCTGGCCCGAACTTGGGAGACCGCCCGGCTGTACCTGATCGGTGGCGGTGTCGTCTACCTCGTGCTGTGGCTCTACGGCCTGCTGATCAGCATGGACAGCGGCGCGAACTTCGTCCCCTTTAACTCGGCCGACAACTGGCTCCATTTCGTGCTGGGCGTCGCCATGATCGGGCTCGGCTTCGCGACCACCCGTGCACGCCGGCCGGTTCCGGCCGTCTAGCCTCGCGAACTAGCTGCGAAGGGCGGGGGCACGCCTCCCGCCCTTCGTCTACCTTCGAGCGGTGGAGCTCAGAGGTGTGCTGCAGATGCTGGACGAGCTGGGGCCAAGCACCGACATCCGCCCGGCGCTTGCGCTGGTGGCCGGTCGGAATCTCGTCATCGACACCGCCGAAATCCAACCCGCCCTTCGGCGCTCGATGCTGCTGCTTGCGGCCGGCGGCGACCCGCACCGCGAGCTGGCCCTCGACGGCCGGGCCGTGACGGGGCTCGCGGCAGAGCTGGACCGCCCCGAGCGCCGCGCCGAGATCAGCCGCGGGCTGGAGGCGCTCCGCGTCGAGGCGACGGGGCTCCTCGGCGTCTCCCCCGCCCTGGAGGAGCTTCTCCTCGACGCCTCACTCGCCTGGCGCGCGTATACCTGCGCCCTCCTGGCCGACGAACTGGATTAGCGAGGGTCTGAGGAAATACGCGCTGTGTCCCCGGGGCCACGCTGCTCGCCCTATGGCAGCGTCCTCAGTCACGCCCATATCTATGGATATGGACGCTCCCTGCGTCCTCCCCAGAGAACGAGCATCGCGTCCCGGAGACGAGGAGCATTCCCTCAGACCGTCCTAACCATCCCTCGTTTTAGGGGGCAGCACGCTCCCTCGTAGGCCGATAGCAGCTTCAGATGCGGCCCTATTCGCCTACGAAAGAGGTTTCCCCCGTGCGTACTCGTGCTCTTTTCTTCGTCCCCATCCTCGCCCTTGCGGCGGTGCTCGCAGCGCCGGCTTCGGCCGCCCAGCTGGTCAACCGCGACGTTCGCGGGATCCAGCTCACCGTCAACGCCAAGGGCGAAGCGCTCGTCAGCTACACCACCGTGCGCGGCAAGCCACAGCACGTGCTCGCCTGGGGCGCGATCAACGCGCGGCAGCCAAACCCGGCGCTGAAGCAGGTTCGCTTCAAGCTCGACTACGCCGGCGGCTGGGGCAAGTACCACAAGCAATACTGGAAGACGTTCGGGAACGGCTGCGGCGCCTACGACGGCCCCGCGATTCCGTGGATGGTCACCGCCTGCAAGGCCTCCGACGGCAGTTACTGGGCGCTGCAGAAGTGGCAGGTTCAGCTGCCGAACCTCGGCTTCACGCCCTGGACGGCCGGCCTGCGGCAGTGGGAGCTCCACCTCTCGCACTGGACCACCACGCTGCCACAGCTCGAGGTCTGGCAGGACTGGGTCTACAGCGGCCGCTTCCACCATCTCTTCGGGCGCTACACCTACATGGGCCAGCCGATTCACGGCTTCGGCAGCACGCGCTACGGCGCGCCGACCGACGGCTACGGCCGCCTGCTCTATCTCGACACCCACGACTCGGCTTACGGCTCCGGCTGGAAGCGCGAAAATTCGTTCCTGCCCCACAAGCCGACCGGCGTCTTCTGCTACGGGTTCTTCAAGCACAACTCGGGCACGGGCGGCTACAAGCATCCGCCGACCTTCAGCGGCCAGCGGCCGAAGGGGAACGGCGACATGTACCGGATCACCGCCGTCGGCCCGGGCGTAATGCCGGACGTGATGTGGTCCGACAACGGCCTGCACGACTTCAGCTCCGCGAACGCGCAGGACGTTGCCTTCGAGTCGGCCATGAACGCGCAGTTGGACTCGATCCTGAGCGGCGACAAGCTCTGTAGGCAGCACTAAGCTCTGCCGCCTTGGGCGGCGAGGAGCTCCGACAGCTGATGCGGCGATTCCCGGCGGGAGTCGCCGTCGTCAGCGTCGACCTCAACGGAGAGCGGCTGGGACTGACGATCGGGACGCTGATCCCGCTCTCGCTGTCGCCGCCGCTGGTCGGATTTGCGATCAGGCGAGGCGCTTCGCTCCACTCGCTGCTCGAGGAGACTCGGCTCTTCGGACTCAGCCTGCTCGCGGCCGGCCAGGAGACGCTGGCTCAGCATTTCGCGCGGGGCGTCCCGCCGATCGCGCTCTGGGAAGGGATCGCCGTCCGCGACCGAGAGGGGCCGCCACTGCTTGAAGGCGCGATCGGCTGGCTGACCGGTCGCGTCGTGTCCGAATTGCCTGCCGGCGAGGACACGTTTTTCGCGGGCGAGGTGCACAGCGTCGAGGCAGGCGCGCAAGTGCCTCCGCTCGTCTATGTCGACCGGCGGTACACAGCGGTTTGATCGAGGCCGTCGTCTTCGATTTGGACGGCGTGCTCCTCGACAGCGAGCAGATCTGGGACGAGGTTCGCGAGCAACTCGCGCGCGAGCGCGGCGGACGCTGGCACGAGGGAGCGCAACGAGCGATGATGGGGATGAGCTCGACTGAATGGTCGCAGTACATGCACGACGAGATCGGGCTCCCTGAATCGCCCGACGAGATCTCCGCGGAGGTCGTGCGCCGGCTGGAAGAGCAGTACCGCCAACACCTGCCGCTCCTCGACGGGGCGGTCGAGGCGGTCGAACGCCTCGCGGCGCGCTGGCCACTTGGAATCGCCTCCTCCTCCAACCGTGAGGTGATCGACCTCGTGCTCGAGCTCAGCGGACTGGCTCCGTTCTTCAAGGTGACCGTCTCGTCCGAGGAAGTCGCCCGCGGCAAGCCTGCTCCCGACGTCTACCTCGAGGCGACACGCCGGCTCGGAGTCACGCCCGACCGGAGCGCCGCGATCGAGGACTCCGAGAACGGAATTCGTGCCGCGAAAGCAGCCGGCATGCGAGTGGTCGCGATCCCGAACCCGCACTTTCCACCCGATCCGGAAGCGCTCGAACAGGCTGACGTCACGCTCGGCTCGCTCGCCGAGCTGAGCCCGGCTACCGTCGCTTGACGCAGCGCCGGACGCGCGGCTTGCAGTGCTTCTTCTTGACTGCGCGCTTTGCCTTCAGGGTCGGTTTCTTGACCGCGTCCTGGGGCGCGATCACCTCGTAGCTCCAGGCGGCCGTCCCCGTATCCGGGGCGAAATCGTAGGCGGCGTCCGACGAGGTGGTGCTCGCCGCACCGATTCGGAACGTGAAGCGCTTTGCCGCTCCGAGATCGCGGCGGTTTGCCTTCAAGGTCAGTGTCGAGCCGGCAAACGCCCCGCTGAACGATGCGGCCCGTTTCGTGAAAGACCACTGCCCCCGGATACAGCGGCCGAAGAGATAGCGATCAGCGAGCACGTCCAGCGCGTACTCGGCGCCGAGCACCCCGCGCCCACACCCGGTGCCGAGCTTGGCGTCCGCGTCGATCAGGAGGGCGACCAGATCCGTGTCGCCCAGTGCCGAGCGGTTCGGGATCGAGATCCGGAAGGCGACGTTGCCGGCGTCGTCGTTGGAGACCTGCACGTCGGTGAGGTCGGGAGCCGCCGCGGGCGCGTCGGCCGCGGCATCGGCGAAGAGCGAGCTGTTCGACGCCCCGGCAAACGGCGCGAGCAGCAGCAGGCACGCCGCAGCGGCGAAGACAACCACCCACCTCGAGTACCGCAAGTCCCCTCCCGTTAGCCCCGCTCTCATTGTGGCGACCGGCGCCACGAATGCAAGACGGCGAAGGGCTTCGTCTTCTTCCTCAGGTGACCCGGCCGAGCAAAACGCAGGCGTTGTGCCCGCCGAGCCCCATCGCGTTCGAGAGCGCCACTTCGACTTGAGCCTCGCGCGCCTGGTTGGGCACGTAGTCGAGGTCGCAGACGGGATCCGGGTGCTCGTAGTTGATCGTCGGCGGCAGCTTGCCCTCGTGCAGCGCCAGCACGCACATCATCGCCTCGATCGCCCCGGCCGCCCCGAAGCAGTGGCCCATCATCGATTTCGTCGACGAGACCGCGAGCTCGTAGGCGTGGTCGCCGAAAACGTCCTTGATCGCCTTGGTCTCGGCGGCGTCTCCCAGAGGCGTCGAGGTGCCGTGGGCGTTGATGTAGCCGACGTCACTCGGCACGAGCCCTGCTCGCTCGATCGCCGCGCGCATCATCTCGCCGACGCCGATTGCCTCCGGCTCGGGCTGCGCCATGTGGTGTCCGTCGTTCGAGGTCCCGTACGCGAGCACCTCGGCGTACATCGTCGCGCCCCGTGCCCGCGCCGCCTCGAGCTCTTCCAGCACCAGCACGCACGCGCCCTCGCCCATGACGAAGCCTGCTCGCGTCGCGTCGAACGGCCGGGAGGCCCGCGGCGGATGCTCGTCCTCGGCGGCGAGCCCACGCATCGCGACGAAGCCGGCGAGGATGATCGGCTGGATCGCAGCCTCGGTGCCGCCGGCGAGCATCGCGTCCGCATCGCCCCGCTTGATCAGCTCGGCAGCCTCCCCCACCGCGTGGGAACCGGTCGCGCAGGCCGACACGGGCGCGTAGTTCGGCCCTCGGATCCCGAGCGAGATCGCGAGCTGGCCGCTCGCAGCATCGACCAGGACGCTGGGAATGAAACTCGGCGAGACGCGCTGGTACCCGCGTTCGCGGAACACCTCCCCCTGCTGCATGATCCCGCCGATCCCGCCGATCGCCGAGCCGAAGGCGATCCCGACCCGGTGCGGGTCGAAGCCGTTGAGGCCGGCGTGCTCCACGGCCTCTTTGCCTGCGGCCAGCGCGAGCAGGACGTTCCGGTCGAGCTTGCGCTGCTCCTTCGGTGAGGCGACGCTGCTCGGGTCGAAGTCCTTGACCTCGGCGGCAACGCGCACGGGAAACTCGCTCGCGTCGAAGGCCTTGATCCAGTCGATCCCGCTCTCGCCCGCAAGCGCGGCGTGCCAGGTCGTCTCGGCGCTGTTCCCCAGCGGCGTGACGGCTCCGAGCCCGGTGACGACAACTCTGCGCACGATCTGCGCATTAGACCTGCCGCCACCGGGCTCGGGTTACGCCGACTAGGCCTTGACGCCCTCTTCCTCGAGCGAGAGCTCGGCGAACTTGTCCCAGTGTGCGTCGAGCTTCTTCGCCATCGCCTCCTCGTCCTGGCGGTTCTCGCGCGCCGCCTCGGCGGTCTCCTCGTCGCCCGCCTTCAGGGCGATCCGCTCGAGCAGCTGGTAGCCGGCGATCTCGAGGTGCTCGGTCGCATACCCGTCGCGGGCGTTGCGTCCCGCCTTCTCCCCGCGCGCCATGTCGAGAACGCTCTTCATCAGGGCGCCGAGAATCCCACCGGCCTCTTTGACCTTCGAAGGCGATGCCTCGTGCGCCTCGAGCCGGTTTTTCATCCGCTCGGCGTGACGCTCGGTCTGAACCTTGTGCTCACGAAGCTCGTTCTTGATCTCCGGATCCTCGGTCGTCTCGATCATCGAATCGAGCATGCGGAGCACGTTCTGCTCCATCGCGTACGCCTCGTCGATGTGCTTGACGAGCTGATCGTTCAGCTGTTCTGAAGCCATCAGACCTCCTCAGAGTTTTTTCTGTCCCGGTTCGAGTAGCCGAACGCGCGGCGGTGAAACGTAGGCTCCCACCGAGATGCCGCCACGGAAACTTCCCTTCCCGCCGATGGAGGCCGAGCTCGTCACCGAGCTCCCCCGAGGCAAGTGGCAGTACGAGCCCAAGTGGGACGGCTTTCGCGGCGTGATGGAGAACCTCAAAGGCGAGCTCGCGGTCTGGAGCCGCAACGGTAGGCCGCTGCTTCGCTACTTCCCCGAGCTCCGTGAAGTCGGCGAGCTGCTGCCGCCGGACTCCGCACTCGACGGCGAGATCGTGATCGAGCGAAAGGGCGTACTCGACTTCGACGCGATGCAGATGAGGCTGCACCCGGCGGAGAGCAGGATTCGGAAGCTGTCGGCCGAGATACCGGCCCAGTTCATCGCCTTTGACATCCTGCGCTGGAAGGGCGAGCCGGTCCACCAGCTGCCGCTCGAGAAACGGCGCGCCAAGCTCCAGCGGGTAGGCAAGAAGCTTAGGCTCTCGCCCGTCACTCGCGACCCCGAAGTTGCGGCGAACTGGCTGAGCCGGCTCGAGGCTGCAGGGCTGGACGGGGTCGTCGCCAAGCGGCTCGGACTGGCCTATCTCCCCGGCTCGCGCGAAGGCGTCGTCAAGGTGAAGCCGTACCGGACCGCCGACTGCGTGATCGTCGGCTTCCGTTGGAGCGAGAAGGCGGAGGGCCGGATCTCAACCCTCCTGCTCGGGCTCTACGACCGCAAGGGCGGGCTCGATTTCGTCGGCCACTGCTCGGGGTTCCCGGCGGCGGTGCGCCGCGAGCTCGAGGAGAAGCTGCCCAAGCTGCGCGCTCGTGGCTCGATCAGCGGCGACCGCGTCCCCGGCGGACAGAGCCGGTGGACACGCGGCAAGGAGCTCGACTGGAATCCGGTCAAGCCGAAGCTCGTCTGCGAGGTGCGCTACGACAAGCTCGAGAAGAATCGCTTCCGGCACGGCACACGCTTCATTCGCTGGCGTTCGGACAAGGATCCGAAGGACTGCACGTGGCGCGAGGTTCGGCCGCCACGGCGTCCCGACGACCTGACCGTGCCTCAGCTGCTGGCGCCCTGAGGCTCCAACTCGAGCGCATCGAAGCGTGAGGCGAGCGCCACCTTGCGCCTCCACATCCCTGCCGTCGGGTCGCCGACGTCCGCAATCCGCTGACGCATCGTTTCCAGCGTGAACGTCGCGGGATCGACTCCGGAAACCTCGTCCCAGCTGAGCGGCGCCGAGGCTCGGGCGTCGGGTGTCGGCCGGATCGAGTACGCCGACGCGATCGTCCGGTCGCGCGCGTTCTGGCCGTAGTCGACGAAGACGCCCTCCCTGTCTGCGACTTTCCAGGTCGTCGTCGCCACGCGCTGGTCGCCCACGCGCCGCTCGACCTCCTGCGCAACCGCCTTCGCAAAGCGCCTCACCTCCGGGAAGGGAAGGTCCGGCTTGATCGGAGTCAGAATGTGGAGCCCCGTCGAGCCGGACGTCTTCGGATAGCTCGGCAGATCAAGTTCGTCGAGCACCTCCTTGACGACCAGTGCGATGACGAGCACGTGCTCCCACTGGTCGTCCGTCGTCGGATCGAGGTCGATCAGCATGTAGTCGGGCTGTTCGATCTGCTCGACGCGCGAGTGCCAGGTGTGCAGCTCGATGCAGCCGAGGTTGATCACCCACGCGAGCGCTGCGGCGTTGTCGACGACTGCGAACACGGTCGAGTGACCGCTCGGAAACTGCACGAACTGCTCGCCCACGAAATCGGGATGCGGCGGCACCCGCTTCTGGTGGAAGAACTCCCCCTCGACGCCGTGCGGGTACCGCTTCATGTGAAAGGGACGGCGCCGAATGTGGTTGAGGGCGAACGGCGCGACGTCGACGTAGTACTGGACGAGGTCGCCCTTCGTCAGCCCGCGCTCCGGGAAGAAGAGCTTGTCCGGGTTGGAGATGTTGACCTCGTGGCGGCCGAGCTTCACGCCGCCAAGTATGGCCCGTGCAAGGCGCTCGCTTGCGACGCCGACCCTGGAGGAGCTGCGGGCTTTGCCCGTGCCTCCGCTTCGACGCGGTCGGTAGGCGACTCGCCCACGAAACAGCTGAAAACGCCCTGTAGAAACTGCGAAGCCCGCCTGGGAAAACCGCAGACGGGCGACGCGATGCCGGGGGATTAGAGGGGGGAGCCGGCCTTTTCAGCATGTGTTTTCGGCCCTGTTTTCGCCATGCCCCTGAAGGGTGATTTGCGCGGGAATCGAAAGGTGGGTGCGCTACCCTTTCGTCTCCGGAGAAGTGGCCGAGTGGCTGAAGGCGGCGCCCTGCTAAGGCGTTAGGTGGGGTACATCCCTGCCTCGAGGGTTCGAATCCCTCCTTCTCCGCCTCCCGCTCGCCGCGCCTACGGCGCGGGCTCGCTCTTACGGGGGAAACCATGTTTCCCCCGTACTGCCCCCTTCTTCTTCGCTGCGCTGTCGCACCTCGCGCTTCGCCTCCCGCCGGGCGGAGCCCGGCTCCGGCGGCAACCCTAATCTCATCGCGGCTAATCTGGTTCCTGGCCGTCACGGCTCCCTGGAGGGGTGGCAGAGCGGTCGAATGCGGCGGTCTCGAAAACCGTTTCGGGCGGTTTCGTCCGACGAGGGTTCAAATCCCTCCCCCTCCGCTTGATCATGCGAGACCCCGCAGTCTCATGCGGGGTCGAGCACCACGAAGACCACGGCGCGCGACGGTTTGCCACCGCAACTGCATCTATAACTACTGCGGGGACGCTCCTTCCGTCGGTCGCCAATCTGCTGGATGACTGCGGCTCGGGCGTCCCCTTTTAGTTTGTTTGAACTCGTAAAGGCCGGGTACCGGTCCCGTGTTCCAGCAGATTGGCGATCGGGGTCTTGCCGCCGGGGCCACATCTCCGGCGAGCCCCAAGGAAGGAGAAACCATGCGCGCGAAAATCGCGTTGCTAGTGGCTGTGCTTGCGCTCAGTGTGACCGCGGCCACTGCTGCTCCGACAGCGTCGGCGCAGACGACACCGGGCCTGACCGTCACCTGCGTGACGCCGAACTGCCTCACGCAGAGCATCACAGGGACCGTGAACGGCGTTCCCGTCAACCTGACGACGACTGTGACGCGGTTCGTCAACCAGAGTGGCACCCTCGCAGCAGTCGTGAACATCGTCGGGACCGTTGGAACGCAGGCGGTCAACACGACGACGACGCTGCCGATTATCGGGGCAGCGAGCAGCGGAAGCTGCTCGATCCTCGACCTGACGCTCGGGCCGTTGCATCTCAACTTGCTCGGGTTGGTCGTGGATCTGAATCAGGTTCACCTCACGATCACGGGCCAGACAGGACCGGGCAATCTGCTCGGCAACCTGCTCTGCGGGCTCGCGAATGCGCTGAACGGAGGCCAGACCGGAGGCTTGGCCGGCCTTCTGAACCGCCTCTTCGGCCTCTAAGCCGGAGATCTGGGAGCCGACGGGCCGGCTCGGCCCGGCCCGTCGGCCTTCCACTCATCCCGCGGCCATTACCGCCACGCCCCCAGCCTAAGGAGCCCGCGAAGCTGCCAGAGTCTTGCCGGAGCGCGAGAAGCGTGACAGGGTTGCGGTTGATCGGACAAGGGAGGCTGCACTGACCGCAGGCCGCGTCGTTCTCATTGTGCTTGGCAGCATCGTCGCCCTGCTCGGACTTGTCCTCGCGGGAACGGGCGGCTTTCTACTCTGGACCGACCTCACCCAGCGGAACGATGGCTACCTGACGACCCCGACCGAGCGCTTCGCGACGCCGACGTACGCGCTGACCCGCGAGAGGCTCCAGGTGGACACCGGCGGCTCGGATTGGGTGTGGAACGAGGACTGGTTGGGCAAGGTGCGGATCCGCGCCGAAAGCGTTCCCACGAAGCCGCTCTTCATCGGGATCGGACCGGAGGCGGCCGTCGCGGGCTACCTCGGCCGCGTCGCACACGCCGACGTGCGGGACATCGACCTCGATCCGTTCCGGGCCACGTACGACCAGGTTGCCGGGGGTGCCCCCGAGCAACCGCCGACCGCGCAGAGCTTCTGGGCAGCGAAGGCCTCTGGCCAGGGGCGGCAGACCGTGACCTGGAAGGTGCGTGACGGCGACTGGTCCGTCGTCGTTATGAACGCCGACGGTTCGCGCGGTGTCGCGGCCAAGGTCGACCTTGGGGCCAAGCTGTCGTTCCTGCTCTGGGTCGCGATCGGGGTTCTCATCGGCGGCGCGCTCCTCCTTGCAGGGGGTGTCGCGCTGATCGTCCTCGCCGCCCGGAGGCGTCCGCCGCCGGGTGAGCCGGCGCCGGCGGCCTAGCCGCCGGCCATCGCGCCGACCACTCTGAACACTTCTTTCCCGGACGCGACCTCCTCGGGCAAAGGATCGTCTATCGGCTCCAGGGTGATGTCCTGCCCGCAAGCGAAGAAGCGGATGAAGTCGCGCCGCTTCGCCGTCCCGTGGTCGCGGATGGTCCCGCGTAACATCGGATAGCTCGTCTCGAGCGCGTCGAGGACGGTGCGCTGGGTCGCCGGCCCTGCAACGGTGATGTCGATCTCGCCGTCGACGCGCGCAAGCGTCCGCAGGTGCTGCGGAAGGACGACCCGGATCATGGCAGCGTCTGAGCCTCCACCGAGAGCACGGCCGGCAGATCACGCACGATCGCCGTCCAGCTGTCGCCGCCGTTCGGGGACCCGTAGACCTGGCCGCCCGTCGTGCCGAAGTAGACACCGCCCGGGTCGAGGTCGTCGACGTCCATCGCGTCCCGGAGCACGTTGACGTAGCAGTGCTCCTGCGGCAGCCCCTTGGTGAGCGCCTCCCACTCGTTGCCGCCCTCCTTGCTGCGGTAGACGCGCAGCTTGCCCTCAGGCGGAACGTGCTCCGAGTCGCTCTCGATGGGGACGACGTAGACGGTTTCCGGCTCGTGCGGGTGCACGGTGATCGGGAAGCCGAAATCGGAGGGCAGGTTGCCGCTCACCTTCTGCCAGGAGTCGCCGCCGTCGTCGCTCCGCATCACGTGCCAGTGCTTCTGCATGAACAGCGTGTCCGGACGGGACGTGTTCATCGCGATCCGGTGCACGCAGTGGCCGACCTCCCGCTCCTCGTCCGGCAGCTCGCGGGAGCGCAGCCCGCGGTTGATCGGCTGCCACGTCTCACCGCCGTCGTCGGTGCGAAACGTACCCGCGGCGGAAATGGCGACGACAATCCGCTGCGGGTCGTCAGGGTGGATGAGGATCGTGTGCAGGCAGAGCCCGCCGGCGCCCGGCTGCCAATGCTCGCCTGTCTTATGGCCGCGGAGACCGGCCAGCTCCTGCCACGTGTGGCCGCCGTCGACGGACCGGAAGAGCGCAGCGTCCTCGACACCCGCATAGACCGTGTCCGGATCGTTCAGCGACGGCTCGAGGTGCCAGATGCGTGCGAACTCCCACGGATGCTGGGTGCCGTCGTACCACTGGTGCGTGCCGGGCACGCCCTCGTAGGCGAACTCGTTGCCGACCGGCTCCCAGTTCTTCCCACCGTCGTCCGAGCGCTGCACGACCTGCCCGTGCCAGCCCGTCGATTGGGAGGCGTAGAGGCGGTCCTGGTCGACCGGCGAACCCTTCATGTGGAAGATCTCCCAGCCCGCGAACAGCGGGCCCTCGACCTTCCAGTCGTCCCGCTTGCCGTCCGACGTCAGGACGAACCCGCCCTTGCGCGTGCCAACTAGGAGCCTCACTCCGCTCATCCGAACCCTCCTTCTCGATCGGTCATGACGATTCTCTCTGAAGACGTTTGCCGGCCTCGGCTTTCGACCGCATCGGAAGTTGGACTGTCGGGACGAGCAGAACTCATCGGTCGAGAAATGAGGCGGAGAGGGCGGGATTTGAACCCGCGACGGACCTTTCGGCCCGTACGCGATTTCCAGTCGCGCTCCTTAGACCGCTCGGACACCTCTCCGCGGCGTAGGCAGCCTACGAAACCTTGAGCTCGACCTTCATCCCGGCCTGCTCGTGGCCTGGGACCGAGCAGTAGAGCTTGTATGTGCCGCTTTTCAGGTCGACCGTGAGCTCGGCGGTCTTGCCGCCGGCGATCACAGGTGTCTTCTCGTCACTGACGCCGGGGCCCTCGATCACGAGGTCATGGCCGATGTGGCCGTTGTTGGCCAGGTCGAAGGTGTAGCTGCCCGGAGCGAGGTGGTCGCTGGGAAGCTGGATCTTGAACTCGGTCTCGGTGACGGCAACGGTCTTTGGCGCGGTCGGAGCGGTCGTGGGGACCGAGGCCGACGGCGTTGTCGTGGTTGTCGGCGCGGTATTCGCCGGTGCCGTCGTCTCTGCCGGCGCTGTGGTTCCGGCCTCGGCCTTGCTCTCACTCGGCTCGCGGCCGAAGAAGAAAACGGCGAACATCATCGCCACGAAGAACGCGCCCGACAGGGTCAAGAAGAGCGGCAGGCCGCGGCGGCCCGGGTAGTCGGGACGAATTGCGGGAATCAGGAAGGCCGAGACGAGCGCGAAGACGACGAAGGCCAAACCGACGAGCCCGAGCCCGAGCTTGTGTCCTGTCGACAGGGCGGCCAGCAGCACGGCCGGAACCTACCGAATCGCGCCGGGCTAGCTCGCCGCAGTCTCGCCGGGCCGCGGCTCGCGCACGCCCGTCTCGGGTGGACCGACGGGCTCGGGTGCGAGGGGCCTGAGGTACAGCCATTCGTAGAGCAGGCCGGCCGTAACCCCGCCTAGCGCCGGACCGACGTAGTAGATCCACGCATGAGTCCAGTAATTCTGGACGAGCTCCGGCCCGAAGGCCCGCGCAGGGTTCATTGCCGCACCGGTCAAGGGGCCGCCCATGAGGATGTCGAGCGTGATCGTCAAGCCGATCGCGAGCCCGGCGATCGACTTGAACGTGCCTCTCGGATCGACGGCGGTGGCGAAGATCACCCAGACGAGGAAGAAGGTCAGGATCGCTTCGACCGCCACGCCGGCACCGACGGTGATCACTGGGGTGAGCGACGGCGCGCCGAGCTTGGTGCCGTTCACGGCCACGGTCGGGAAGATCCATTTCAGGAGCAGCGCCGCGATCACCGCGGCGCCGAACTGCACGACCCAATAGACGACAGCCAGAAGCGGCGCGATCCTCCGGGTAATCACGAAGCTCAGCGTCACCGCTGGGTTGAAGTGTCCGCCCGAGATGTGGCCGAGTCCGGAGACCATGACGGCGATTGCGAGTCCGTGCGCGAGCGCGATCCCCACCAGCGTCGGGTCACGGAAGCCCGCGGCGGCCATGATCGACCCGGCGCCGATGAAAACGAGGGTGAAAGTCCCGATGAATTCGGCAACACCTCGGCGCAGCGGATCGAGCACGTCCCTCACCCTAGGGACGTCCCCGGACGACAAACCGCAGAACGAGGGATGGCGCAGGCGGGGTTTCCGACCGACGGATGAGTCCCGGCGTTTTTGTCCTGTAATGCGGTAACGAAAGGCGGCACCAATGTCTGCGGACCAGCTGAAGCGCAAGCTGCGGAATTTTCCCATCGCGAAGCTGTCAGAGCGTCTCGCCGCTTAGTCGCGGCAGAGGTTTTAGCGGGGCGACGGGCCAAAGCCCGTCGCCCTTTTTCTTGGTCCCGTTTGGAGTGCTCGTTTGCGGACTGGCCCGGGATGAAATAGTTTCCGGCACCGCGGCATGAGCGAGCTCAAACACGAAGAAGCGCCGGACACACCCGGCGCCGACGGCTTGGCACGTCCTCTCGACGAGGACCGGCCGGCTGCTGCGGGCGCGGTCGGCGAACGTGTTTCCGCGATCCTCCGCGCTGCAGAGGAAGCCGCGGAGCAGATTCGCGGCGACGCGCGGCGCTTGTCCGATCAGCTCTTGCAGGAGGCGCGCCAGACCGCCGAGGCGAAGATCGTCGAGCTGACGCATGAAGCCGAGCAGTCTCGTCGCGAGGCCGACGACTACGCACGCGACATGCGGATGGCGGTCGAGGCGTATGCCAAGAAGCACCGCCAGGAGGCCGAGCAGGGCGCTCGGCAGCTCACGGAAGAGGCCGAGGCCCGCGCCAAGTCCGTGCTCAAGGCCGCGCAGGAGGGGGCCCAGGAGATCGAGGAGGGCGCGCGGCGCCGCCAGGAGAAGATCCGCGTCGAGACGCAGAGCCTCGAGGAGCGGCGCAAGCAGGCCCTGCGCGGTGTGCGTGAGCTGATGGCGATCCTCGAAGAGCTGCTCGACGAGGCCAACGAGCCGGCCCCTCAACCCCTTGACGAGACGCTGAGCGACCGCCGGCTACTCGGCCGGAATTAACACGCTGCCAGGCTCGCGGCCCTGGCTTCGACGTTCTTCGCGTAGCGCAGTGTCCCGACCGATGGGGCGCCGCCGACCTTCTCAACCAGGGTCGGCCCGGCGTTGTAAGCGGCGAGCGCGAGCTCGAGGTTGCCGTCGAACCGTTTCAGGAGCTGCTGGAGGTAGCGGGCACCGGCCAGGATGTTCGCCGTGGGGCTCGTTTCGGTGACCGCAAGCGCCTTGGCGGTGCCGGGCATGATCTGAAGGAGCCCGCGAGCGCCGACTCCGGAGACGGCGTGGGGGTCCATCCGCGACTCCTCCCAGGCCACGGCTGCCAGGAGGGACATCGGCAACCCGGTGTCACGCGAGGCCTTGCGAAAAGCGCCTGCGAAGGCCGTCGGGATCCCACAGGCCTGAGCGACCGAGCGCTCCGGCTTCGGAGCCGCCGATTTGGCCGGCGCAATCTCGACGAGCCGCGTCCCTTCGGCGATGAAACCGAGCAATGCAATCGCGAGGACAATGGCGCGCACGGTTCGCCAGTCGAAGGCCGAGCGCTTCTTCGGCTCCGAGCGCCGAACGGCTGCGCGGCGCCGGGACCGCGCAAAGACAATGTCCATTTCGGCCAGAGTTCGCCAAGACGACGGTGCGCCCACCGCGCGATCCTACCCCGTCCTGGGTGCGGAAAACCGAATTTTGGAGCCGGGGCCGGTGGCGAGCGTGGCTCCGAGGCTAAGCAGCATCCAGGCCGCCGCAAGGACAAACGCGGCGCTCGGTGACACGAGTGTCCAAACGAGGCCGACCGCCGCGGAGGAAACGAAGTCCCCGAGCGACTGGACGCCGCCGAGCAGGCCGAAGCCGCTACCGCGGAGCTCGTCCGGGAGCAGGCGCGCAACGAGAGCAGACTCGGCCGTGTCTGTCAGGCCCATGCCCGCCCCGGCCAAGCCGAAGAAGACAAGCAGCACAGGCCAGGCGTGGCTGGAGAGCGCGAAGCCCGCGTAGGCCGCCCCGAACAGCACGAGCCCGGCCCCGAAGACGGCTCGAGGGCCGCGACGGTCGACCATGTGACCAGCCGGATAGGACAGAGCCGAACCGACGAAGTTGTGCGCGGCAAAGAGAAGAACCGCCAGGGCTGCTGCGTCCGCGACGCTCCGGCCCGGGTGCAGCAATCCGGTCGCCCTCAGAATCAGGAGGGTCGTCGCACAGTTGCCGAGCTCGAACAGCGTCACCGGGGTCAGCGCCCGCACGATCCCGGCTTCACGAAGTGCCCCGAGCTCGAGGTTGACGCGCCGGCGGATCGCGTCGCCTCGTCCGGCCGCCTCGCGGGCTGCGACGACGATCGCGAGGGCGGCCAGGAGCCCCGGGATCACGGAGAGGTAGATCGTGTGCCGGACGCCGATCGTCGCAACCAGGGCTGCCGCGAGCAAAGGCCCCGCAACGGCGCCGAGATGATCCATCGTGCGCTCGTAGCCGAAGGCCCTGCCATAGGTGTGGGGCGGCGCGAGCGACGCCAACAAGGCGTTCTTGGCCGGGCCGCGGGCACCTCGGGCGACCCAGGCCGTCGCGCGCAGGATCCCCACCTGCCAGGCCGATGTCGCGACACCGATCGCGGCCGTCGCGACCCCCGTGACGACGTACCCCCCTGCGGCCAGATTGCGCCGCCTGGTCTCGTCGTTGGCCGCCGAGCCTCCCACGAGCTTGGCGATTCCGGCCAACCCGTCACTGATCCCTTCGATCAGTCCGAGCGCGCCCGCCGAACCTCCGAGCGTCTGCGTGACGAAGCTGGGCAGGACCGCGGTCGCCATCTCATGGCCCGAGTCGCTCAGGAAGCTCGCGGCCCCGATGCTGCCGACGCCGCGCGTCAGCCAGCGCTCGTTCTGCGGATGCTCTACGGGTTGGTCTATTGCGCGGGCTATGCCCGCTGAAGGTAAGCGCAGGGACGCCCGTTGCGGGGCAGTCGCACGATCTTCGTGACCGTGAAGCTTCCCTCTTCCTCTGGCACCTCGACCGACTGGCCGATGCCCGGCAAGGCGCCGATCCGGTCGAGCAGCACGTAGCCGGCGGGAGTCGGAACGCAGAGGAGATAGTTCTCCTTCTGAGCGGAAGCAGGCTCCGGAGCTGCAGGCTGTTCCTCCGGCCACACGTGCACCTGGACTTCACTACGGGCGCGCTCCTGGGCCAGGGCCTCACGCAGAGTTGCTAGCTCGACTTCCTGGGCCTCCAGTCGCTCGCGCAGAGATTCGATCAGGTCGTCGCGGTCGTCACGTACTTGGGCGACTGGCTCTGGCTCTGGCTCTGGCTCCGCAACCTGCACCGGCTCCGGGGCAACCGGCACGGGCTCGGGCTCGACCGGCTCGGGCATCGGATCAGGCGCAGGCTCCGGCTCCGGCTCGGGCTCCGGAGGGAGGACGAGAGCGGGCTCGACGGGAGCCGGCGGTGCGGCCTGCACGGGCTCCGGGATGGCCGGCACGGGCTCGGGCTCGACGGGCTCGGGAACAGGATCGGGCAGGGGCTCCGGCTCGGGAACAGGATCGGGTAGGGGCTCGGGCTCGGGCGAAGGCTCGGGGGCCTGAACCAGCGTCCGCTCGAGGGGTGGGGGCGCAGGCTCGGCGGGCTCCGGGGTCCGCAGCAACGGCGCAGCCGCGGCGGGCTCCGACGGCGAGGTCGGCTCCGGGGGCGCGGGCGGCTGCAGAGGCGTCACCGGTGCGGCCTCGACGGAAGCAG
>Ga0307292_10000106_pt1 | contig 25835 bp, 23 predicted proteins | sample ER_DNA_149_FD_194471 | JGI IMG/M metagenome (GOLD analysis project Ga0307292, IMG submission 194471) | Bulk soil microbial communities from the East River watershed near Crested Butte, Colorado, United States - ER_DNA_149 | ecosystem: Environmental > Terrestrial > Soil > Floodplain | place...
GCACAGGTCCATCGGCGGATCGAGATACCCGCAGTTCCCGTCGCAGGGGCGCTGGAAGCTGATGAGCCGGTACGAGCCCGCGTCGAGACGGAGCTCGCCGCGAGAGTCCTCGAGCTTGACCTTCGCGATCTCGTGGCCGTCGCGTTCCACCCGCACGTACGAATACGAGCCCTCGAAGTAGAGACTGCCGGGAACGAGCTTCTGGGCTACCCGCAAGGTGGCGGGCGCCGCGCTCCGCGGGCGCTCGGAGGCGCTTCCGCACGACGCCGCCACCATGGCGACTGCGAGCAGAGCGGCGACGCAGGCGAGCCTCACGACGTGAATACGGCGCAGCCCCGCCGCGGCGTCACACCCCGTGGGTCAGGCGGACGCGCTCGCGGTGACGCCGGCGGCGTCTCGTAGGGCTGCGGCCTTGTCGGTCCGCTCCCAGGTGAAGTCGTGGTCGTCGCGGCCGAAGTGGCCGTATGCAGCCGTCTTCACGTAGATCGGCCGCCGCAGGTCGAGGTCGCGCAGGATCGCGCCCGGGCGGAGGTCGAAGAGCTTGCGGTCGCCGATCAGCTCCTCGATCCGAGCCACCGGCACGCGCTCGGTGCCGAACGTGCGGACGGCGACCGAAACCGGGTGCGCGACGCCGATCGCGTAGGCGACGTTCACCTCGCAGCGGTCGGCGAGCTCGGCGGCGACGATGTTCTTCGCCACGTACCGCGCTGCATAGGCCGCCGAGCGGTCGACCTTCGTCGGATCCTTCCCGGAGAACGCGCCGCCACCGTGGCGGGCCGCGCCGCCGTAGGTGTCGACGATGATCTTGCGACCGGTGAGGCCGGTGTCGCCCATCGGGCCGCCGATCACGAACTTGCCGGTCGGGTTGACGTACACGAAGTCGCGGTCCTGCAGGCGCTTCTCGTCGTAGAGGTCGGGCGGCAGGATCGGCCGCAGAACACGCTCGACGAGGTCTGGTTTGATCAGCGACTCCGCGTCGCAGCCTTCCGCGTGCTGGGTCGAGACGAGGATCCGCTCGAGCTCGACGGGCGTCTGGCGACCTTCCTCGTCGACCTCGTAGCGCACGGTCACCTGAGCCTTGCCGTCGGGCCGCAAGTACGGCAGGTCTCCTGCCTTGCGCACCTCGGCCAGGCGTTTGCAGATCTTGTGCGCGAGCATGATCGGCAGCGGCATCAGCTCAGGCGTCTCGTTGGAGGCGTACCCGAACATCATTCCCTGGTCGCCCGCGCCGACCCGATCGATCGGGTCATCTTCGGCCGGGTCGTGCTGGGTCTCGTACGACGCGTCGACACCCTGCGCGATGTCGGGCGACTGCTCGTCGAGCGCGACCACGACGCCGCAGGTGTGCGCGTCGAAGCCCCACTCCGAGTGTGTGTAGCCGATCTCGGCGATCTTCCTGCGGACGAGCGCCGGGATGTCCACGTAGGTCTCGGTCGTGATCTCGCCCGCCACTACAACGAGGCCGGTCGTGATCAGCGTCTCGCAAGCAACGCGCCCGCTCGGGTCGTCCGCGAGGACGGCGTCGAGCACCGCGTCGGAGATCTGGTCCGCGACCTTGTCCGGATGGCCCTCGGTCACGGACTCCGAGGTGAAGAGGAACTCACGAGCCGCCATATCGGCCGGCAACGCTACTTGATCTCGAGAAACGCGTCGAAGGTTCGCGAGTCGCCGGAGCCGGACGACCAGGCGACGAACGAGCGCAGCGGCCGCAGGTTCTCCGTCACATCGGACGGAAGTCCCTGGCCCGCCAGGCCCGCGAACGTCTCCAGCAGCGGCAGCGCGTTCTTCAGGTCGATGTAGACCATGCCGCTGTTCTCATCGGGGAGCCCGGAGGCGTCCTTGGCCTCCTTGAAGTCCGCGCTGTCGGCGAGCTGCTCTCCGGAGCCGTAGTCGGCGATCCCGTTGAGCCCGCTTGTGATCAGGATCTTTCCGTCGACGCTCCCGTAGTGGATCTCGAACCGGCCGAGGTTGACCGTCTTCACCTCGTGGCCGCCCTGCTGGCCCGACACGACCCGGCCACCCGTGGCCGCGGCGAGGCGTGCCGCGAGCTTGTCGAGCGTCGCGAGGGCTGCGCTCTCGTCATCCGGGTCGAGGGCGAGAGTGAACTCCGGGATCCCGATGCTGGGCCGCACCCAGAACGCGACCTCGTTGCCGAGCAGCGCGAGGACCTGGCGGAAGGGAACCCCCAGCTGGCTCTGGATCTGCGTGAGCGCGGGCCCGAACTGCGGGTTCGACTGCAGCTTGTCGAGCTGGTCGGTCGTGCCCTTGCCCTGGAAGGCGAGAAACGCGAACGCGTCGCCGGGCACTCCTTCGACCAGCTTCGAGGCGAAGTCGCCTCCGCCGAGGGTGTCGCCGCTCGACGCGCCGCGGACGCGCAGCCCGTCGGCCTCCGCGGCAGCCGCGGCCGAGACGTACTTCAGCTTGTCGAGCCCGAGCGACGTCGTGTCGAAGCTCGAGCCGCTCTGCGCAGCGGACTTGCGGATGAACGCGCCCAGCTGCGGGCCGTCGACGTACGCCTTCACGAGCGCGTCGGCCGGCAGCTGCTTCATCGCCGCCGAAAACGTCGCGTTGTCCGCGAGCGCGGATCCCGAGCCCTTGAGCACAGCGTCGAAGGCCTGTGCCTTGCCGGCGATGCCCCACCAGCCGTCGCCCAGGTCGCGCGTCACGGCGGTGCTCGAGGTCGAACCGGTCGAGTTCATCTTCTTGACGAGCGTCTGGAACTTGGACGGGTCGGCCGGCTTCGTCAGGCCGACCACGTTGGCCGACCCCGCGCCGGTGCTCGCGTCGACGGCGACGTCGAACTCCGGCCCCAGGGCCGGCTTGAGATCGGCGTTGTAGTCGAGGCCTTGACCGGCAAGCGCCTGCTTGAGCTGGGTGATCGCATGGTCGCGCCCCGGGAACTTCTGCGACAGGGTGTCCAGCTGCTGCCACTGATCCGAGCTCAGGTCGCTGTCGATCGAGACGAAGGCGAGCGTGCTCGCGCCGACCAGGCCGGCCCCCGCGGGCGTCGTGCCGCCGCCCGTTTCCGGGCTCTTGGTGCTGCTCCCGCACCCTGCGGCCAGGAAGGCGAGGATGGCGAGGAGAAGGACTGGCACGGAACGAGGCGCGCGCATGGTTACTCCCGGGTTGGCTGGCGGCCCATCAATCTTGCAGCTAAGTCGTTCAAATCCTCCCCGTCAAGGACGTGGCAGACCCCCTCGGTGATCGGCAGCTCGATGCCCACTCGCCGCGAGAGATCACGCAGGACCGGCGCCGTCGTGAGGCCCTCGACGGTGCCGATCTGGGCCGCCGCCTCCTCGGGCTCCGCGCCCTGGGCGATCAGCTCGCCGGCCTTGCGGTTGCGGCCGTGCCGGCTCCAGCAGGTGACCATCAGGTCGCCCATCCCGGCAAGGCCGAAGAAGGTCTCGGTGCGCGCACCGCAGGCCTCCCCGAGACGGGCCATCTCGGCCAGGCCGCGTGCGATCAGGGCCGCCTTCGCGTTGTCGCCGAGGCCGAGCCCGTCGACGCCCCCGGCCGCGAGCGCGATCACGTTCTTCGCTGCCGCGCAGAGCTCGACGCCCACGAGATCCTCGTTCACGTAGACGCGGAAGGTGGCGGAGTTGACGGCCTGCTGCAACTCCTCCGCGAGGCGCGAGTCGGCGCTCGCGATCACCGACGCCGCAGGCAGCCCCTGCGCGATCTCCTCGGCGAAGTTCGGGCCCGAGAGCACCGCCACCGCCCGCCGCTCGACGAGCTGCGAGAGCCGCCCGCCGCTCTCGGGGTCGAGGCCCTTGGTCAGGCTCAGCACCGGTGCTGCCCCAGGGAGTCCGCGAACGACCTCGGCGAAGGAGCGGCTCGGAACCGCGACTACGTGCAGGTCGGCGCCCGCGAGCGCCGGATCGTCGACCGTGGTCGCCGAGACGCCCTCGAGGTCGACCTCCGGGAGATAGCGCGGGTTGTGCCCGGTCTCCTCGATCGCGCGCGCCTGCTCCGCGTCGCGACACGCGAGCGTCACGTCGTGGCCACGCGCCGAGAGCACGCAGGCAAAGGCGGTTCCCCACGTGCCTGCTCCGACCACTGCCGCCCTCATGACTTCCTCACGAAGTCGATCGAGACCGGCACGCCCTCGAGCTGGAATCGCCCGCGGAGCTGGTTCTCGACCCAGTAGCCGTAGTCGCGGGTGATCAGGCCAGGATCGTTGACGAAGAAGCGGAAGCGCGGCGGCCGCGCCTGCACCTGCGTGCCATAGAGGAGGTTGAGGCGACGGCCGTTGCGCGAGGGGGGCTCGCGCGCTTCACGCAGCTCGCCGAGGAAGCGGTTCAGCTCGCCGGTGCCGATTCGGCTCGTGTGCTTCTCGTAGAGCTCCTCGATCCGGTCGAGGAGGCGCGAGATCCCGCGGCCGGTCTTCGCCGAGAGCGTCACGACTGGCGGCCGCTGGCGCAGGCGCGACTCGAGGCGCGGCTTCACGTCCTCGAGCTTCGTCTCGCCGATGTCCCACTTCGAGAGGACGACGATCGTCGAGGACTGGGTCTTGCGCGCGATGTCGGCCACGGTCAGGTCCTGGTCGACGAGGCCCTCGCTCGCGTCGACGAGGACGAGTGCGACGTCGGCCCGGTCGGCGGCGGCGAGGGCGCGCAGCTCCGAGTAGTACTCGATCCCCTGGCGCTGCTTGCGCTTGCGGCGGATTCCCGCGGTGTCGACGAGCACGAACGTGCGCTCGCCGCGCTGGAGCACCGTGTCGATCGCGTCGCGGGTCGTGCCCGGCACCTCCGAGACGATCACCCGCTCTTCGCCGAGCAGGGCGTTCAGGAGACTCGACTTGCCCACGTTCGGGCGGCCGAGGATCGCCACGCGGATCGCGTCCTCGCCGACCTCCTGCGGCCCCGCTCCCGGGAGCATTGTCACGACCGCGTCGAGGAGATCGCCGGTGCCATGGCCGTGCTGTGCGGAGAGGGGCACCGGGTCACCGAGCCCGAGCCGGTGGAACTCGAGCGCGAACGCGTCCTGCTCCGGGTCGTCGATCTTGTTTGCGAGCAGCAGCACGGGCTTGCGCGCACGGCGCAGGATCGCCGCGAGCTCCTCATCACCCGGGGTGATCCCGGCCCGCGCGTCGACGACGAAGAGGATCAGGTCGGCCTCGGCGATCGCGGCCCGCGCCTGGTCGGCGATCGAGCGCGTGATCGGCGAGGGGTCGACGATGTCGACGCCGCCGGTGTCGATCAGGCGAAAGCGGTGGCCGTTCCAGTCGGCGACGATCTCCTTGCGGTCGCGCGTCACGCCGGGGGTCTCGTGCACCACGGCGGCCCGCGTCTCGGTCAGCCGGTTGACGAGGGTCGACTTGCCGACGTTCGGAAAGCCGACGATCGCAACGGTGCCGAGCAGAGGGGCGGCGGCCTCCTCGACGGCCTCGCCGGCCTCGGGATCTCGCCGCGAGCGCCCCGCAGCCCGGCTATTCGGCGAACGGTAGTTGGGTGGCACCGGTCGCCACCTCCCAGAGGTACCCCTGGGGAGCGGCGAAGTCCCGTACGCCGAGAGTGATGAGGCTCACCTGCGCGTTCGTCGCAGCCTCATTACGCGGGCTGGCGTGCTCGGACCAGCTCTTCGATCTGGGCGACCACGTCTTCGACGTCGAGGTCGGTGGTGTCGATCTGCATCGCGTCCTCTGCGGGCCGCATGCGGGCGGCGTCGCTCTCGTCGCGCAGGCGCAGGTCGGTGGCGAGCGCGTCGGCTCCGATCTCGGGCCGCTCGGCCAGGCGGCGGTTCGCGCGGATCGCGCGGTCGGCGTTGAGGTAGATCTTCACCTCGGCCTGCGGCGCGACCACGGTGCCGATGTCGCGGCCCTCGATCACGACGCTCCCGTCGTCGGCGAGCTCCTGCTGCCGCTCGCGCATCACGCGCCGCACCGCCTGATGGCGCGCGACGACAGGGACGAGGCTGTCGATGTCCGCCTTGCGGATCGAGGAGGTGACGTCGGTGTCGGCGATCCAGACGCGGCCGTGCTCGTCGAAGCCGACGGGGTGCTCGGCGGCGAGCTCACCCAGTTGCTCGCCGTTGCCGAGCGAGATGCCGCGCTGGCGCGCGAGCCACGTGAGCGCGCGGTACATCGCGCCGGTGTCGAGGTAGCGGAAACCGAGCCGCTCGGCGAGGCGCCGCGCGACCGTGCTTTTGCCGGCGCCAGCCGGCCCGTCGATGGCGACGATCATCGTTGTGTTACCGAGTCGAGCAGCTCGAAGAACCCGGGGAAGCTTACAGCGACCGCCTCCGCGCCCCCGACGTCCGCGCCGTCACGCGAGACGAGGCCCGCGACTGCACCGAGCATCGCGATCCGGTGGTCGTCCTGAGAATCCATCGCTCCACCCCTGGGGCGGGAAGGAACCCCTCGCACGACGAAGCCGTCGTCGGCCGGCGTGATCCGGATGCCGAACGCCCGGAGCGCAGCCGTCACGGTCTCGATGCGGTCCGTTTCCTTCACGCGCAGCTCTCGTGCGCCTTCGACGCGACTCTCCCCCCGCGCGCACGCGGCGGCGAGTGCGAACAGCGGCAGCTCGTCCACGAGCAGCGGCACCTCTTCCGCGCGGACGGTCGTCGCGGTCAGCTCCGCGGAGAGGATCTCGAGATCGCCGACCGGCTCCCCTCCGCTGCGGTGCCGGTGGAAGATCGTGATGCGCGCGCCCATGCGCGCGAGCACGTCGAGGAGGCCGATGCGGCGCGGGTTGAGCCCGACGTCGTGAATCGTCAGCTCCGACCCGGGCAGGAGCGTGGCGGCGACGACGAACGGCGCCGCCGTCGAGAAGTCGCCTGGGACGACCACCTCGCCGAGCCCGAGGCTCTCGACCGGGCCCACCGAGACACGCCGTTGCTGGCGGGTGACGCGAACGCCGGCCGCCGCGAGCATCAGCTCGGTGTGGTCGCGGGTGGGCAGCGGCTCGACGACGGTCGTTCGACCCTGTGCGTACAGGCCCGCGAGGAGGACGCACGACTTCACCTGCGCGCTCGCAACGGGTAGCTCGTAGCGGATCCCGCGCAGCTCTCCGCCCTCGATCGTGAGCGGCGGCGTCCCGTCGGTGGTCTCGACGGTCGCGCCCATCTGGGCGAGCGGCTCGGCGATCCGGTCGACTGGGCGGCGGCGCAGCGACTCGTCGCCCGTCAGCTCGAAGCGGCCCGGCTGTCCGGCCAGGATTCCGGCGAGCAGGCGCAGCGTGGTTCCCGAGTTGCCGCAGTCGATCGGGACGTCCGGAGCCCTGAGACCACGCAGCCCCGCGCCTTCGACCCGGAGCGTGTCCACGTCCTCCTCGTGCACCGTCGCGCCGAGAGCGCGCACCGCAGCGATCGTCGCCTCGGTGTCGCCGGAGCGTCCGAACCCGCTCACGATGGTCTCGCCGTCGCCGATCGCTCCGAGCAGCACGGCCCGGTGCGAGATGGACTTGTCGCCGGGGACGGCGATGTGACCGCGCATCGCGGTCGCGGGCTCGACCTTCACTGGCCCAGCACCGGCGAGACGACGACGCCGTAGCCCTGCGACTCGAGCAACGCGGCGGCCCGCCGGGCCTCGTCCTCGCCGGTGACCAGCAACGTGAGCGTTCCGCCCCGCTCCGGCGAGACGTGGTGGAGCTCGAAGTCCTCGATGTTGATCCGCTCGGCGCCGAGCGCCTGGGTGATCCCGGCCAGCACGCCCGGGCGGTCGGGCACGTGCACGCGGAGCTGCTGGAGCTCTCCCGGGTCGGGGAAGGCGTCGGCGAGCATGCGCCGGCGGTTGCCCGAGGCCTCGCCGATCCAGCGGGCGAGAAACCCCGCATCCCCGGCGTCGAGGGCTGCCTCGAGCTGTTCGACCCGGCGGCGGTGCTCGGCGAGCGATTCGCGTAGCGGCGCGGCGTTCTCGACGAAGATGTCGACCCAGATGCGCGGGTTCGCGCCGGCCACGCGCGTCATGTCGCGGAGCGATCCGCCGGCGCCGGCCAGCGGCTCGTGGCCTTCGATTCGCGTCGCGCCCGCCTGGTTGACGAGCAGGTTGGCGAGCGCGTGCGGCAGGTGGCTCGTCAGCGCGACGAGCCGGTCGTGCGCCTCGGGATCGACCGCGACGGGCGTGGCGCCGAGCGCGGAGACGAAGCCGTGGACGAGCCGGTAGCGGGCCGGGTCGGTCTCGGTCAGCGGGGTCAGGAACCAGCTCGCGCCCTCGAAGAGCTCGGCGGTCGCGTGCTCGGCGCCGCGTGCCTCCGAGCCGCAGACCGGGTGGCCGCCGACGAAGCGGGCCGAGCCGCGGGCGGCGGCGCAGACGGCGGCCTTGGTCGAGCCGACGTCGGTGACGGTCGTCTCGTCGCCCGTTCCCTCGAGTACTGCCCGCACCTGCGCGGCGAGCTGGGCTACCGGCGCGGCGACGACCGCAAGCTCGGCGCCGGTGACGGCCTCCTCGAGCGAGCCGGCGGCCGTGTCGACGGCGCCGCGCGTCACGGCTGCTTCGAGGCCGGCGGGGTCGGGATCGTAGCCCGTGACCTCGGCAGCCGCACCCGCGCGCCTGGCCGCGAGCGCGACGGACGCGCCGATCAGGCCCGTTCCGATCACCGCGAGGCGCCGCAGCTCCATCGGCCCAGGCTAACCGCGCAGGGCGGCGGGCTCAGCCGATCTGCTTGCCGAGCAGCTCGACCACCTTGCGCACCTCGCGCGCGAACTCGCCGAACTCGGCGGTCGGAATCTGCTGCGGCCCGTCACAGAGCGCCTCCTCGGGAGCCGGATGCGACTCGACGATGATCCCGTCGGCGCCCACGGCAGCCGCGGCCCGCGCCAGCGGCAGCACCAGGTCGCGCCGCCCCGCCGCGTGGGAGGGGTCGACGATCACCGGCAGGTGGGTCTCGTGCTTCAGCACCGCCACCGAGCCGAGATCGAGCGTGTAGCGGGTCGTCCGCTCGAAGGTCTTGATCCCGCGCTCGCAGAGCACGATCCGCTCGTTGCCCTCACGCGCGACGTACTCCGCGGCCATCAGCAACTCCTCGACCGACGCCGAGGGCCCGCGCTTCAGCAGCACCGGCTTGTCGGCCCGCCCGACCTCGGCCAGCAGCATGAAGTTCTGCATGTTGCGCGCGCCGATCTGGATCACGTCGGCCGCGCCCAGCACCGCCTCGACGTGCCGCGGGTCCATCAGCTCCGTCACCACCGGCAGCCCGGTCTCCTCCCGCGCCTCGCGCAGGATCGTGAGCGCGTCCTCGCCGAGCCCCTGGAAGGTGTACGGCGAGGTGCGCGGCTTGAACGCGCCTCCGCGCAGCCACGTCGCGCCCGCCTCGTTCACCGCGCGCGCCGTCTCGAGCGTCTGCTCCCGGTACTCGACCGTGCACGGGCCGGCGATCAGCCCGAAGAAGCCGTCCCCGATCTTGCGCCCGTCCACGTCGATCACGGTCAGGTCTGGCGACACCTCGCGCGAGACCAGCTTGTACGGCTTCAGAATCGGCAGCACCTGCTCGACCCCGGGGTAGCCCTCGAGCGGCAGCGTCGCCAGCAGCTCGCGCTCGCCGATCGCGCCGATCACCGTCGACTCGCGCCCGCGCGTTACCCGCGCGTCGACCCCGGCTTCCTGCAGGCGCGCGAGCACGTGCTCGGTCTGGTCCGGCGTCGCGCCGGCGGCCATCACGATCAGCAGTTCGGGTGAGCCGTTCGTCGCCACGAAGCCTTTAAAGGTAGTTGCGATACTGCGCCCGATGCGGATTTTCAGCGGAATCAGAGCCTCGGGCGCGAAGACGCTCGGCAACTACAGCGGCGGCTTCCGCCAGTACGCGGCCACGCAGGAGCGCGGCGAAGCCTTCTTCTGCATCGTCGACCTGCACTCGATCACGACGCCGTTCGAGCCGCAGGAGCTGCACGACGCGACGCTCGACCTCGCGGCGATGCTGTTCGCGACCGGGCTCGATCCCGAGCGCTCGACCGTCTTCGTCCAGAGCCACGTCACCGCGCACCCGCAGGCAGCGTGGCTGCTCGGCTCGGTCACGAGCTTCGGCGAGCTCCGTCGGATGACCCAGTTCAAGGATCGCGCTGCCGAGCAAGACTTTGTCTCGGCCGGCCTCTTCACGTACCCCGTGCTCATGGCCGGCGACATCCTGCTCTACCAGACCGACCTCGTCCCGGTCGGCGACGACCAGCGCCAGCACGTCGAGCTGACGCGGGACATCGCCGAGCGGTTCAACCAGCGCTTCGGCCAGACGTTCGTCGTCCCCGAGGTCTCGATTCCCGAGGACGGTGGCCGGATCAAGAACCTGCAGGAGCCCGAGCGCCTGATGTCCACCACGCGCGGAGCGCCACAGGGAGTCGTCCGCCTCGTCGACCCGTCCGACGTCGTGCGCAAGAAGTTCAAGGCCGCGGTCACCGACTCGGGCTCCGAGGTGCGGCACGACCCGGCCGAGAAGGCCGGGATCTCGAACCTGATCGAGATCATGGCCGTCGCCACCGGCGACTCGATCGCCGCGATCGAGTCACGCTACGACGGCCAGGGCTACGGGCAGTTCAAGCAGGACGTGGCCGAGGCGGTCGTCTCCCTGCTGGAGCCGATCCAGGCTCGCTACCAGGAGCTGCGCGCCGACGAGCCGCAGCTGCGCGCGCTGCTGGCCCGCGGCGCCGAGAAGGCCCGCGAGACCTCGGCCCCCACGCTCGAGCGGATGTACGAGCGCATGGGCTTCGTCACCCGCGCCTAGAACGACGACGGCCCCTCCGAAGAGGGGCCGCGTCGCAGTACGTGTCCTTCGCGCCCTAGTGGGCGTCGAACACGTTCGCGAGGCTGTTCATCGCAGCGTCGCGCGAGCTGAGCGGCGCCAGGCCGTAGCGCTGCTCGATCGTCGCCAGCACCGTGGTCGTGTCGTACTCGGTGTGGTCGACGACGGCCGGGCCTTTGATGTGCGGTCCCAGCACGAGCGCAGGGATGCGAGTCCCCGGGCCCCACTGGTCGTGCGGGCCGTTGTTGTTGCCCTGGCCCGGAGGCGGCACGTGATCCCACTGGCCGCCGAACTCGTCGTAGGTGACGAGCACGAGCGTGTTCTCCTTGCACTTGCTGTTCTCGACCGACTGCAGCAGGTCGACGAGGTGGTCGCTGCCATCCGGCTCGCTGGCGTAGCCCGGATGCTCGTTCTCCTCGCCGATCGGCTTGATGAAGCTCACCGGCTTCAGGCCGCAGTGGCTCGTCGAGTCGTTCGCGTCCTGGATGAACTCCCGCTCGTCGCGCAGGTGCGCGGCGCGGTTCGCCAGCCCGGCCGGCGTCTGGGTCGAGAACGGCGCGTAGTAATTGAACGGCTGGTGGTGGTACTGGAACAGGTTGTCCGGGCACTCCGGCCAGGCTGCGACCGTCGGATCGACGTTCGGGTCGGAGCAGCCGGTCGGCGTGGGCGCCGGCCCCGTGCCGTTCGTCCAGCCGGGGTCGCCGACGTTGCCGTTGGCGTTCGACCAGCCGCCGGAATACCAGGCCCAGTCGACGCCTTTCGCCGTCAGCCGGTCGCCGATCGTCGGGTTCGTCTGTGCCGGGAGCCTCGGCGCGAAGTTCGACGTCGGCTGGAAGGCCGGTGTCTGCGTGTTGACCGAGTAGTCGCCGCAGGCGAATCCGGCGATCGTCGTCGGCAGACCGCACGACTGCGTCAGCACCCCGTTGACCAGGCCGCTGTCCGGCGACGTGTAGAGCGCGCCCATCCCCGGCGGCCGGTTCGACACTGGCGGCGAGGTCGCAACGGGAAAGCCATTGCGGTCGAGCACCGAATGCGTGGCATTGGCCGGGCAGCCGTTCGCTGCGTTGCACACCGGCGACGCCGCTGCGATCAGCCACTGATGGTTCAGGTATGAGCCGCCGAACGCGGCCTGGAAGAAGTTGTCCAGGATCGCGTACTTCGGGTGGCCCGGCTGATGGAGGTAACGGTAGACCGGAAGCTCGGTCGTGTCGTAGGTGCCCATCACCAGACCGGCAGCGTCGCTGCCCAGCACGTACCGGTTCTGCTGCCCACCATTCAGCTGGAAGATTTCGTGGTAGAAGCGGTGCACGATGTCGCGCGTGCAGCCGCCGGAGCGCGCGCCGGGAACGACCTGACCGTTGGCCGGGTTGATGCCGCCCTTGCGCAACCCGTTCGGGAAGCTGAAGGCCGACAGCACCGGTGGGCAGGTGACGTCGCCCGGGCTGATGTAGTCATCGATCGAGAAGGGCGCGTTAGCGAAGTGGCTCGGGAACGACCCTCCGGTCGTGTTGTCGCAGGTGTCGGTCAGCGGGGCCGACGGGTTCGCTGCCGACTGGGCCTGCAGGTTCGCGTCGTCCTGGTACAGGCACTCGTACGGCGCGAACGAGCTGGGCCCGGTCTGGCCGAGCTGCGTGGTGTGCGCCGCGTCGGCGTCGGAGAGGCCGCGCGTGCCCTCCCAGCCGCCGTACAGGTTGTCGTAGCTGTGGTTCTCCTCGTAGATGACGACGATGTGCTTGATCTGGCGAAGCTTGTTGTCGTCGCCGTTCCCCTTGGCGGCCGCACCGCCGGAGACGACGAGCGTGATCATGGCCGCCGCGATGATCGCGACGAGCGCCGGTAGGCGCCGAAGCATGCAAAGACCTCCTCGGTTGACATCTCTCCCCGCCTCTTTTCTTGAGGCGCCGCGAGTGTTTCAGGGCTCCTGCTACCCGTCAAAGCAAGCCGTCTTGGTTGCCTAACATTGCCTCCGGCTGCAGCAGGTTGTAGGTTCCGCGGTGCTCGAGAACCCGGGGAGAGGAGCTACCACATGAAACGTTGGGCCCGCTGGCTTGCGCCGGCAATGCTTTGCGCGGCAGCATTTGTGCTCACGATCACGGCAGGAACCGCCATGGCCAAGCACGACGGCCGGCCGGTCGACCGCGTCGTGATGTTCGCGTCCGACGGCATGCGCCCAGATCTGATGGAGCGCTACGCCAAACAGGGCGTCATGCCTACTTACAAGCACTTGATGGACGACGGTGCCGTCGGCAAGAACGGCATGGTGCAGGCCTTCCCGCCCAACACGGGCGTCGGCTGGTACACGATGGCCACCGGCACCTACCCGTCCGAGCACGGCTCCACGAACAACACGTTCTTCCGCAGCGGCGACGCCTTCACCAACCGCACCTCCTTCTCCGCTGCCGGCGTGCTCCAGGCAGACACGATCGCCAACGCCGCCGAGCGTGCAGGCAAGAAGGTGGCCCAGATCGACTGGGTCGGCGGCGCGGCGGCCAACATCAACGGCCCGACGGTCGACTTCACGAATTTCTTCTCCAACCGCGGCGTGCTCGTGGGCGCTGCGAACGCGGTCGAGCAGGCCGGCTCCGCGTTCTTCGGCGTCACCTACCAGGTGTCTACGGCACCGGTGGCGGCGACGGGCTGGAGCAACGTTCCGACCGGCGATCCGGCCGCTCCGCCCAAGGAGACGACCTGGGCGATCCCGTCGACGTTCGCGGCCCAGAACCCGAACCGCACGTACAACGTCTACTTCTACGACAGCGTCACGGGCGGCGGGGCGAGCTACAACCACGCGATCGTGAGCCCGGTCGGCAAGACGGGTGACGCTCCATCCGTCGACCTGAAGGTGGGCGACTTCCTGCCGGTCAAGCTGATGGCCGGCAACGGCCTCATCGGCCCCCGCGCGGGCCAGACGGTCGGCCACTACATCAAGCTGATCTCGCTCGCCGGCGACCTGAGCAACTTCAAGCTCTACGACACCTCGCTCGCGCGCGCGATCGCCAAGTGCGGCACGCCGTGCAACGGCCTCCCGGCCGGCGGCGTCGGCGAGGACCGGCTCGAGAAGTACATCGCCGACAACCTGCTGCCGTGGGCAGCTGCCGACTTCGCACCGGAGGAAGCCGGCGTGGTCGACGAGGACACCTACGTCCAGCAGGGCCGCGACCTCGAGCGGGCCTACAGCCTGCAGGTGATCAACTACATCCTCGGGACGCTACAGCCGGACACTGACCTCGCGATGGTCGGCTACCCGTTCACCGACGAGGTCTCGCACCAGTTCATGGGGCTCGTCAGCAAGACGGACGCGGACGGCAACCCGAACCCGTGCTACGACGTGACGCCGAAGTTCGACGACACGGCGTGCACCGGGCGCGGCACGGCCGGGCGCGCCGGGATCCGCGAGGGCTACATCCGCAGCGCCTACGTCGACGCCGACGAGAAGCTTGGCATCACGCGCTCGCTGATGGGCGGGAACCCGACCACGTTCGCGGGCTCGGACCACGGCTTCGCGCCCGCGTACTACGCGGTCAACGCGCAGAAGGTCCTGAACGCGGCGACCGTGCACAACACGGTCACCAACACGGACGTCTCGCTCCACGCGAGCAACGCCAACGCGGCGAACTGTGGCGCCACGGCGACCGACCTCGCCAAGGCCTGCTGGGCCGGCGGAACGATCCAGGTCTACGTGAACACGACGCTGCCGGCCGGGATCACCTACGCGGCCATGCGCACGTCGATTCGGAACGCGTTCGCGTCGCTGAGCGACCCGGCGCACCCCTCGGCGACGGTGGTCAGCCGGATCATGGACAAGGAGGAGCTGCGGAACGTCGACGGCTCCGACTCGCTCCACCCGAACCGGAGCGGTGACGTCGTGGTCGTGCTGCGGCCCCCGTACCAGTCGGACGCGGGCGCCAACAATGTGGCAATCACCGTGTCGCACTTCTTCGGCCAGCACGGCTACCTGCCGGAGACCGTGGACACTCAGAACAACATCAACATGCACGCGGTGTTCGTGCTCGGCGGGCCGGGCGTGGCCAAAAAGAACAGGGCCGACCTGAGGGCGGTCGACATCGCCCCCACGCTCGCGTTCCTGATGGACATTCCCGGCCCGCAGAACGCGCGCGGCCGGATCCTCTACGAGCTCACCACGGGCGGCAACGAGCTCCAGGAGATCACGATCCTCGACATCAGCGACTGGCACGCACAGCTGACGCCGCTGGCCGAGACCGCTGACACCCTGGGGCCGAGCTTCTCGATCGCCGGCTCGGCGTTCCTGAAGACGTGGTTCGACGTCTACGAGGCGGAGGCCGCAATGAGCAGGCGCGGCGACGCCCCGGCGAACGTGATCGAAGTCGCGGGCGGCGACTCCTTCGGTGGAGCCACCCCGCCGATCTCGAACTTCTTCGGCGACAAGCCCACGCCCCCGATCATGGGGATGATGGGCATCGACCTCGACGCGATCGGGAACCACAGCTTCGACCACGGGCAGGCGTATCTGCGGAACGAGCTGATCTCGCTTGCGCCGTTCCCGATGCTGTCGGCGAACGTCGTCTTCCCCGACGGCAGCTCGCCGGCCGAGTGGTCGAAGTCCAAGGTGATCGACTTCGGGCACGGCGTGAAGCTCGGAGTCGTCGGCTTCACGACCGAGTCGACGCCGGGGATCGTGTTCCCGGGCAACCTCGATCCATTCGAGGTTCGGCCGGTCGTCCCGGCGGTCAACGCCGAGGCGGCCAGGATCGCCGGTCGGGTCGACGCGGTTCTCGCGCTCGGCCACGAGGGCGCCTCTTCGGGCACCGTCGACAACCCCTCGGGCCCGCTGATCGAGATCGCCGACAACGTCTCGAACGTCGACGCGGTGATCGGCGACCACAACGACGTCCAGGTGGACGCGCTGCGGTCGAACGGCGTGCTGGTGACCGAGAACCGGGCCAAGGGCATCCGCTTCACGCGCATGCGCTTGGTCGTGGGCCCCGGCCACGAGGGCGTCGTCTACAAGACGGCCGACTACCACAAGCCGTGGAACATCGGCGTCACGCCCGACCCGGCGATTCAGGCCAAGCTCGACGCCCTGAACGCACAGCTCGCGCCGATCCTGGGCACGCAGATCGGCACGTCCACGAAGGCGGTCCCCCGCGCCGACCAGTGCGGCCGGTCCGACGGACGCCTGTGCGAGTCGCTGGTCGGGAACCTGACGACCGACGCGATGCGGGCCAGGTACAGCTCGATCGGCGTCCAGTTCGCGATCACGAACTCGGGCGGCCTGCGAGCCGACCTGACCTGCCCGACGGTCGACCTCACGGGCGACTTCTGCCCGGCGTTCACGCCGCCTCCGTACCCGATCACGCGCGGGCAGTCGCTCGGCGTGCTCCCGTTCGGGAACATCGTCGTGACGCTCGAGGTAAACGGCGCGGAGCTGAAGACGATGCTCGAGAACGGCGTCTCGCTGATCGTCGACCCGGCAACGCTCGGCGTCTCCGCCCAGGGTCGCTTCCCGCAGGTGTCGGGACTGTGCTTCACGTACGACATCACCGCCCCGGCAGGAAGCCGCGTGACTTCAGCCGTTGTCGGCAATGCCGACGGCAGCTGCACGGCCACGACAATCAACCTGACGTCGGGAGCGACCTACAAGATCGCCGAGAACGACTTCACGGCGACCGGTGGCGACGGATACCCGAACTTCGCCAGCCGGATGACGACGCAGGACATCATGGAGCAGGTGCTGGCGGACTACATCACCGCCAACTCGCCCCTGACCCCGGTCGTCAGGGCGTTCCCCAGCGGGCGGATCAACTGTGCCGATACGAACGGCTCGGCACTGCCCAACTGCCCGACGCTCGTCCCCTCTCCGTAACGAGCTGAGAGCTAGAGGGCCCGCGGCTTCCGGCCGCGGGCCCTCACTCCCAGCGCGCCGGCCGCGAGCAGCGCGCCGAGCCCGCCGGCCGCCGCCACTCCGAGCGCCCAGCGGGGCCGGCCCGAGGCAGACGAGGGCGGCGTGTAGCCCAGCAGGCCCGTGATCGCGAAGGCCCTGCCGTCGACCCTTGCGGGCACGCGCCACGTGAAGACCCGCTGGATGCGGTCCGGGCGTCGCCGCACGCCCGGGGGCGGCCTGGTCGGGTTCCAGTGGATGCGGTGGTCGAACCACTCGTACGAGGCGCCCTCGCCGACCTGCTTCCAGCGCGGCGGCGCGCCCGCGTCGGCCTGGCCGGTCCGCAATCCCCGCGAGCGGCGGTAGCGGTTGAGGTAGAAGGCGGGCGAGCGCGTGTTGGCCCAGATGCCGCTCTTGCCGAGACGGAGGTAGGGCTCACGCTCGTAGCCGAGGATCACGACGATCTTGCCGCTGTAGTTGCTGACTCGTAACCGCGCATCGCCGCCGGTCACGTTGGCGCTCACGCCGAGGACGTTCGGCAGGATCGCGGAGACCGTCGAGACGAAGCCCTTCTGGAACGTCTTGCCGCCGTGGGCCGCGGCGGGAGGCGCCGTCACGAACGCGGCCGCGAGCAGCAGAATTGTCACCTTCCTCATCGCGCCGACAGTGTGCCTCACGCGCTCTACGCACCCCTTCTCACCGCATTGCAGCGGCCTGGTGGCCCGACCGTCACGGGGCGAATTCGACTCCTCTACATTCGAGGCGCAATCCACTGAGGGAGGGCTGATGAAGGGGAGAGCCAAGATCATCGCGACCGCGCTCGTGGTCGTCGGGCTAGCGGCCGCCGTTGTGCTGGGGGCGACGACCACGGCCAGAGGCGGCGCTGCCGACGCAACGCCGACCCTCTCGTCGAAGACGGCGTCCGCAACCGTGCCGACGAACTGCAAGCTCGATCACGGCATCAAGCACGTCGTCTACCTGATCTTCGACAACGTCCACTTCCTGCGGGACAACCCGAACGTCCCGTCGGACCTGGAGCAGATGCCGCACCTGCTGAACTTCATCCGCGGCAACGGCACGCTGCTCACGAACGACCACACCGTCCTGATCTCGCACACCGCGAACGGGATCCTGACCGACCTCAGCGGCATGTACTCCGACCGGCACGGTCAGGCGGTCAGCAACTCGTACCGGTACTTCCGCAACGACGGCTCGGGCCTGACTAACTCCTCGAGCTCGTTCAAGTACTGGACCGACCTCACCGACGACGTCAACTCGACGCCGACGGACGCCAACTTCAACATGGTCAACGGCGACGGCGGCACGGCGCACAACGCGCCGGCTCCGTGGGTCCCGTACACCAGGAACGGGTGCGACTGGGGCGCGACGGCGCTCGCCAACGTCGTGCTCGAGAACACGGGCACCGGCCCCGCCGGTGACATGACAAAGGTGTTCGGCAACGGCTCGCTCGAGTGGAACGAGGCTCTCGCGGCCAACGCAGCGCCCGCCAACACCGCGGCCCGCAACATCGCCCAGACCGACTTCGTCGGGATGGCGATCCACTGCGCGCCGAACCGCAAGAGCATCTGCCATGACAACTCGAATGCGAAGCCCGACCTGCTGCCCGACGAGCCCGGCGGCTACAGCGGGTTCCAGGGCCTGTTCGGCGCGAAGTACGTCAACCCGGCGATCTGCACGGTCTCGACGTCGAACTGCACGAACGCCACGGTCAACGGCCAGACGGGCCTGAAGAAGCTCGACGGCACGCTGATCGCGGACCAGTACAACCAGCCGGGCTTCCCGGGCTTCGACGGCCTCTTCGCCTCGACGACGCTCTCGTACGTGGCACAGATGCAGGAGGCCGGCGTGCCGGTCACGTACGGCTACATCTCGGACGCACACGACCAGCACGGCGCTGCGGGCGAGATCCACGCGACCCGCGGGCCGGGCGAGGCCGACTACGTCCAGCAGCTGCACAACTATGACGTCGCCTTCGGTCAGTTCTTCGACCGGCTCGCCGGCGACGGGATCACCAAGAAGAACACGCTGTTCGTGTTCGGCGTCGAGGAGGGCGACCACTTCGCCGGCTCGATCCCGACCCCGGCCGGCTGCGACGGCGTGACCACGCCCTGCAACTACAGCCTCGTGGGCGAGGCCAACGGCAACCTGCAGGGCCTGCTCAAGACGCAGCAGGGCATCACGACGCCGTTCACGATCCACTCCGACATGGCGCCGACCCTGTACCTGAACGGCAACCCGGCCCGCACGGCGCCGGTGACGCGCGCGTTCGGCCGTGGCGTCGGCGCGTTGCGGGCGACCAACCCGTACACGGGCGTGAAGGAGGACATCACCGCGGCACTCGCCGACCCGGTGGAGATGAAGACGCTCCACATGGTCACGGCGGATCCGCAGCGGACCCCGACGCTGACGATGTTCGCGATGCCGGACTACTTCCTGTTCGCGAGCTCGGCCGCGTGCGACGAGGGCGGGGCGACGCCGCCGTGCATCACGGTGCCGACGACGCCGCCGACGCAGACGTTCGCGTGGAACCACGGCGGCATCCAGCAGGAGATCTCGACCACGTGGCTCGGGATGGTCGGCCCCGGCGTCAAGCAGTCCTCGAACGACGGCCGCACGTGGGCAGACCACGCCGACACGCGGCCGACCATGCTGTCGCTGCTCGGGCTGAGCGACTCGTACCTGAGCGACGGGGCGATCATCGCTCCGCAGCTCGAGCAGAAGGTGTTGCCGAGCGCGATTCGGAACCACTACGACACCTTCGTGCGCCTCAGCGAGACCTACAAGCAGCTGAACGCGCCCTTCGGGCAGTTCGCGATGAACACGCTGCAGGCTTCGACGAGGGCGATCAAGAGCGGAACGGCAGCGGACGACAGCCGTTACGCGTCGATCGAGGACCAGATCGCGACGCTCACCACGTCGCGTGACAACCTCGCTTCGCTGATCCGCGGCGCGCTCAACGCTGCGACGTTCAGCAACACGCCGATCAGCGAGACCCAGGCCGCGTCCTGGATTTCGCAGGCGGAGGCGCTGATCACGCAGTCGGAGGCGCTTGCGGCGATGACCTAAGCCGCTCGACTTCGGAGGGCTCGAGCTCGCGCCACTCGCCGGGCTCGAGCCCTTCAAGCGTCAAGCCCGCATAGCGGCTGCGGTGCAGCCTCGTGACGGGGTGCCCGACCGCCGCAAGCATTCGCTTGACCTGGTGCTTGCGGCCCTCGTGGATCGAGAGCTCGATTCGGCTCGGCTCCAGGCGGCGGGCCTGCGCAGGCGCCGTCTGCCCGCCCTCGAGCTCGATGCCCCCGCGCAGGCGCTCGAGCGCGTCGTCGTCCGGCTCGCGCTCGACGTCGGCCTCGTAGACCTTCTCGACCTCGTAGCGCGGGTGCGCGAGCCGGTGGGCGAGCTCGCCGTCGTTCGTGAGCAGGAGCGCGCCGGTCGTGTCGGCGTCCAGGCGGCCGACGGGGATGACGCGGGCCGGGTGGTCGACCAGCTCGACGACCGTGGCCCTGCCCTGGGGGTCTCTGACGGTCGTGACCGTCGCCGCGGGCTTGTGCAGGAGGACGTAGGCGAGCGGCTGCAGCTGGGCCGGCCGGCCGTCGACCTCGACGCGGTCGCGCTTGGCCACGAACGTGTTCAGCTGTCCGGGCTCCCCGTTGACGGTGACGCGGCCGGCCTTGATCAGCTCGTCGGCGCCGCGGCGGGAGGCAACTCCCGCGCGAGCGAGGTAGGCGTTCAGGCGCACAACCGCCATTATTGGGAAGCCGTGCCCCACTACGTGAGCCTGATGCGCTGGACGTCCAAAGGCGTCGCCGGGCTGCCGGCCTGGCGCGAGCGCGTCGAGGACGGTGAGCGAATCGTCAACGAGGCCGGCGGTTCGCTGGTCGGCGTCTACGTCACGCTCGGCCGTTACGACGTGGTCGAGATCTTCGAGGCGCCCGATGACGAGACCGCCACCGAGATCCTGATGAAGCTCCAGCGCCACGGAGCCGAGCACACGGAAACGCTGCGCGCCTTCACGCGCGACGAGGCCGAGGCGATCATCCGCCGGCTCTAAGCGGGGCGGCGCTCGGCGACCGACTCGAGGCGCGTGCGGATCTTGTCCGTGCTCTCGCCGATGTCGTCGAGGCGCGGCAGGGCGGAGAGCGAGTCGAGCCCGAAGACGCGTTCGAAGAGCGGCGTCGCGCGATAGCGCACCGCGCCGCCCAGGCCATCTTCGCGGCCGGCCTCTGCGATCAGGCCGCGCTCGACGAGCCCGGCCACGACGGAGTCTGCCGCGACCCCGCGGACGCGCGCGATCTCGGGGCGGCTCACCGGCCCGAGGTAGGCGACGATCGCCAGCGTCTCCAGTGCCGCGGCGGAGAGCCCGCGTTCGACGGGCCGCTCGAACAGCCGCCCGCACGCCTCGGCGGCCTCGCGGGAAGCCCGAAACGCCCAGCCGCCGGCGACGTGCTCGAGCACGATCCCGCTGCGGCCCTCGGCGTAGCGCTCGGCGAGCAGGCGCAGAGCCGTCTCGACGCGCTCGGAATCGTCGTTCGCCGCGGTGGCGAGCTCGTCGGCCGACAAGGGCTGCGACGCGACGACCAGCAAGGCCTCGATCGTCCGCGCGAGCCGGTCGACCGGGCTCGCGGTGATCAGGCGGAGCGGGCGATCCATTCCACTCTCCTCTCCTCGGCGGTGCGGCGTACGCGAATCGGGGCGAACGGAGCGGCCTGCTCGAGCGCGACCTCACCTTCGCGCCGCAGCTCCAGCAGCGCGAGAAACGCGACCGCCTGCTCGATCCTCGACATGCCCTCCACTTCCGCGTCGAGGTCGAAGACCCTCCGCCGCTTCAGCACGGCGCGAAACCGCTCCAGGAACTGCGACACGGGCGGGAAGCGCAGCTCGAGGTGTGCGAGCGAGACCGCCGGCGGCTCGGCCGCGAGCGCGCGCAGCGCCACTGCCAGCGACTCGGCCTCCTGCGGCGCAAGCCGCCGCTCCACGCGCGGGGCCAGCGGCGCAGGGCCCAGGCGGAAGAACCGCGAGCTCTCCTGCTCCAGCCGCTCGGCGAGCCAGGCGGCTCCCTCCTTGGCGCGGCGGTACTCGGCGAGGCGCCGCGCCAGCTCCTCGGCGGCCTCCTCGGGCTCGAGCTCCGACAGCTCGGCCTCCTCGTCGGGGAACAGGCCGCGCGCCTTCAGCTCCAGCAGCGCCGCGACCAGGACGAGGAACTCGCCACAGGCCTCGAGGTCGAGCTCCCCGCGCTCGGCCAGGCGCTCCACGAAGGTGATGACGATCCCGGCGACGTCCACCTCGGCCAGGTCGAGCTCCTCCTTCAGCACCAGCGTCAGGAGCAGGTCGAAGGGGCCCTCGAAGGCGTCGAGGTCCAGCTCGAGCTCGCGCACGATCACGGGCGGGAAGCTATCTGGAGGGCCGGACGCGGCCCTTGGGGATCGCCATCGTCGGCCCCTCCGGCTCGCGCTTCGCCCGGCGGGCCCGCCGCGGCCCCTCCTCGCCACCGCGCAGGAACTGCCACCAGACGAAGAACGAGGTCGAGGCGATGAACACGATCACCGAGACCCACGCGTTCAGTCGCAGCCCGGCGAGCTCGTGCGCCGGGTCGATCCGCAGCAGCTCCTCGAAGAAGCGCCCGGCGGTGTAGTACGAGACGTAGAGCGCGAACAGCGCCGGCGGCTTGAAGCGGAAGCGCCGGTCGAGGAGCAGCAGCAGCCCGACCCCGATCAGGTCGTAGACGAACTCGTAGAGAAACGTCGGGTGGAAGGTCGCGTTGTTCTCGTAGCCTGCGACGCGGTGCTCGAAGTCGATCTTCAGGCCCCACGGCTGGTCGGTCGGCTTGCCGTAGAGCTCCTGGTTGAACCAGTTGCCCCAGCGGCCGATGCCCTGCGCGAGCAGCAGGCCCGGAGCGATCGCGTCCATGAAGTCGCGCACGCGCGCGCCCTCGCGATGCACGACGACCGCGCCGACGAGGCAGCCGAGCAGGATCCCGCCCCAGACGCCAAGACCGCCTTCCCAGACGGCGAAGATGCCCTTCCACTTCGGGCTCGAGACCTCGTTCCAGCTCGTGATGTCGTGGTAGGCGCGTGCGCCGACGATCCCGGCTGCGACACCCCAGACCGCGACCTTGAGCACGAGGTCCCAGTCGCCGCCGCGGCGCACCCAGCGCACGCCCGTCAGCCAGATGCACGCCGCGATCGCGAGCAGCAACATCAGGCCGTACATGTGGATCGTGAGCGGCCCGAGATCGAGCGTGCCGGTGCCCGGCGAGGGGATGAAGGCGATCACCGGGGGCACATTCTGCCCGCCGGCCCCGACGCCTGCCTCTCTCAGGTGGCGCTAGATGAGGATCTCGATGGCTGTCTCGTACGGGCAGCCCTGCTCGACCAGCTCGACCGCGAAGTGCAGGTCGATGTCGTGCCGGGCCGCGAGAGCGATCGCGTCGCCCGGGTCGTAACCGGCGCGAACGAGCTCCTCGGCGCGCCAGTGCTCGATCCGGTCGAGCTCGGTCTCGGTTGCCACCTGAAGTTCTGCCGCAGTCATGTACTCGGTATTCGGTGGATCTGCCCTCCCGGTTCTCCCCCTGCTGGGGGATATCAGCGGATCGTGCGAGCGATTCGCAGCGCCTGGGCCTTGCTCAGGCGGCCCTCGAGGCGCAGGGTCAGCTCGCCGCGCGTCCAGAGGAGGACGTTGCCGCGGATCAGCACGGTTCGCTGTCGGAACTCGCCCCGCTCGTCGAAGTACGTCAGCGTGTGCGGCGGGCCCTCGACCCAGAGACCGCCCTCGCCGTTCACGCGCACCGGCTCGATCACGCTCTTCCCGACGGCGGACTTCTTCAGCACGTCGTAGCGCACCGCGCGGAACTCGGAGAGCAAGGCCGGGTGGCCATCGGCGCGCAAGATCACGGTGGCGAGGACGTTGCCCAGAACGTGGACGGGCGGGTGGCCGTCGAGCGGTGGCAGCGCGAGGTGGAAGCCGAGCATGCGCTCTGCCTCTCGTCGCGGGAACGCGGGCCCGAGGCCGCCGGCCTTGGAGCGCTCCTGCGCCTGCGGCAGCGTCTCGACGAGCTCGACCGTCGCGCCGCGAATGTGGAACCAGCGCAGGAGCGCGGTTCGCGCCTGCGGCACGGCGAGGGCGGCTGCCAGCGCAACCGCGAGGACGGCGAGCGCGAGGGCCGCCGCCCGCCGCCACGGGAATGGCGCACGGTCGAGCCGCGCGATCACGGCCGGCGCGAGCTCGGGCTCGGCCGGGTAGGCGAGCTCGCGGCCGAGCGCCTGCAGTCGCTGCTCGAGCGCGCTCATTCCGCGGCCTCCGGCTCCAGGGTCTCGCGCAGGCGCGCGAGCGCGCGCGCGAGGCGCGACTTGACGGTGCCACGCCGGATGCCGAGCGCGGCGGCGGTCTCGTCCTCGGAGAGTTCGAGGAAGTAGCGGCAGGCGACGACGAGGCGGTGCTCCTCCGAGAGCCCGTTCACGGCCTCGAGCAGGCGAGCCCGGTCGTCGCTCGCGACGAGAGCCGCCTCGGGGGACGGGACCGCGTCCCCCGGGCGGTCTTGGGTGGCGGCACGGAGCGCGAGGGCAGCGCGCCTGCCCGCGGCGCGGCGGCGGTTGCGAGCCTCGTTGGCGACGATCCGGAGCAACCAGGGTTTGAGCGGCGCGCCGCGGCGAAAGCGGCCGAGCGCGCGGTAGGCCTTGACGAAGCCGTCCTGCGCGGCCTCCTCGGCGTCGGCAGCCGACCCGCTGAGCAGGTAGGCAGTTCTGAAGGCGATGCCTTGGTATTCGCGCACGATCGTCTCCCAGGCGTGGAGATCGCCGCGCTTGGCGCGCTCGACGAGCTCCGCTTCATCCAGTGGCCGGTCCACCACTGCCGGTTCTACACCGGACGAGCAGCTAGGGTTCCAAACCATGCTGGCACGCATTTCACGTTATGAGGTGGGACGGAACAGCATCAGCGACGCGGCTGAGGCGTTCGGCGAGGCGGCGCAAGGGATCGAGACCCTCGAAGGGTTCGCAGGCGGCTACGTCCTGGTGGACTACGAGGACGGGCGGACGATGACCGTCACACTCTGGGACAACCACGCTGCGCTCGAACAGAGCGAGTCGGTTGCCCGGGGCCTGCGCAACAGCGCTGCCGAGGCCGTCGGCGGGTCGGTGCTGTCGGTCGAGAAGTTCGACGTCGCGCGGGAGCTCACGCCGCGCGGCGACGGCGCCTAGCCGGCTCGTTCGTTCAGCGCGGCCAGAGGTCGCCCTCGACCAGCTCGACCGAGTTGCCTGCCGGGTCGCGGACGTAGATCGAACGGCCGCCCTGGGGCCAGTCGAGCTCGCGCTCGAGCTCGATCCCGCGGTCGCGCAGCTCGGCGGCACACGCGTCGAGCTCGCCCTCCTCGACAGAGAAGGCGACGTGGCCCGCGCCCGTCGTTCCGTGCGAGGGGACGGCACGGCCCGGCGCCGACGAGCGCTCGGGGTCGAAGATCAGGAGCACGCCGCCTTCCTCGAGCCGAAAGGCGGCCGCGAGCTCGTCGGGCCCGCTGACGAGACGCAGGCCGATCACCTCCTCGTAGAACCGCGCCAGACCCGCGACGTCAGAGGAGTAGAGAACCGTCTCGTAGACCCGCCGTGGCCTCACGCCACGGCGGCCTCGCCGAGGAGAGCCTTCACCTCGGCGAAGAAGTCCGGCTCCGGCTTGACGCGGTAGTCGGACCCGAACTGGAACGTGCGCGCGCCCTCCGAGGTGACGAGGTCGACCGTGACCGGCGCCTCCCCGGGAAAGTCGCGGACAACGGCGGCCAGCTCGCGGATGATCCCGGCCCGCGCTAGCCGCGCGTCCAGCTTCAACCGCACCTCGCGCCGTTCCGGGGTCGCCTCGAAGGCGGTCACCTCGAGCGCGATCAGCTTCGACTCGCCCTCCTTGTGGTCGACCCGCGCCTTCACGACGAGCACCGCATCCGGGACGAGCAGCTCGCGTGCGGCCGCGTAGACCGAGTTGAAGACGACCACATCGGCGCTGCCGATCACGTCGTCGAGCCGCATGAACACCATCGGCTCGCCCTTCTTCGTCGTCAGCTGCTTCAGCGTTGAGACGATCCCGGCAACGGTGACGACCTCGCCGTCACGGCGCCGCTCGAGCTCGGCCAGCGTCGCATCGGTCTTGCGCCGCAGCTGCGCGCGGATCGCCTCGAGCGGATGCTCGGAGACGTAGAGGCCGAGCGCCTCCTTCTCCTGGCGCAGCAGCTCGTTCTTCTCGTACTCCTGCGTCCCGATCGGCGGGTGCTCCAGCTTCTCCTCGACTTCGGCGAAGAGCGAGCT